>Ga0315277_10010342_pt1 | contig 11817 bp, 11 predicted proteins | sample YL17G05_15_MG_FD_203695 | JGI IMG/M metagenome (GOLD analysis project Ga0315277, IMG submission 203695) | Sediment microbial communities from Yellowstone Lake, YNP, Wyoming, USA - YL17G05_15 | ecosystem: Environmental > Aquatic > Freshwater > Lake > Sediment | place: USA: Wyoming | collected...
GAGTCAACCGCCCCAGTTAAACTACCCACCTGACACTGTCTCTCGCCTTTCGGCGGGATTAGAATCAAAACATTAATAGGGTGGTGTTACACTTCCCCTCGCCTTGCGGCGGGGTCCCACCTACTCTATACAATTAAAACTTTGATTCAATATCAAGCTATAGTAAAGCTTCACGGGGTCTTTCCGTCTTGCTGCAGGTAACCGGCATCTTTACCGGTATTGTAATTTCACCGAGCCTTTCCCAGAGACAGTTTTCAGACCGTTATGCCATTCGTGCGGGTCGGAACTTACCCGACAAGGAATTTCGCTACCATAGAACGGTTATAGTTACCGCTGCCGTTCACTAGGGCTTAAATTTGAGCCTTCCGCGCTCTGCGCGGAAATTACAATTTACAATTTACAATTTACAATCAAATCTCAATTTTTCAATTTTCAAATTTGAAAATTAATTAATTGAAAATTCAATGAAAATTGGTTATTGATCATTGAAAATTCCGTGCAAAGCACGGTCAGCCCGCCTCGTAACCTACTAGCACTGGGCAGGCATCAGCCCCTATACATCCCATAATTGGTTCGCAGGGACCTAAGTTTTTGGTAAACAGTCGCCTGAAATACGTTTGCTGCGGTCGCCAAATAAATGGCGACAGAGCATATCCCGAAGTTACGCTCGCTTTTTTGCCGAGTTCCTTTGGGAAAGTTAGCTCGATCACCTTGGTATTCTCTACCCATCTACCTGAGTCGGTTTGCGGTACGGATGCTGAAAGTAGTGGATTGTCGCTTTTCTCGTCACCTTGGCGATCTTACCTTTCAACCATACGATCGGTAAGACCTCTTTTGATGCGTCACGACAATATAGTCATTCAGCAGTTGACGAATATCAACGCCATGTCCATCGCCCTCACGGGCTTAGGCCCGACTAACCCCCCGTCGATTATCGTTGCGGGGGAAACCTAAGATATTTGGTGGGCAGGTTTCTCGCCTGCCTAATTCGTTACTCATACCAACATTCTCACTTCTGAACAGTCCAGCAATTCTCACGAATCACCTTCACTCCGTTCAGAACGCTCCCCTACCAAGTCGCGCACAGCGCGACAGAAATAAGTTTTAAGAAATAAGTTTTAAGGATTAATCCCTTTTTTCTTACCTCTTTTTTCTTACTACTGTTGTGCTATGCACAACTTCCACATCTTCGGTGATAGTTTTGAGCCCCGTTAAATCTTCGGCGCCGTAAACCTTGACCAGTGAGCTGTTACGCTTTCTTTAAAGGGTGGCTGCTTCTAAGCCAACCTCCTGGTTGTCTAAGGATTGCGACATCCTTTTCCACTTAAACTATACTTGGGGACCTTAGATGGTGGTCTGGACTCTTTTCCTTTCGACTGTGAAGCTTAGCCCCCACAGTCTGACTGTCTTGCTTAAGAATTTGCGGAATTTGGAGTTTGATTGATCTTCCGACTTTCGCCGGAATGACCATCCAGAGCTCTACCTCCGCAAATCAACGCAAAACGCTATACCTAAATATATTTCGGGGAGAACCAGCTATTTCCGGGTTCGATTAGCATTTTACCTCTATCCACAAGTCATCCCACTAGTTTGCAACCTAGTTGAGTTCGGGCCTCCCCCACGGCTTTCGCCGGGGTTCACCCTGCTCATAGATAGATCACCCGGTTTCGGGTCTAGTAGATGCCACTGTGCGCGCCTCGCTACCGCTCGGCACTTTAAGTCAAAGCTTAAAACGCAAAAGTAAAAACTTAGATGAATTACTATTGATAGTATTCCATAGTTTTAACTTTTTAGTTTTGACTTTTTACTTTAGCGCTGAACAATAGTGAAGCGCGCTTCGCCCTTTCGGACTTGGTTTCCCTACGCCTCCCCACAAAAAGTGGTTAAGCTAACGCGACATCTAGCTAACTCGTTGGTTCATTCTACAAAAGGCACGCCGTCAGTCGCCTAAGGCGACCTCCGACTTATTGTAAGCATATGGTTTCAGGTACTATTTCACTCCTCGTTTAGAGGTACTTTTCACCTTTCCCTCACGGTACTAGTTCACTATCGGTCACGGAAGATATTTAGCCTTGGGAGATGATCCTCCCATCTTCCTACTAGCTTACACGTGGCTAGTAGTACTTGCACCCCGTTAGACAAAGGGTCCAAAAAACGTTGTCGATAAACGATTGTGAAATCAAGAAACTAATCGATTTATCTTTAAACGTCATTAGGCGCTTTGTCTAACGGGGCTGAATATCGTAGTCACAATTATCCTTTCGTCTACGGGGCTATTACCCTCTTTGGCTGTCCTTTCCAGGTTCCTTCGACTAGTAATAATTGTCTTTCAATATTCAGGCTGATCCCTTTTCGCTCGCCGCTACTAGGGGAATCACAAATTAAAGCATTCTCGAGAGAAGCTTTAATCTCTCACTTTAGATGAGTATTGTTTTCTTTTCCTTCGGTTACTTAGATGTTTCAGTTCACCGAGTGCCCTCCCCCGCACCAATCCCCGAGTACAATATGAATTTAAAAACCCTTTTATTTTGATCCCTATAATTTAATGGATCATAAGGGCTCACATTATACCGGGGGATTGATGAGGGGGTAGTCGCCTCTTCGGCGACCGGGTTTCCCCATTCGGAAATCTTCGGATTAAAGGATGTTTGGTTCCTCCCCGAAGCGTATCGCGCACCTACCGCGTCCTTCATCGGTCTTCCGTGCCAAGGCATCCACCTTATGCTCTAACGAAAACTCTTGTCCGCCGTAGCTTTTAACAGCGAAGGCGGATGTTATTAGGTAGAACAACTACCAAGACACTGACATAGGTTGTTAAGGATCAAAAAACCGCCTTTCGGCGGATAAAACACAACTCAAAATTGGATCTTTGAGCGTTAGTTTATCCGTCGACCCCCTTCTTCAAATTGTCGGTTCGATACATCAGTTTTACTCCGTTGTATTTACCTATCTTGATTTTAACACATCAAACTTTTTTGTCAACCCCCACACCTAAACCCTGAAAGACACGTTTATAATTACTAGAGATAACTGAGAATTTAACATTTAGGTGTGGGGGTCAAGCCGCTTTTCATAAAACAAAACAGAGCCCCGAAGACTTCAAAAAAATCTCCTTTACCCTGTCTTGTTTCTATTCCTACTTTACATCAACTCTTTTTTGACTTTGTCGACTAATTCTTTAGCTGCATCTTTGCCGCCAAGGCCAAAGGCCAAGCCACCAGCGATTGCCAAAAAGGCAACCACGCCGATGAAAAATGTGGTGATCATGTTCTGAGCAATACCAAGCTGTTCCAGCGCCGCTAAAAAGGTAAAGATAATTATGGCATAGCGGACGATGATTGAAACTGCTTCAGCCGAACCAAGACCGCCGGCCTTCATTGAGGCATTAATAACATTACCAATGAAAGTCGCCACCACCAAACCAATGACTAATATTGCACCCGCGGCGATAACGCTTGGCAAATAGGCAAGGATTTTATCTAAGAAGTTGGCGACGTTCGTTAGCTGCAGAACATTGGCCGCCGCAATAAACGCAACCAGATAGATAATCCACTTTGCAACAGACGCCAGCAAGGCCGAACCATCTTTCTCTAAATTTGCTTTTTTGAGCATTTCTTCTACCTTGGCTTTTTCAAAAAGGGTCTGTAGCCCGATAATCCGGAAAAAGCGGTCAAGGATTACGCTCACCAGCATCCCAATAATCCAGCCCACAATTAAGATAATTATGGCGCCGATTAAGTTGGGTAGAAAATTTACAAAGCGATCCCAGATGGTTTGCCAGGAGTCGGCAACTGTCGTTGTCCAATCAGTTAGTACCATGTTTTTTCCTTAGAAGTTTTCGAAAAATTATTACTCGGATAGATCGACCAAAGCTCTAGAATTTCTGGTTTTCTATCCACATTCAAAATAGTCTATCGAGTCCCATAAATCAATTTAAATGTCAAGGGCCGTGAGATAGTTTTACATCTCACGGCCCGCAGACCGATCTCTCCTACCGCAGCAGCGTCGGGTTGCCGCTGGCGATGATCTTGAGCGGATTGGTGTGGATCTTCTCCTTGAGCTGTTCGAGAGTCAGCGTCCCATCGAGCACCAACCCGTAGCTGAGGGGGATAAAGCTTAGGAACGAGGCGAAACCGGTCCCTTTGGGTCGCGGCAGCGGCGCGTAGTCGGAGGCGATGACGTCGATGGCACCTATCGCCAATCCTCGCCGGATAATCTCAACATCGCCGGGAGTTGCCAGTGGTGGGTTGACAGGATGCGATTCGGCAAAGCAATCGTAAGTGAAGTAGTGCGGGCAGGTCTCGGCGGTGAACTTGAGGCCTGATTGCTTGGTCTCATAAAGTACCTTGACCGTTGAGGCCAGACTGACGTGCTGGATATGGAGATGGCCTTTGCCAACTTGGCTATAGACATCGATATACTTTTCGGCCATCTCTGTCTCAGGTTCACAGTGCATCATCATCAGCACACCGTGCTCGAGCCCCCGCCTGAAGATGTCGAGGTCTTCGAGACAGTTGCCATCGTCCGAAAACCCTACCACCAGCGGCCGATTGGCCTCGAAGTCCACCGGCGTCTTTCCCTCACGCCCGATCGTAATGGCGCTTGTAGGGAAGGCCTTCGTCCTCATGAACTCTCTCCCCAACATTGCGTCGTACTGTTCGATCGCTTCTCGATTGTCCAGACATGGGCTTGTATTGGGCATGCAAACGACTGTGCTGATTCCTCCATCACAAGCCGCGACCAAATGATGGCGATCCTGCCGCATATGGACATGCAGATCAACTACAGGATATCCGAGCCGTTCGAGTTTCATCTTTCTCTCTCCCTGCCGCGGTATTATTTTAATAATACGAGAACAATTAAAAAAATCAAGTTTTTATACCGGAGATCGGTGATCATATTTTTGATTGTGCCGCCGCCTGGCACGAATTTTTGGATGAGCCGTAAGTCTAACTCTGACATCGGAAGGCAAGAAATCAAGAGCGAATCCCCTACCCTCGATGACAATTTGCTTATCAACTTTACGAAGCCTACCAAGCTCCCTATCAACAAATTTAATGACAATTTTTTGGGTTTTATCCGCCACTTTGGGAATATGCTTTTCAAGTTTCGGCGATTTCAATTCCAAAAATAATTTTTCACTCACATTTTGATTTTTGTGATATAGGTGCAGCCGTTCGCCATTATGCTTATATGACATGCACGCCGCCACTTCCTCGAAGTCGATCTCGACATTTTCTTTAGCGATGTGGGTTAAAAATCGAAATATTTCCCCCAGTGAAATCTTTAGTGCCTTTAATTTTGTTCTTAATGCTTCCGCCGCTGATCCTTTCCCGGTACCGCTACGGCCTTCTATCGAAATAAAACGATGATCTTCGGAAATTTCTCGGATGATAATTTTCAAAACATTTTCCACCCCGATCACCTTGCCGGTATCGATGTGAATAACTTTCTTGGGCCGATAAATTTTAAGACCGGCTTTTTTTAAGAGTTCACGATTGGATTTTTCAACTTTCTCATCTTCGAGGTCACGTTCGACTAAAGCTTTGAGAATTTTTTCAAATTTATTTTTCGATTTTTTAGCCATAAAAAAAGAAATTCCTGTTTAGAATATTCTTTTTTATATTTAAACACAAGACTAGGGTTTTTGCAATTTGGTGGACCTGGAGAGAATCGAACTCTCAACCTCATCATTGCAAATGATGCGTTCTACCATTGAACTACAGGCCCGTGATTAAAGTTTTAAGAAAAGAGAGAAAAGAAATTAGAATTATTGTTTGTTTTGATATCTTATCAATCCGTAAATCATACTCGTGATCTCTTTTATCTCTTGTCTATATTCTAAAGCCTCTTTTTGATTTATCAATTTTAGTTTAAAACATATGTCTATCAGTGGAATGCATTCGAAACAAGAACCTCTGGCAAATCTGTAAAAGTTGATTTTATCTTTTGAGGAACCTCGACCATTCGCTTCTGCTAGATTTAGTGGGATGGAAATGGCTGCACCGATAAACTGATCTCTAATTCGGCGATATTTATATGAAAAATCTGTTGCTACTTTGACAATTTCGATTGAAAACTTCAGGCTCCTTTGATAAACTTCCAATTTTTCAAAAATAAATTCGCCCATTCCTTTTTCTTTTTTCGTTCTTCTTCTCTCTTTTCTCGTTTTGCGTTTTTCTTTTTTCTTTTTTCTTTTCACCACCCTACGGTTGTCACATAGACTAAGCTGCCAACGATCAACAAAATGCCAATTAATTTCCAAACTGTATAAGTGCCGCCCGTTCCCAATCTTTGCTCTGCCCAACTCATCTTACCGACATTTCTCACGATCGGTTCAGTATATTTTAAAATTAGAATTCCCACAAAACTACAGGCTAAAAAGATTAAAATCTTAACAAATACCATAAGCCTCCTGCCGTGACAATGGCCTCATCGACTAAACCCCAATACCAATACTTTCTTTTGATGAAAAAGTGAAATTTATTATGAATGAAATGGACCTCTCTAAACACCGGCCAATTATCCATACTTTTGATTGGAATATTGTCCATAATATCAATCATAATCGCGCCGATTGCGCCGCTTACCATTGCCGGAAATTGTGGCCAGTTTCGAAACAACAAGATGAATATCGTCCAGATTATAACAAACTCGCTCGCGGCAAACCAGTAAAACCATTTCGGCCAAGTGCCTCTTTCGGTATTTTGGAAGGTACCCGGGTCTAAGTGCGGAATCATGTCTAAAATAAAATGCGAGAAAAAACCCAAGATAAAGGATATCGGAACATTATTTGTTGCCGCTCCGATTATACCCCCGACTAAAAGATGTGGAGTAATTATCATTGGTCGCACCTTGGTGCATCTTGGTGCATCTATTATATATCTTTTGAAGTGATTTTCAAGGTTTGACCCTCGCTCACAATGCCCTCAAGCATTTTTTTAGCTAAGAGATTTTCGATTTTTTCCGTGATTACCCTTCTCATCGGCCGCGCGCCAAATTGGGGATCATAGCCTAGCTGGACCAGTTTTGCGAGTGCCTCATCGTCAACTTCAACAGTAATCTTTTTATCCTTTAAGCCATCGTTAATTTTCTTAATCATTAACTCCGCGACCTGTTTAATTTGGCCAGGCGTTAAGGGATTAAAGACAATCACGCCATCAAAACGATTTAAAAATTCCGGATTATAGATCGCCTTTTCTTGCAACATATTAACCAAATCTACTTTCAATTTTTCTTGAGAGATTTTGCCAACATTTTCCCGAATATATTCTGAACCGGCATTAGAAGTAGCAATAATAATTGTATTAGTAAAATCACTTACTCTGCCACGCGGATCAGTTAAGCGTCCGTCTTCAAAGACTTGTAAAAATACATTTAAGATATTTTTGTCCGCTTTTTCGAGCTCATCAAGCAAGACTAAAGAAAAAGGATTTTCGTAAATCGCGGTATTTAAAATTCCATTAGGGTTATCGACTGTGCCGATTAAGCGATCAATCGAGAGAGCCTCTTGATATTCACTCATATCCAAACGAATCATATTTTCTTCGCTGCCAAAGTAATTTTCCGCTAGAGCTTTGGCGGTTTCGGTCTTGCCAACGCCGGTCGGACCCAAAAATAGAAAGACACCCACTGGACGCTTGCCAGAGGCAATCCCCGCTCGCGCGCGCCTTAAAGTATTCGAAATCGCGGTGATTGCTTCTTCTTGGTCGATCACTCTTTTATGCAAGAAGCTTTCCAAATTCAGCAGTTTATCTTTTTCTTCCTTACCTGCTTCACCGATAGGGATATTTACTTTTTTAGAGACTAGAGCTTCGATATCTTCTGGCATAATAATTTTAATTTCTCCACCAGTGTAATTGACTGAAGCTTCTTCCAACAATCTTAAGGCTTTTTCGGGAAATGGGACATCACGGATATAACGGTCAGCTAGTTCAACAATTTTTTTCAAGGCTTGCATAGGAATAAAAACATTATATTTTGTTTCAACGTAAACTAGGGACTCTAGCATAATCGCCAGGGTTTCATCCGGAGTCGCTGGCTCAATGTCAATTTTTTCGAAAGCACTGGCAACAGCCGTATTTGATCTGACACTATCAAAATAGTCAGAGGGACTCGTAGCGGCGATAATTCTCAACTTCGAACTTTCCAAATAAGGAATTAAAAAATGCGAAGCATCAACCCCAATCACCTCTTCCTTGCCGCTCGCAAAACCGCCGAGCAGACTTTGGAAATTTTCTATAAAAAGAATAATATTGCCCGCATGGACCGCGTCGTTTAGCGATCCTTCGAGGCGCGCCTCCAATTCGCCCGGGCCGGCACCGGCTAATAATTTACCAACGTCAAGCTCGCGAATACGTTTGTATTTTAAAGGCGGCAACGAGTCGCCTCTTGCCATTTTTAAAGCCAAAGCATTGACGATTGTTTTTTTGCCCACGCCCGGTTCGCCAACTAACAAACAATTATTTTTGTTGGTTTTGGCTAAAATTACCTGGATTTCGTTTAGTTTATTCGCATGACCAAAAATATTAATTTCTAAACTCGGGTCTTTGGTGAATTGCGAAAGATCATATGAAAATAAAGATAAAGTTGGCGTCCAGCCGTATGACCAGTCCTGCCCAACGCCGGCGAACATCCTTTCGTCTTGCCAAAACTTCGGCCCCTTCATCTCTTTTTTAGTGGTTTTGAGCCAACGAAGAATTTTTTCTAAATCTTTTTCCGTTATTTTTACATCATCCAAAAGTTCTTGAATTTTTGACGAGCTTTTGACCACCGCTTCCAAAAAGTCTTCAATTTCAATCTGTCCATTGGTGGATTTTGGAGAAAACAATTGGGAAAATTCCGGCGAAAAAGAAGGCATTTCACCACTTGGTGCCCCTCGAGCCTCTTTCCCAAAAGGTAGGCCAATTCTTAAAAAAATTATTCTACCCTCATCTGTCAAAGGCACGGCGCCAAAAACATTCTCGGGGGTTATTTCTTTTACTTTAAGCTTCCGCGCTTCGTTGATCGCCAATTCAAAAAGACGAACAAGCTCAAGCGAAAAACGATCGACAATATTTTCCTTTGATATCTCCCTCGGTTCAGAATATCTTTTGGCTAAAATAAAACCCTGAAATAATAGTGCCAAACCCAGCAGAATTTGCGAATAACCCAAAAGGTTTCCTTCTTTGCGCAGATATAAAAGAAGGGCTAGAACAATAATTATTAGATTAAAAATAGTTAAAATCCAAAAAAATATGCCAGAAAATAATTTCCGCGAATAATACTTTTTCCGAGCTCTTGAATTGTAATAATCAAAATTAGCCATTAAATACCATCGTGGAGCCATTAATTATTAAAAAGATTATTATAATCGGCATCAAAAACCAGGCCAACATAAAAACCAGAAGAACAAAAAGTGAGATGATGGTTAAAATAAAACCAATGAGGATGGTGAATGTGCGCATAATAAATCCAACGAGACGAGAGATAAAATTGCCCAACCAAATATTAAAAAGTTCCTGGAGCGAGGCGTTCTCAACAAAAGAGACGTCTCTTTTCCAAGGATCGAAAAGAGTCCGGAGTAGCACGGGCACAGAAAACTCGGAAAATATCTTTTTGGTGATAATTCTCGCTGCTTTCCACAGGATCAATGGTTCTTCAAAATACCACCAATAAAAGTAGGTGATCATCCCTCTCCTTTTACTTCTAAATATATCTTAGCAGATTTCTAGCTAAATTAAAAACAACCATTGGTTGTTTTATGGTGGGCGATGATGGACTCGAACCATCGACCTCGTCATTATCAGTGACGCGCTCTAACCAGCTGAGCTAATCGCCCTAATTAACATTATTTTATCATATTTAAAGGTGTATTTCAATAAGTGTGGGCAGCCCGCCGAAGCGGGCTGCCCAGCTCTCCTTGCACAACCACTCCCGCCTGAGGCTACTTCTTTCTTGGCTCAGGTGACGAGGGAGTGGCCGGCAAGGCTCATGAGGCTACCCATCATAGGCGCCTCCTTTCACGACCCCGGACCTCGCGGGCCCGGGAAGCTATGATCAACCCCAGTTCTCGGCGTCGCTTTCGCTGTCACGGATAATGCGCAGTCCGAGAAGGACAGCGAAGCCGATGATGGCGATCCAGACGAAAGGCACTTCGATGGCCTCCAACAGACGTCTTCCCATACTGACCTCCTATCCCTTGGGCTTACCGCCGAAGATCAGGCCGAGGCAGAAGAACAGCACCGACATTGCGAGCAGTGGGATGATACGCATCGCGCTCATCAGTAGTAGCGCCGGGTTGGTATGGCTGTTTCGCGAGATGTGCTAGCCCTGACCGGCCGATTATAACCATTCCGTCCCTCGGCTCGCTTCTTCGGATTGGGCTTGCCGCGTCGCGGCTTGACGCCGCGTATCAGGATGCCCATCGCCTTGCCATAGGGCCGGGGAGGCCGGTGTTTCTTCTTTCGAGACTTGCCCCAACCGCCGCTAGAACTCACTCTCCGCATCGTGATCCCCTTTCTGCCTATGGCAGACTTGGATGTCGTCAATCCCAACATAATTATCCCCCTTTTTGAGAACTTTGCATACAGACTACCGACTACTGCTAATTGAGAACTATTTCTTGGCCCTGAAAAAGATAAACATCAAAAAAGTTATTAGTAAATAGATGACAATAAAGAAAATGATGATATTGAGAGCATAATCAAAAATAATTCTACCAGTAGATCTTGCGGCCAAAATCCCGATATTTCGCCCGACAAAATTCATCGCAAAAATAACAAACAGAATCGCTAAAACTGCGCTGGCTATTGCCCTTGTTTTTGATAAAAACATTTTCCCTCCATGTTTAATATATACCAAAAAGAAGCCTTTTGACAGGCCTCTCTTTGAAAATTAACGTGAAAGAAACATTGTTTAACATTTCTTTCAGAATTTATATGGTTGCAAGAAACGCTGACTGTAACACAATCGTATCTCCGCGATCGACACATTAGATAGAGACTAGTTACTAGTAACTAGCGACTAGTGACTACCCTAGGTGTTTACTCCCTAGAAAGGAGGTGATCCATCCGCAGATTCCCCTACGGATACCTTGTTACGACTTAGCCCTCCTCACCGACTTGGCCGTGTCCCGCAATTGCGGGATTCGGGCCCCGCCGACTCGGCTGGCTTGACGGGCGGTGTGTACAAGACTCGAGAACGTATTCACCGTGGTGTGCTGACCCACGATTACTAGCGATTCCAACTTCATGAGGTCGAATTGCAGACCTCAATCCGTACTGGGGTGATTTTTGCGGGATTAGCTTAAACTTGCGTTCTTGCAACCCTTTATCTTCACCATTGTAGCACGTGTGTTGCCCAGGGCGTAAGAGCCACGCTGACTTGACGTCATCTGCACCTTCCTCCGTATAAACTACGGCAGTCTCCTGTGGAAAATAACACAGGATACAGGTTTCGCTCGTTGGACCACTTAAGGCCACACTCTACAGCACGAGCTGACGACAGCCGTGCAGCACCTGTCTTAGGGTTCTCTTGCGAGCACCCCCGCCTTTCGGCGGGGTTCCCTAGATGTCAAGCCCTGGTAAGGTTCTTCGCTTATCGTCGAATTAAACCACATGCTCCACCGCTTGTGCGAGTCCCCGTCAATTCCTTTGAGTTTTAGTCTTGCGACCGTACTTCCCAGGCGGCAAACTTAACGCGTTAGCTTCGCTACAAGAAGGGTCGATACTTCTGATAGCTAGTTTGCATCGTTTACGGCGTGGACTACCGGGGTATCTAATCCCGTTCGCTCCCCACGCTTTCGTATCTCAGTGTCAGGAATAGCCTAGCAAGCTG
>Ga0315277_10010343_pt1 | contig 11816 bp, 9 predicted proteins | sample YL17G05_15_MG_FD_203695 | JGI IMG/M metagenome (GOLD analysis project Ga0315277, IMG submission 203695) | Sediment microbial communities from Yellowstone Lake, YNP, Wyoming, USA - YL17G05_15 | ecosystem: Environmental > Aquatic > Freshwater > Lake > Sediment | place: USA: Wyoming | collected...
AGACTCTATGGTGCTACACGAGGTTCAGGAAATTGGAATCCGCTGGCTGACGTGATAGAAAATGGCGTAATAGATATGCGCGACATAGCCTTCGTGGCTCAATGTTTCGCGCCTTGATCTTTAAGTTACTGTGAGATTTGTCGTCCTCAGAACTTGCTACGGACGACTAGTGTGAGATTTCTTCTTGCGATCTTCCAGAAGTGTGATCGGCTGCTTTTTCTCTAGGTTCCATAGACATGTAAGCTGGTTCCACAATCTTTAAAAGTCATACGGTAGCCACTTTGATCAATGGAGAAAGGGAAAGAATGAAAACGTACAAGAGAATAGGAAGGATGTCATGTCTATTCATAGTCGCAACTGTTTTAGTCGCAGTCTTAGCAACTGCAAACCAAGTGAGAGCTAGCAGCACTACTTTGGCGATTGTTCCTTCGAGCATAGTTGACACATCAAAAGCTCCAGGTTCGAGCATCATCATCAATGTGACTGTAGCCGATGTTACTGATATGTTTACTTGGCAGGTCAAGATTTTCTTCGATCCGAGTCTATTAAGCTGCACTAACGCCACCTTTCCGCCTGACAACGTTTTTGCTGGCAGAACAATATTCCCAGGGGGACCCATAATCGATAATGGGGGGGGCTCGGTGAAATTTGGGGCTACAATAGTGGTAGGATCAGCGTTCAACGGGAGTGGAGTGCTGTGCCAGATAGGGTTCGTTGTTCTGAGCAGGGGACAGACCGGCCTGAACTATTCGTTACCCTATGGTGATGACACTTTTTTCCTGAATTCGAATTTGAGTGTTATTCCAAGCATCGTGAACAACGGCTATTTCGACAATAGACTCGCGGTACCCCAGCCGCCCGTAGCCATTTTCGACTATTCCCCCAAACCAGTCCTAGTTAACCAGACCGTCACGTTCAATGGTTCAGCAAGCTTTGATCCTGATGGGACCGTGGTTAGTTGGGCATGGGATTTCGGAGATAGTGGAAGTGGCTCTGGGATGGTGGTTACTCACAGCTACTTGTTTGTAGGCAACTTTACCGTCACTCTAAACGTTACTGACAATGATGGACAGAGCAACTCGACGACGATGGGAATTACCGTATATGAATTTCAACCAGCCAGGCTCTACGTTGACCCGCCGCAAATAATCGATCCAACGCTGTTCCCTCCCGCTATCGTTACGATTAATGTGACAGTTAACTACGTGACCAACATGTATGACTATGCATTCAACCTTAGCTACAACACTGAAATGTTAACGTGCATAGGCGCAATAATCAACAGAGTTCAGAACCAGACGAACTTCACTCCGCTTATCCTCATAGATGACGGTGCCGGCTTTATCTGGATAAACGTAACCTACCGTTCCCCGGCAGTGCCCATAAGCACGGTTTCGCCGCTGGCGCTCGTGACAGTGTACTTCCAGATTGACACCATCGGATCCAGTGTTCTGCATCTGAGCGACACAGAGCTATCAAATCCTTCACACCTGAACATGGCACACGAAACCGGAGACGGGTTTATGATGACCTTGATAAGAGACGTAGCAATCACCGACGTGGTTCCATCGACCAGCTGGGCTTATCCGGGATGGCCTGTTAGTGTACAGGTGACCGCGAGTAACAAGGGCAACATCAGTGAAACCTTTGCCGTCACAGCCTATTACGATAACAATACCATCGACACTCTTCCGGTCGTGAACCTCACCCCAAACACCAACACAGTCTTAACGTTCAACTGGAATACGAGTGGAGTAGCGGAAGGCAACTACCTGATATCCGCTCGGGCATCCGCCGTTCCGTTTGAATACGACATTACAAACAACTATCTTGCAGACGGCCAGTTGCAGATATTCACGCAGATCAGGGACGTAGCAATCACGAATGTCACCACTTCCCGCACTTGGGCTTATCAAGGAGTGCCTATGAACGTTACAGTGACTGCTAAAAATATTGGAGACGTAGATGAGTCTTTTAATGTGATGGCGTTCTACAATACGAGCTTGTTGGGGAACGTGTCCATTGTCGATTTGGCTCCTGGCGCCGAGGTTGTCAAAGTGTTCATTTGGAACACGACAGGCTTAACGCCCTGCAACAACTTCACAATTTCAGGCCAGGTATCAATCGTGCCCTTCGAGTTCAACACTACGAACAATGTCTTCGTTGACGGTTTGGTCAGTATCAGGTTTGTGGGCGACATTAACGGCGATGGCAAAGTTGACATGAAAGACGTTGGAATGGCTGGAGCTGCATTCGGCACTCGACCAGGCGAGCCCAGGTGGAACCCCGACGCGGACATAACCGGACCAACACCGTTAGTTCCAGACGGCGTTGTCGACATGCGTGACGTAGCCATGATCGCGAAGAACTTTGGAAAAGGTTGCTAGCGGCCTCCGAAACACTTCAATTCTTTCTTTTTTTGTCAGGGAACGAGTTACCGTTTTCGTTGTGCTTGCTCCAAGCGCCAGATCAATACTGATGTTTGGATGAGCTTTAGGCGACGTAGGCTGGACGTCAAGATTCTTCCGTCGGTTGTTGAGTCAAAAAGCTGATGAGACTTGGAAGTTTCAGGGTCAAATCGTTGTTTCGAAGCGGGCTAGCGAGGTTACAGGTTGTCTTCAAAATATGTCTTTCGAATACTCAACAAAGCAGTCTTCCCTGAACCTCCAAAACGAATGTATTTTTGTGCGCGCGCTTGCCCTTTTTTTGTACGTTTAAGCCTATTTCTCGTTCTTTTCTTGTTTTCTTCAGCAAAACTTCGACGCTAACACTTGGAAAAGCTTAAAAACTGAAGGTTTGATATAATAGCTCCAATGGTGAAAATCATGTTAGAAAAGAGATTTGCAATTGCGGCTACTGTCATAGGACTTATGCTTCTGATGGTTTTTGCATGGCCAAATGGAGTCAAAGCCGTTGAATCCCATACAGGCAACGCAATGTGGATAGATCCGCCTACCCTCAACTTCACGACTAACGGAGCGACAGGTTCCAAATTTAACGTTACAGTGTACGGAAACGTGAACGTTACAACATTCACGTATCAGTGCATGCTGCACTTTGATCCAAGCCAGATCGTGTGTGACCGTGCTGGTTACACGGCTACAGCAACAAGTCAATTCTTTGCAGGCCATACGACATTCCCAGTCCCTGTAGTTATTAACAACGCAACAGGCTCTGTCACGTCTGGAGAAACCCTGTTAAGCCCTGACTCCAAAGCCTCAGGGGATGGATCTATCATGTGGGTTGAATTCACAATTATATCTGCTCCCCCGACAAATGGTACACTGTCAAGCACACTCTACGTAGATCCAAGTGACAGCTTCTTCTTAGACACAGTGTTGGATACCATACTGATGGACACGTTTAACGCGACCTACACCCTTACATTTGACGCGACTCCACCGACCATACAAGCGCCCACCCAGACTCCTCCAGCTAATAACACCGGCGAGAACGAAATTGTCACCGTATCAGTCAACGTGACTGACGATGGCGGCGTTAACAACGTTACGCTTTTTTACACACCTGACAATGTAACATGGGACACTGCTTCGATGAGTCTGAATTCAACCACTAACTTGTGGACTGGCACTATTCCAGGATACCTCAACGGCACAACCGTACAGTACAATATAACTGCTTTTGACAACGCTGGCAACATGGGCACGTATCCTACTGCTCCTCCAAATCCGTCTTATACAGTCCTTCCAGAGTTAACGTTCGTGATGCTAATCGTGCTGCTGACGACAATGACAGCAATGATCGTGATGCTTCGCAAAAAATTCGTCCGCTCTCCATAACAATCTCCCTTTTTATTTGTTATACCACTTACCAACTTCTTTCTTTGACATCTAGATATGACGTGAGGGTTTGATAGTTTTCCTGTCAAAGCAGTTGAAAATTGGTTACTTCTTTAATGCCGCGATGTTGAAACAGTCTGAACGTGTGCAAAAATTTGTTCCGATCAATATTCTTTCAACGCTTGCACGATACGAGAACAGAAGTTGGTTAGACTTTGACTTTATACTCGGTCTTTCAATCATAGTTGTAGTCTTATTCTCATGACACTGCTTAGCCGTGCTGATTCGTTTAGGTATTGCGTCAGGTAGTCCTTGGCAGCTTCGTAGCTTATGTTTCTTCCAATCACGATACCGCTGAGTTCATGTCTGGGACGGTTTCTGTACTTCGGCATTATCCTCTCTTGGCCGATGTTGTACTTCTTTATTATCTTTACTTTGTATCTTTCCATCCCGTGTTCTGGACAGTTTGTCTCGACCATCAAGCTTGCCAACGTAGTCGAACCCCCTTTTCCCCAACATTATATAAAGTCACGGCGAACTTAAATTTCTGTCGGTGTGTTCTGCGTCGACGCGGAGTCGGTCTCGGCAATGCGCTATGTTTTTAGGGCGATGTGCGACGTCTGGTTTGTTGGCCTTCAAATTGCCGAGTTTTCAGCTTGGATAACCATGCCGTTCATCTTTCTCCAGAAGTCTCTTTCGAATTTCAACATGGCTTCCTCGGATTTTAAGTCTCTCAACAGAAAGTATCCCCCGCCAAACATGGAAGCAATTAGCATTGGAACTTTGGATCCTTTGTGCTCCTTGTTTGTTTCCAGCTTTACAGAAAAGTCGTTCGGTTCCCCTTCGATCGTGATCGATATACTGTCGCGCATCTTGTGATGGGAAGACTCTCCTGCAATTATCTTGCGCCCTGCCTCTGTTTCCTCTCCAATGATCGTTCCGAAATCCTCTGAATCCAAGAATTGAATCACTTGCTTGGTCAAGGCATCCAAGTCCACGTGCAAGTTCTGCCAGTTTTTCTGCACTCAGCACACCTGTAGAACCTTTTGAACTCTTCCTTTTAAATCGTTCGTGTGTGGGATTTCAGCTGCATTCTGACAGGCATGTGCAATGAAGGCTTCGACCTTATTGGGTGTTTGGTATTCTCAAGTTTGGTGAGAGTTCAACAGTTACTCCGAAAGTGACCCTAGCCTAACCTCGTTGTGAGGGTGTGATGTACACGTTGTCTTCGGGAATGAAGAAATTGACCCATCCCATGGCCTCTCGGCTGTCGATCTTCATCTTCACGGGATATCCTTCTGGCTGTTTTACACTGAATATTCCCGCGCCTGATATTAGCATTTCATCCAACGTTGTTGAGGTTCCGTTCGGTATCACTTCCCAAACATATAGGCTTTCAGTCTGACTCATCATCTGATCGCGTACTTCTACAAAATGAGCATCTCCCCCGATGGGTGTGAAGTCGAAACTCAACGATTTTATTATGATTGTGGTGTTGGTGCTGGCTCCATAACTGGCAAGAGCTGTGGCGTTTGAAATTACGAAGTACTTGTTTGAATCGATGATTGCGGCTGGGCTTTGCTGTGTGTTTAGGCTTATGAGGATGAGTATCAAGACCGTAGCGATGCCCAATACAAGAAAGATGACGCCTTTTGTGAGACTTGATCTCCTGCGACTTCTCCTTTTGCTGGTCATTGGCTTTCACTTGTTCAGTTATACACTTGTTTTTGGTGTGAAATAAACGTTTTGACTTTGGGGCGCGCGCGCTGCGAATTTGGTTCATCATCAGAAACAAATATATGCCCTAAGCTGACTAGCTTCATCGAAGGATGACACCTTGACTTGGCCGCTGAGGCAGAGATGGTTCTGGATGCTTTTTGGAATGCTGGTGCTGGCACTGATTGTGCCGCTGTTGATCATAGGGATCATCGTCAATTCTTACGGTTCTCTTTTCGTAACGCTCATTGTAGTCTTGGTCATCTGGGTTATTCTCAGGAGCTATAAAGATTGGCTCGCTAAGAAAAGAACCTAGGAATCAACTTTTCTTTGGGGTTAACACGTTACTGCCCGTAAGGATTGAATATGGTATCTTGACATGCGCTAAAGTTTCCTCGCTTTGAAGAATATCCAGCTACATGTCACAACGCACACTTTTGAGGCGACTATTGACTTCCACAATTCCTGAACGTATATATACCAATTTGGTTTAAGCTCGTTGACGGATCGATTAGCGCGACAAATACTTGTGCATCTCGGCTTACCCATGAACTCTAAGCCTGTATTCGATATAACTTCGGCTTGCTCAGCTAGTCCAATCAGTTGGTCCACTGATGTATACTCAATAGACCATCTGAGTTTGCTGTTTTTTCTCCAACAATTTGCTTGTTCTCATGGGTCTCTGATGCTTCCGGACCTTAGAAGATAATCTGCATCCTGCGGACCACGGAAGATGTGCTCTCCATGTTTAATTGTCCCCGTGGTCGCGAGGGGTCAGTTGAGGACCTTCGCAAAACAGGCGCTAGAGCGTTGCTGAATTGGTGTAAAATGAAATTCGTTCGTCTTTCAGGATTTGGGGGCAGTTTTGAGGTGTGCATTCAATTCTGATTTTCTTGCAGTATCCGCCCTTCTCGAGTCTACTTGGGTGCCGCAGTTTCTGAAAGGCTAGGCTGACAATGGACCATATAGGGCCCAGTGCGCAGGATTTCGCGTTACTTTCTTGGCTAGTCTGTGCAAGCGCAAGATGAGTGATTTGACTGAAACAAAGTTCCATAACGATTAAATAGTGCTTTCCATAATCAATTGATTGCATAAAAATGAGAAAGGAGAGAAAAATATGAAAAGACTATATCTAATTGGAATAATACTAGGACTAGTACTATTATCATCGACGTTCATGGGAGCAAATGCCATAACTCCGCCGAACCCACCGACTAACCCTATGCTGATCACCATAGACACTCAGGGACCTCCATCGACTGTTGATCCGGCAATAGCGTATGACACCGCGAGCGGCGAAATGATCTTCAACGTGTACGACACACTCCTCGCCTTCAACGCAGAACACTTAGACGAGTACGTAGGTGTCATCGCAGACAGTTGGACATCGCAGAACATAACTGGAACCACGAGCCCTAATGGTGTTCCGTGGTACTGGAGATACACGTTCCACATGAGAGGCTGGGCGAACATGACCTTTGCGGCTCCGTACACCAACTACACAATAACCACTGAAGATGTTCAGTACAGCTTCTGGCGAACGATGATTCTTGACGCTGTCGGTGGTCCAGAATGGATGATTGACGAGCCTCTACTCAACAATGCTTTGGGCCCGAACGGACTGGGCAACATGTCTATCGAGTCTGAAGTTTCCAGGCTCGGAAACATGATGTACAATGCTATCGGAAGAAATGATACCCACGTCTGGTTCAACGTCGCATTCCCAGGAGCCTACTCGTTCTTCCTGCAGATCCTTACCCAAACATGGTCGAGCATATTGAGCAAGCAGTACATCAACAACCAAATCATCGCACAAGCGGGCATTAACGACTGGAGTGGAAACTGGGCAGCTGCGAGCACTACTCACCCAACATGGACTATGAATTGCACGGGCTGGATAGACCAGTTCGACGTTTACACAGGACTCACTGGCCCGCTTGACGAGGGCGGTGGGCTGCCACACATGTGCGGCTCTGGCCCGTTCAAGCTGGTGTCTTATGACACGGTTGACGAGTTCTGGACGATGACTCGAAACACTGGTTACTGGCGCGGTTGGCCAGCGAACTTCCCGAAGATGGCCGGCGTTGGACCTAAAGGCTACGTAAACGACCTCAGGGACAACTTCAACATTGCTTGGGATATTAGGGCGGCGCATCTGGCATCAGGTGACTGCGATTTCGCTGCAGTTGCAAGAAACCACTTAGACGCTGTGTACAAAATTCCAACGCCACCGTATAACCCACCGCTCAACTACCCGAAGGACGGTATTCGCTGCACACCAAACATCCCAACACTGCAGGTCGACGCGATGTACTTCACGTTTGACATCTCCACCGCTGGGCTTTACGGACCCATCAACGCACCAGGCGTGTACACGTCGGACGGTATTCCAAGCGACTTCTTTAGCAACCCAACTACGGGCATACACGTTAGAAAAGCCTTCGCCTACCTCATAGACTACGTCACGCTGATACAGACAGGCTTCAACGGAGAGGGCCAGCATGTGTACACCGCGCTCATTCCAGGTATGCCATACTATGACCCAAGCGTCAAAGGATACGACTTCAACTTAACGGCCGCCCGCGCAGAGTTTGCGCAGGTCCCAGGCATCATGCAACACGGCTTCACCATGAAAATCCTCTTTAACACTGGCAACCTGTTAAGACAGACGTTAGCGGGCCTAGTTCGTGACGGGCTGGCAGCCATCAACTCAACCTTCGTGGGGACTCCACTCGGACTCCCTTGGGGCACAGTTCTGCTCCCTGCAGCTCTACGCCACGAGGCTCCGACATTCTGTGTAGGCTGGCTGGCCGACTTCCCAGACTTTCACGATTGGGCCTTGCCCTTCTACTCAGGTATAGGCGGCACCTACCCGATCTGGACCAACTACGACAATGCCACCCTGGATGCACTCATTACATTGGGAGCCCAAACTCCGGACGGACCAGCACGCGGGGCTGTCTACAAACAGATTGCTGAGATGGTTATCGCAGACGTTCCGAGCGTTACAACTGTACAGCCTCTGGGTCGCCACTTCGAACGCGACCGGATCGTTGGCTGGTACTTTAACTCGATATACCCTGGCGGCTTCTACTACAACCTATGGAAGTGGTACTACACCCCGCAAGTGGCGTATAACCCACCAGTGCAACCAAAGAGCAATCAACTGGGAGTAGACGTTAACTACGACGGCAAAGTCAACATGGTAGACATAGGCACAGTCGCATACAGCTTCGGTGCACTAGCCGGACCCCCAATCGACCCAACGTGGATTTTCAGATGCGACATCACCCTTGACAGAAAAGTCGACATGAAAGACATCGGCAACGTCGCAGCCAACTTCAACGTCACACGCATAACAGACGTGTGGGTCCCAAGCTGAGCATAAAAAGCTGAATGCTTTCCTCCTATTCCCTATTTTTTTGTTTCTCCCGAACGCTTCAATAACTTTGTAGCAATTTTAAATTATATTGTTTCATTCCTTGCGTGCGCGACAACCTTAAATATTGACATGGCTCTGTGATATGTGAGTGGTTGGAAATGACCAATTTAGCGGCCTACATAGTGAGGCGTCTTGTTTTTTTGGTTTTTGTCCTCATAGGTGTCACCGCTCTCATCTTCGCAGTTACCATGCTTTTGCCAGTGACTACGAGAGCATATCTATACATCACTAACTTCAATAGGGTCCAGACGGGCGTGGTAGATAGAATAATTGAAGCGTATGGATTGAACGATCCTTTTTATCTTCAATATTTTCGGTGGTTGGGTGAAATAGTACAGGGCAATCTCGGCGTATCTGTCACGGCACAGTCGAGCGTGGTTGAGGCAATAGCGCTCAGGTGGCCTTATACGTTTGAAATTGTGGTTTTTGCGGCTCCCTTGATAATATTCGTCGGGATATACTTGGGCGTGCAGTCAGCAATCCACAAGGACGGAATCATAGACCACTCCTCGAGAATATTCTCTATTATTGGATGGTCTCTGCCTTCTTTTTGGTTAGGGATGCTTCTGCTAACGGTGTTCTTTACAGGGTTGCGCGTGCCTGGAATGGAACCACAATCTCTCAGCAGCAACCTACAAAGTTGGATAGCTGACCCGGCAAACAATTTTGTACGGTACACTCGTGTAGATTTAATCGATGGACTTTTGAATCTTCACCCTGACATCTCATTGGACGCGTTGATGCACGTCATTATGCCAGTGATAGTGATAGTTACCATCGACATCGCCCTGCTGATACGGGTGATGCGTTCTTCGATGCTTGAGGCGCTGAACAAACCCTATGTTACAACTGCAAGAGCCAAAGGTCTAAGCAAGAAAATGGTTATCTACAAGCATGCCAGGAGAAATGCTTTGATACCTGTGGCGACTTTGTCAGGAATGCTGGTGGCTGGCCTCTTAGGAGGACTTGTAATCACTGAACAAGTGTTCCATTTTGGAGGGCTAGGGCAACTGGCTGCCAACGCGTCCCTCAGGCTAGACATTCCTACCGTCTTGGGCTATGCGATGCTGACTGCAATCATGTTTGTCATTGCCAATTTGATAGTTGACATTCTCTACGCATACATAGACCCTAGGATAAGGCTGGATTAGCATGGACATAAGCGGTAGATTGGAAGAATTCAAATCAGGAATGCGGCCTAGAATTGCCGAATGGCGATTCATGCTCAGGCGGTTGAGAAAGTCAAAATTGGCGATGGCAGGTATAATCATAATTGTGTCCTTCATAGTCATGGGCATAACGGCGCCCCTTCTGGCTCCTCCTCAACACCCAGATCCTTTCCAGATACCGCAAGACAATGACATGCAGAGGGTGGACACTCATCCGACACCACCTACAACGAGACACATATTTGGGACAACAGAGAATTCCTATGATTTGTATTATGGTTGTATATGGGGCTCAATAACGGCGTTTCGCACAGGCGTGCTTGTAGTAGCTATCTCCTTGATAATCGGTCTACTCATCGGCGTCGCGGCGGCATTCTATGGAGGTCTTTTGGATGAGATACTGATGAGGTTCACTGACATCATAATCGCTTTTCCAGGGTTGATTCTCGCAATGGCTTTGCGCTTGGCCTTTCCCACTACCCTTGGCATTGACGTCTCAATGCTGATAGTCATTTTCTCCTTGCTTATTGCCATTGTTTTTGTGCTCCTGCGTCCTGATAGACGCCTCATACTGACATTTTTGATGATTATGATTGCAGGTTTGCTTCTAGTCTTTTACTCCCCAATCGTTTTGAACATAACGTTGGGCGACCTTGACAAGGTGCTGATTGCTATAACTCTTGTGGGTTGGCCAGGCTACGCCAGAGTTATCCGCGGAGAAGTATTAAGAATCAAGAACGAGGACTACATTGAAGCGTCAAGAGCTTCAGGATCCTCAGATATCAGAACGATATTCAAACACATCTTGCCAAACGGGATTTATCCTCTGATCATTGTAGCAACTTTGGACATCGGGTCGATCGTTCTGACGGCGGCAGCCATGAGTTTCCTCGGCCTAGGGGCACCAGACTATTTCGCCGACTGGGGACAGATAATCAGCAAGAGCAGAGACTGGGTCACGAGCGCGTCGGCCATCTCTAGGAACTTCCACGCGTTTTTCATCCCAGGCCTCTTCATAACAACTTTCGTCGTCGGATGGAACCTTCTCGGTGACGCTTTGAGAGATGTCTTGGATCCGATGCTGAGGAGGAGATAGCGTGAGTGAAAACAACATCCTGGAAGTTGAAAACCTTAACGTCAGGTTCTACACTTACGCAGGCGTCGTAGAGGCTCTGGACTATGTTAATCTCACGATGAGGAAAGGTGAGATACTGGGCCTCGTGGGAGAGACCGGATGCGGAAAGAGCGTCACCAGTCTTTCAATCATGCGTCTCGTGCCTCCACCCGGAAAGATAGAGGGCGGCAACATCACCTTCATCGAAGGATCGAAACGGCAATCCGTATTTAAGATGGACGACAGTTCTCTCAGAAAGATGAGAGGAAAAGACATTTCAATGATTTTTCAGGAACCACGGGCATATCTCAACCCCGTCTACAGTGTTGAGAACCAGATTGCTGAGGTTCTGATTGAACACAGAAAAGAAGAATTCCTTGAGATGGCGATAGAAGCACATCACAAGCGAACCTTGGAGAACTTGGCCAAGACAAAGGGAGCCAAGGCAACTGGTGACGCAGAGAGGGCAGGAAAGGTGCCTTCAACTTTCGAGATCAGCACGTACAAGAGGCTCTTGAAAAATCCCCGCTCCTTGATTACGAGATTCTTGTCTAGGTTCAGTCGCCAGCGGCTCT
>Ga0315277_10010344_pt1 | contig 11816 bp, 12 predicted proteins | sample YL17G05_15_MG_FD_203695 | JGI IMG/M metagenome (GOLD analysis project Ga0315277, IMG submission 203695) | Sediment microbial communities from Yellowstone Lake, YNP, Wyoming, USA - YL17G05_15 | ecosystem: Environmental > Aquatic > Freshwater > Lake > Sediment | place: USA: Wyoming | collected...
CGCTTCGCCGCAGCCAAGTCGCGCTCCAGCTCTTCCGGCCCAGCATCCACGTTCCGGGACCGCACCTCGTCAACCAGGCTGAAGAAGGCGTCGCGCTCCTTGCGCCACTGCTCGTACTGCTCGACCGGCACCACCGCGGCCATGGCTTTGCCCGACCGCTCGATGATGTACTGGTCCCCTCGGTAGTGGACTTCATCCAGGATCTCGCCCAGCTTGCCCCGGGCGCGCACCGCGTTGACTGTCTTCCGCATGGTGAACTCCTATGACCATATGGATCATATGGACTATGATGATTATGCGACAAGACCCGTGCCACGTCAAGTCCTCGTTGCCACTAGCCCAGGAAGCCTGGATGGGCACGGGGCGCGGCCCGGAGCGGTTCGTGGGGGCGAGGCGGGTGACGTAGGGCCGCCTGGCAGTCGGCCACAGACAAGGTACTGCCCCTCATCAGATGGAAGCTTAGCGGCAAGACCGGTGTGGCCGAGGCCGGCTGTGGATGATCTGATCCTCCTTATCGAACAACTCCCCTCCGCCCGCGACCTGCCCCTGCCCAGGTACATGTCCGACCGGGCGGCGGGGATGGACTTGTGCGCGGCTGTGGAGGGAGAGGTAACGCTCGCGCCCGGAGGGCGAGCGCTGGTTCCCACCGGCATCCGCATCGCCGTCCCGCCGGGGTATGAGGCGCAAGTGCGACCGCGCAGCGGGCTCGCCGCCAAGCACGGTGTGACCATCCTCAACTCGCCAGGCACCATAGACGCCGACTACCGCGGCGAGGTGTGCGTGGTGCTCATCAACCACGGCGAGGAGCCCTTCGTCATCCACCGCGGTGACCGCATCGCTCAGATGGTGATCTCCCCGGTGGCACGGGTCAGGGTCAAGTCGGTGGAAAGCCTGGACGACACCCCCCGCGGCGCGGGCGGGTTCGGCCACACGGGCCAGGGATGCGGGCCCCCTGGGAGCGCAGGCGTCCCGCCTGCCCGGCCAGCCGATAGCGTATAGGGCAGAAACATGTCAGCCTTCGTCATCGGGATCAGCGGCGGCAGCGCCTCAGGGAAGTCCACCATCGCAGAGGAGCTTAGGAAACGCCTCGCCCCTCTGCGAGTGGAGGTTATCAACCAGGACCGCTACTTCCTCCCCACCGACCGCCTGCCACGCCACGCCAACCGAGACGGAACCAAGGAGTGGCCCGACCACAACCAGCCCGGCTCCTTCGACTTCCCCCGCCTGCGTGCGGACCTGCGCGCCGCCCGCGAGGGCAAGGCCGAGGTGGTGATCGCCGAGGGCATCCTCATTCTCCACGACGAGGAGATCCGCTCCCTCATGGACCTCAAGCTCTACGTGGAGGCCGATGCCGATGAGCGGATCGTCCGCCGCATCCGCCGCAATGTCGCCCGCGGCTACGATCTCGAGGGGATCTGCGACTTCTACCTGGATTCTGTCCGCTACCGCCACCGCGAGTTCAACCACCCCACCAGGGCCCACGCCGACCTGGTCATCCCCGGCGGGAAGGACGACTGGCAGGAGACTGACCGGCTGCTGGAGGAAGTATGCCAGCGGGTGAGGACAGGGGTGAAGGAGAAGCCGCGGTCGGGGGCGAGACCATGAGGCGAGTCTACGCCGACCTCCACATCCACATCGGCCGTACCAGCGCCGGCCAGCCGGTGAAGATCACCGCCGCCCGCGACCTCACCTTCGAGAACATCGCCAGGGAGTGCGCGGTCCGCAAGGGCATCGAGATCGCCGGCATCGTGGACTGCGGCTCGCCCGCGGTGATGGCCGACATTGACCGGCTCGTGGACAGTGGCGAGATGATCGAGCTGCCTGCCGGCGGCCTCCGGTACCGCGACGCCACCACCGCGGCGGACCCACTGGACCGCCGCCCCACCACCGTCATCCTCGGTTGCGAACTCGAGACTGTGGAGGACGATGGCTCTCCCTCCCACCACATCTCCTACTTCCCCACCTGCCAGCAGCTCAAGGTGTTCGTCGGCTTCCTGCGAAGGTTGGTCACCAACCTGGATCTGAGCTCCCAGCGCTGCCGCATCCCCGCCCGGAGACTCCTTCGCATGGCGGAGGAGGCCGGCGGCATCTTTGTCCCAGCTCATGCCTTCACCCCGCACAAGAGCCCATATGGCTCCTGTGTTCGACGCCTGACCGAGATGTTCGGAGACGACGGTCTGCCTCGCCTCGCCGCCCTCGAGCTGGGCCTCAGCGCCGACAGCTACCTAGCCGACCGCATCGCCGAGCTCGCCCCCATCACTCTCCTCTCCAACTCCGACGCCCACTCCCTGCCCAGGATCGCCCGCGAGTATAATGTGCTGGAGATCGAGGAGGCCAGCTTCCAGGAGCTGCTCTGGGCGCTGCGCCGTGAGCATGGTCGCAAGGTGGTCGCCAACTACGGACTCGACCCCAAGCTCGGCAAGTACCACCGCACCTTCTGCCTATCGTGCGAGAGGATCACCCTGGCCGACCCGCCCGCGCTGGTCTGTGACGCCTGCGGGGGCGAGGAGATCGTCAAGGGAGTGCTCGATCGCATCGTCGAGATCGCTGACTACCCCGAGCCGCGGCCGCCCGAACACCGGCCCCCCTACCGCTACCAGGTCCCCCTCCAGATGCTCCCCGGCATCGGGGCGGTGGCCCTCGGCAAGCTGCTGAACCGGTTCGGCACGGAGATGCGCGTGCTGCACGAGGCCAAGGCGGGCGAGCTCGAACTCGTCGTCGGCGCCAAGCTCGCCGGGCTGGTCATCCGCGCCCGCGAGGGAACTCTTCCCATGCTGGCAGGAGGAGGCGGGCGCTACGGGAAGCCAGTGTCAGACCAGTCGGAGACCCAGTTGTCATTGGGCTGCTGAGGGAAGAGAATGCCAGGCATCTTCATCACCTTCGAGGGCATTGACGGATGCGGCAAGACCACCCAGGCCCGCCTGCTGGTGCAGTGGCTGCGCGGCCACGGCTGCCATGTGCTGCCCACGCGGGAGCCAGGCGGCACAGAGCCCGGCGACCGGCTCCGCGAGCTCCTCCTTTCGCCCCAGCAGAGCATCACCCCCGAGGCCGAGCTTTTCCTCTACCTCGCCGACCGCGCCCTTCACGTCGCCCAGGTGATCCGGCCGGCTCTGGCGGAAGGGCGCGTGGTGGTATGCGAGAGACACGCCGACTCCACCCTCGCCTACCAGGGCGCCGGCCGTGGGCTCGATATGGACCTGCTGCGGCGCCTCAACGACATCGCCACCGGCGGCCTGCTGCCCGATCTCACTCTGGTCTTGGACGTCTCGCCGGACAAGGTGTGGCTGGACGAGGCAAGGCTGGATCGGTTAGAATCAGAGGGCCGGGACTTCAGCGCGCGGGTGGCGGCCGGGTTCCATGCCCTTGCCCGGCAGGAGCCAGACCGCGTCAAGCTGGTGGACGGCGCCGGCGACATCGCCACTGTGCAGACGCGAGTCGTCGCCTTGGTCACACATCTCCTGGAGCGGGCACACGCGAGGGAGGACAGATGAAGCTCGTAATGGCGGTTGTGCAGCAGAAGGACCACCGCAAGGTGACGGACGCCTTGCTGGAACGGCGATACCAGTTCACCACTGTCGCCAGCACCGGCGGCCTCCTCAGGGAGGGGAATGTCACCGTGCTCATCGGGGTGGAGGCGGACCAGGTTGACGATGTGATCGGCGTCATCCAGGCTCACTCCAAGACCCGCGAGCAACTCGTCAATGTGTTCCCGCCCACCATCGAGCCCATCGGCACCTGTATCCCCAGCCCGGTCAAGGTCCAGGTGGGTGGGGCCACCGTCTTCGTGCTCGACGTCGAGCGGTTCGAGAAACTGTGAACGGCTCGCCGTCGAGCTTTGCCGATCTCATCGGCCAAACCCGGCCCGCGGCGGTACTCCGGAACGCCATCCGCCGCGACCGCGTCGCCCACGCCTACCTTTTCCACGGGCCCGATGGGGTCGGCAAGTCCACCGCCGCCCGCCTCTTCACGCAGGCGCTCAACTGCGAGCGCGTTCAGAAGGGGGCGGAGGACGCCTGTGGCGAGTGCCGTTCCTGCCTTCTCATCGCCAGAGGCAACCACCCCGATGTGCAGATCGTGACCTTCGGGCTCGACGAGCGGGGGCGGCGGAAGACCGAGATCGCTATTGACCAAGTCCGCGAGCTGACCCACGACGCCTATCTCAAGCGAGTGCTCGGCCGCTACAAGGTCTACATCATTGATCCCGCCGACCGCATGAACCAGTACTCCGCGAATGCGCTGCTAAAAGTGGTGGAGGAGCCGCCGCGAGAGGTCGTGCTCATCCTGGTGACCTCCCAGCCCGCCGCCTTGCTCCCCACCATTATCTCCCGCTGCCAGAAGGTGGCCTTCCAACTGGCCGGCACCGCCGCCATCAGCAAACGCCTCCAGCAGTTGGGCGTTGACAGGGCCACCGCGGCACTCCTGGCCGCCCTCTCCGGCGGGCGGCCGGGCTGGGCCATCCGCGCCGCCCAGCAGCCCCAGTTCCTGATTGCCCGCGGCCGCCTGCTCGATCTGTGCGCCGACATGGAGAGCAAGCCGCTCGGTGCCAGCCTCCGCATCGCCGAACAGATCAAGTGGGAGGCAGCGCAGCTCGCCGCCGGGGTGCCGGTGGAGGAGGACGGCGGCGAAGAGGAGGAAGAGCCGGAGGCCGGTGACGAGAAGATGGCCCCGGTGGCAAACAGGGGGCTTCGGGCCGCTCTTCCCTGGTGTCTGGAGGTGATGGCATCATGGTATCGCGACCGGATGGCGGCGGCCAGCGGGGGCGAGCCGTTCAACAAGGACTACGCTGACGCGCTTGGCCGAAGCTCCGGCGCCGAGGCCGCGGCGCAGGCCGGAAACGCCATCGAAGCCATCCTGGCAGCCAGGCAGCACGTCATCCGGAATGCCCACATAGACCTGACCCTGGAGGCGCTGGCCATCCAGCTCGTGGGAGGGGCGGGCTGATTGTCTGGAAATGGAACCACGGAGGGGGGTCGGCGGTCTAAGAAGTTGGCGCGCACGGTATCATAGTGTAGGGCTGCTCGACCATTCGGCTCAGCCCCATTCCCCTGGGCTTAGGCCCAGGGCGTGCTGTCAGAAGGAGAGATGGACGATGAGCGAGGCAACACAAAGCAGGACGCGGTCAGACCGCACCGCTCTGGCGCTGGCGGTGCTAGCTTTGCTGGTGGCGCTGGCCGTGGCCGGGGCGTGGTTCGGCAAGGCCTGGGGCACCAGCGCCTCGGCCGCGCCGCCCGCCGAGGTCGCCAGCCTGGAGCAGGTGGAGAAGGGCCTCACCTGGGTGGCCGAGAAGGTAAGGCCCGCGGTTGTCTTCATCGAGGTGGAGGCGAAGGTGCAGGACCTGGTGCAGCGTCCGGGGGAGGAGAACCCTCAGTTCGGCATGCCTGAACTGCCTGACCCGTGGCGGGAGTTCTTCTTCGGGCCCGACTCGCCCTTCCAAACACCGCAGCGACCCCAGCGCCCGGCGCAACGGCAGCCGCAGGTGGGCCAGGGCTCTGGCGTGGTCATTGACCCCAGCGGTTACATCATCACCAACAACCATGTGGTGGGAGACGCGGCCCGCGTCACCGTGCGGCTGGAGAATGGCGAGTACTACCAGGCGGAGGTGAAAGGCACTGACCAGCTCTCAGACCTGGCGGTGATCAAGATAGAACCCAAGCGACCCCTCGTCGCCGCCAAGCTCGGCGACGCCGACTCCGTGAAGGTCGGCTCCCTCACCCTCGCCATCGGCTATCCCTTCGGCGGAAGCCGCGCCGGAGGCCGCTTCGACGAGGCCATGCACTTCGAGCCCTCCATCACCCTCGGCGTCATCAGCGCCACCAATCGTCAGATCGCCTCCAACATGACCGGCCGGCCGTTCCGCAACCTATTGCAGACAGACGCTCCCATCAACCCCGGCAACAGCGGCGGTCCGCTGGTGAATATCCGCGGCGAGGTGATCGGCATCAACCAGGCGATCTACACCAGCGGCTTGACCATGGGCAACATCGGCGTCGGCTTCGCCATCCCCATCAGCGGGCAGAACAAGGACATCATCGAGCGGCTGAAGGGCGGCGAGCCGGTGGTGCGCGGCCGCATCGGCGTCTCCATCGAGGCCGTCACCGAGCCCATCAAGCACGACTACGGTGTTGACCACGGCGTCTTCGTCAATGACATCGAGGCGAACAGCCCCGCCGAACGCGCCGGCGTCAAGCTGGACGACGTCATCGTCAAGTTCAGCGGCAAGGACATCACCAGCCAAGACCAGTTCGTCACCATCGTCCAGGCCACCAGGCCTGGCGCCGCGGCGGACATGGAGGTCATCCGCGACGGCAAGCCGATGACCCTCAAGGTGACTGTGGAAGCCCTGACGCCTGAGGCGGTGGCCCAAAAGCCGGCGGAGGCCGAGACCAAGAAGCTCGGCCTCACCATCGAGAGCCTGAGCGACGAGATGAAGGACAAGTCCGGCCTCGCCGGCGGAGTGCTGATCAAGGCGGTTGACCCGGTCAGCGACGGCGCCCGCGCCGGCCTCCAGGCCAACGACGTGATCGTCAGGATCGGCGGGGAGCCGGTCACGGATCTGGAGAGCTACAAGAAAGCGGTCGCCAAACCCAAGAAGGGCGAACCCCTCACCATCCGCATCTGGCGCAACGGCCACTACTTGACCGCCCAGGTGGAGAGCTTGTCGGAGTAGCGGCCCTAACGGCTGACGCACTGAACACGCAAGCAAGCTGGGGCGGCCTACGGCCGCCCCAGCGCTCTTTCTGCCCCGGCTTGCCCTGCCGAAGAGGGCTGCCGCCCAGGGACGTGGTATGATAGCGGCGAGGGCCGAACTCAGGCAAACCGTGCGCCGCGGGGTGGCGTAGGCAGGTTGTCCGAGAATGGTGGCAGGGCGATCGGCGAAGAGGCCTGCCTGGTCCCTCGGGGCGATTTCCTCGAGAAGCCGAGGGGGAGGGGTCAATGGAGCTGGACACGCTGTTGGGGTTGCTTGTCCAGGAGAAGGGGTCCGACCTACACCTGTCGGTGGGCGAGCCCCCAGTAATGCGGGTGCAACGGGCGATCCGGCGGACCCGGTTCGCGGAGCTCGGCGCGCCTGAGATCGCCGAGATGCTGCAAGGGGTGGCTGGTCCAGAGCGCTGGCAGCGGTTCCAGCAGGAGTGGGAACTCGATTTCGCCTATGCCCTCCCCGGGCTGGGCCGGTTTCGGGTGAATATCTACCTGGAACAGAAACATCCGGCGGCCTGCTTTCACCACATCCCGACCCAGGTGCAGACCATTGACGAGCTGGGCTTGCCCCAGGTGCTCAAGCAGATCGCCATGCTGCCCCGGGGAATCGTGTTGGTCACAGGCCCAACCGGGTCGGGCAAGTCCACCACTCTGGCGGCGATGATAGATCACATCAACCGGGACCGTCCGGTCCACATCGTGACCATCGAAGACCCCGTGGAGTTCCTGCACAAGTCCGAGCTGGCTTCCATCACCCAACGAGAGATCACCGTGGACACCCACTCCTTTGCGGATGCGCTCCGCCACGTGATGCGCCAGAACCCCGACGTCATCCTGGTGGGGGAACTGCGGGACCTGGAGACCATCCAGTTGGCAATCACCGCTGGGGAGACAGGCCATCTGGTTTTCAGCACCCTGCACACTCTGGACGCGGCGCAGACCATTGACCGGCTGGTGGATGTGTTCGACCCGGAGCGACAGGAGCAGGTGCGCGCTCAGCTCGCCATCACCCTGCAAGCGGTCGTCTCCCAGGAGCTGCTCCAGCGGGCCGATAGAAGCGGGCTGGTCGGGGTGTTTGAGGTGATGATCGCCACCCCTGGCATCCGCAACCTCATCCGGGAGCGGAAGACTCATCAGATCTATAGCCTCATCCAGGCCGGCGGGGATATCGGAATGCACACCTTCGACCAGTACTTGCAGGGGCTGTACTCCCAGGGCCAGGTCACGCGGGAGGAGGCCCTGGCGAAGGCCAGGCGGCCTGACGAGTTCGCCAGCCAGGCCGGACTCGTCGAGAGATGAGACGAGGGAGCTGCGCCGCCCGTGTCGAACATGGGGATCGGGTACAACCCTACCGCATTCCTTGCGTTACCGTGACCGCGGGAATGCAGGAGGAGACGGCGCGGAGAAACGCCACAGAGGGTCTCTGTGAGCATCCGTGCCATAAGCATGACTCAAGAGATTCTGTAAGACTGCGTTTGCGGCAGAGCAGCCACACTTGGTTCTCGGCGAGGCAACGCACTAGGAAGGACAGTAGTAGATGTCGAACCGCTATCCCATCCCCTTGGACGACCTGCTGAAGCTGCTGGTGCAGCACGAAGGGTCAGACCTCCACCTGCGGGCCTATGAGCCGCCGATCTTCCGGGTTCACGGCGACCTGCGGCGCACCAATTTCCCTCCCTTCCAGCCCGAGCAGCTCAGGCAAATCGTCTACGGCATCATGGGGCCGGACCGAATCGCCCGCTACGAAGAGAACCTGGAATGCGACCTTGCCTATTCGATCAAGGGCCTGGCCCGCTTCCGAGTGAACGTGTTCAAGCAGCAGGACTGCGTGGGCGCGGTGATGAGGCTGATCCCGATCCGGGTGAAGACCCTGGATGAGCTGGGGCTGCCGCCGGTGCTCAAGGATATCGCCATGCTGCCCCGTGGCCTGGTGCTGGTGACCGGCCCCACCGGCTCGGGGAAGTCCACCACGCTGGCGGCGATGATCAACCATATCAACGAACGCAAGCCCTTGCACATCGTCACCATCGAGGACCCCATCGAGTTCATGCATCAGGACAGAGTGGCGGCGCTCAACCAGCGCGAGGTGGACATGGATACCAAGAGCTTCGCGGACGCCCTGCGCCACGTGATGCGGCAGAACCCGGATGTGATCCTGGTGGGCGAGATGCGGGACAACGAGACCATGCAGTTGGCGATCACCGCGGCGGAGACCGGACACTTGGTGTTCTCCACCGTGCACACGACCGACGCGGCGCAGACCATTGACCGCATCGTAGACGTGTTCGAGCCGGAGCGACAGGAGCAGATCAGACTGCAGCTCTCCATCACGCTCCAGGCCGTGATCTCCATGACCCTGATGCCGAAGGTAGACCGGACGGGGCGAGTGGCGGCCTTCGAGATCATGATCGCCACGCCCGCGATCAGGAACATGGTGCGAGAGCGGAAGACCCACCAGCTCTACGGGGCGATACAGACCGGGGCCGAGTTGGGGATGCAGACCCTAGACGGCCACCTGCTGGAGTTGTACCGGGGCGGCGTCGTCAGCTATGAGATGGCGCTGTCGAAGTCCTCTAGCCCGGCCGAGTTCGCGGCGCGCGCCGCCGCCGGCCGACCGGTGGAGGAGCTGATCTCGGCGGCCCCGGGCGAGGTCTAGCCAAAAGGAGGTGGCCCATGGTCACCACCAGCCAACTGCATATAGACGATCTCCTGCGCACGGCGGTGGAGCGCGACGCCTCGGATATCCACATCAAGGCGGAAAGCCCACCCCTGCTCCGCATCTACGGAGAGCTGATCCCCACCGATCTCCCCCCGCTCACGCCAGAGGAGGCGAAGCGGCTTTCCTACCACATCCTCACTCCCCATGAGCGAGATGCCTTCGAGAGGGACTGGGAGCTCGATCTCGGATATCAGATCGAAACCGTAGCGCGATTCCGCGTCAACCTGTTCATCCAGCGCGGCATGGTGGGATCGGTCTTCCGAATCATCCCCTTCCATATCCAGACTATCGAAGAGCTCGGCCTGCCGGAGGTCTGCCGCCAGTTCGCCGAGCGGCCGCGCGGGCTGGTGCTGGTGACGGGGCCGGCTGGCTCCGGCAAGTCCACCACCCAGGCGGCGATGATAGACCACGTCAACAAGCAGTTTCCAGTCCACATCGTCACGGTCGAAGATCCCATCGAGTTCGTGCACGACCCCAAGATGGCCCTCATCAACCAGCGGGAGCTGGGGCGCGACACGCGCAGCTTTGCCAACGCCCTGAAGTACGTGCTGCGTCAGGACCCCGACGTCATCCTGGTGGGCGAGATGCGAGACCTGGAGACAGTGCAGCTCGCCATCCGGGCGGCGGAGACCGGACACCTGGTGTTGGGCACCTTGCACACCACCGATGCGGTGCAAACCGTGGACCGCGCTATTGACATCTTCCCCACCCACCAGCAGCAGCAGATCCGCATGCAGTTGTCCGTGAACCTGCTGGGAGTGGTGTCACAGATCCTGGTCCGCCGCGCCGACGGGCGGGGCCGGGTGGCCGCCTTTGAGACTCTAGTGGCGATCTCCGCCGTGCGCAACTCGATTCGTGAGCGGAAGACCCATCAGATCGCCTCGGTCATCCAGACCGGCGCCCAGCACGGGATGATGACCCTTGACCAATCGCTCGCCCACCTCGCCCGTTCCGGCGTGATCGCCGGGGAAGAAGGTGAGGCGAAGGCCAAGGACCGCGCCGAGTACCGGCAACTGCTCGGGGCGAGGTAACCGGCCGCCCGCGCCAGAGACCGGGGCCTGGCTGGAGGCTACAGGGAGACCAGGCGCTTCACCCTCTCCAACTGCGCCTGCGACCCCATCGCGATCAGGCTGTCGCCCTGTGCCAGCACCGTGTGTGGGGGCGGGTTGGTGTGGAACTCCCCCTGCCGGTTCAGCACCGCCAGGATCATCGCCCCGCCCTCGCGCATCACCCCTGCCTGCGACAGGCTCCGCCCGAGCGCGGGAGACGTGCCAGGGAGGGCAATGGCGGCGATCTCCACGTCAACGGCCTCGTGAAGCACCATCTCCAGGAAGTCCACCACGCCCGGTTCGGTGGCGGCGGCGGCGAGCCGGCGGCCGCCCAGCACATAGGGAGAGAGGACGCGGCTGGCGCCGGCGCGCTTGAGCTTGTCCACCATCGCCTCCTGGCCGGCGCGCGCCACGATGTAGACCTTCGGATTGAGGAGCCGCGCGCTCAACACCAGGAACAGGTTGTCCTCGTCCTTGCCGATGGCGGCGATCAGGCCCCGGGCGCGCTCCACCCCGGCGTTCTTCAGATGCTCGTCATGGGTGGCATTGCCGATCACGTAGAGCACCCCGACCTCCCGGCGCTCCTCCACCGCGTCGGGGTCCTGCTCGATCACCACCACCTCCAGCCCCCGGCGGCGGAGCTGCTGCACCGCTTCGCTTCCCATGCGGCCGTAGCCGCAGACGATGAAGTGATTCTCCATCTGTTTCAAGGCGCGTAACCTCCGTCTGTGCTGCATCTCGGCGCTGAGCTGCTGGCCCACCAAGAGGGTGGCCGCGCTGCGGGCGCCGAAGGCCAGCAAGCCGATCCCCGTAATGGCCAGGCAGATAGTGAAGAGGTGGCCGTGTTGGCTGAGCGGATGCACCTCCCCGCCCAGCGTGGTCACTGTGATCACCGCCTGGTAGAGCCCGTCCACCGCAGACCAGTATTCTCCGGTGGCGCGGCTCTCGATGACAATGTAGTAGGCGGCGGCCAGCAGGATCACCAGCAGAAGCACGAACAGCGCGATCCAGAACTGCCGCGCCACTCGGCCGAGCTCCTCGAGCGGGAACAGTCGCTGGCGCCACCGCTTCATGTGGCGGTTGTTCCACGAGCCCGATTGGGCATCCTGTCCGACCCCCCACATCAGAGTGCTGTGCCGCACACAAGGCTCACGACGCGCATCTGTGGGAGGAGAGGTACGCGGAGAGTTCGTAGGGCAGGTTGCTGGCCCACGTGCAGGCGAGACGCCTGCGCTCCCAGGGCATCATCCCTCCGGCTCCCCCGCCTCCCCCAGCGCCCGCTGCTCTTTTCTCTTCGCCCTCGGCGCCTTCTTGAAAGTCACGTCCACCCGGCCCTCGGGCAACTGGAG
>Ga0315277_10010346_pt1 | contig 11814 bp, 6 predicted proteins | sample YL17G05_15_MG_FD_203695 | JGI IMG/M metagenome (GOLD analysis project Ga0315277, IMG submission 203695) | Sediment microbial communities from Yellowstone Lake, YNP, Wyoming, USA - YL17G05_15 | ecosystem: Environmental > Aquatic > Freshwater > Lake > Sediment | place: USA: Wyoming | collected...
GAGCCATACGGAGGAATTGACGAAGGAAGCGCAACCCCACGTTCTCATGAAGTCTGGAGTTTACGATTGGCGCACTCGCGAGGCGATCCACATTGGCAGTCTGATCGTTCGGCAACCGCGGACTCGCCAAACTCGGCGGCAACTCACCGTCGCGTAACGTTCTACTGTGCTGAGAGTCCGGTTTCAGCTACAGACAGGACAAGGCGGCCCCTGATGAACTTCAAGAAAAGCGCGGCGGCCAATTCTGGAATCTGACATTGATCGACGACGCTCCCGAAAGTTCGACACCATAGCGAGCGACTGCGTTTCCGTTACAGTTGCCGGCGGTGCGTGGTGCCAGCTTATCGCATCGCAGAAGTTGGGGACGAGACTTACCAGCTCAGCTTGGCCCCCATGAACACCTGGCGTTGCTGGTTTGCCGCCACCGAGCCGACCGTGCCGAAAAGGGTGTTGGCCGGATTCACGTTGGGCGCGGAGAATAGCGGGTGGTTCATGGCGTCGATGGCCTCGGCGCGCAACTGCAGGCGCAGCCGCTCGCGGACGCGGAAGTCCTTGAACAGCGAGAGATTCCAGTTGTTGTACCCGTCGCCCCGAATGTCGTTGAAACGCAGGGGGAAGGTGCGGACGTTGGAATCCAGCGCCTGGCGGTTGTCCCGCTGTTTGGTGGATTAGAGGGCCGCGATGATTGCTCTACCACCCGTGAGACGCACGTGTGAGACCAGCCGCATTGAACGAGGATTGCGGTGCGCGGTCTGGAAGCAGCGGAAGCGGAAGACGAAGCGATTCGCTGAACCAGCATGCCCTACGGCGTGGATTCAGCTCCAAAGGCGGTCGTTGCCGTGTTCCCGGTCCCATTCAGGCGTCGGCTCGAAATAGCCCGGCTCGAGCAAGTGCTGCTTGACCACCGCGTCATTGAGCGTAATTCCGAGCCCCGGTCCTTCCGGTACCTTGACGAACCCCCTCTGGACGATCGGCTTTCCAATTCCGGTCACCAAGTCATCCCACCAGGGAATATCGACCGCGTGGTCTTCGAGGACTAGGAAGTTCTCCATCGCAGCCGCGCAGTGAACAGCAGCCAGGAATGAAACCGGCGTACCAGCACAGTGCAGAATCATCGGCACTCCGTACTGCTGTGCCATATCGCCGATTTTCTTGGTTTCCAGCAGACCGCCGGAGGTCGCGAGGTCTGGTTGGATCATATCCACGGCGTGGTTTCGGCAAAGCTCTGCAAAAGGCTCTTTCAGGTAGATGTCTTCTCCGGTGAGCGTTGGAACATCAATGGAATCGGTAATGTTCTTCCAAAGATCGGTGTACTGCCACGGGATCATGTCTTCCAGCCAGGCCATGTTGTAGCGTTCGAGCGCCTTGCCGAGTCTGATGCAGGAGTTGACACCGATGTGGCCAAAATGGTCGGCGGCCAGCGGGACATCCATGCCGATGATTTCGCGGATTTTCCCTACATAATCGGCCATGAGGGCAATGCCCTTGTCGCTCACTTCCATGCCGGTAAACATGTGCTGGATGTAGCGCGTGTCTGTGATGTTGAGATCGAGGGGCTTGGTGATCGTACCGGGCACGTCTGCAACCAGGTCAATTCCCAGATCCATTTTCAGAAATGTGAACCCCTGGTCGAGGCGCTTTTTGAGGCGCTCGCCGTAGATCTTCGGATCGTGTGATTCCGTGGTATCGGCGTAGCAGCGAATCTTGTCGCGGAATTTGCCGCCCAGGAACTGATAGGCGGGCACGTTGTACGCCTTGCCAGCCAGGTCCCAAAGGGCCATTTCGATGCCGCAAACGCCGCCGGCCTGGCGGGCGTGGCCGCCGAACTGTTTAATTTTGCGAAAGACCTTGTCGATGTTGCACGGATTCTCGCCTAGGATTCGGCTCTTCAGCATCAACGCGTAAGTTTTCCGTGCTCCGTCGCGAACCTCGCCGAGGCCGTAGATTCCCTGGTTCGTATCGATCCGAACCAGCGGACAGATGAAGGGAACAGGCCCGACGACCGCGACACGCAGGTCGGTGATCTTCAGCTCTGACGGTTTGGAATTGGTTCTGATGTTCTGTGTGGCCGCTTCTAATGCCTCGTCTGCCCAAAAGGAAGCGGCGCATGCGCCCGCAGCAACCGCCGCCGTCTTGAAGAATGAGCGGCGGCCCCTAGCCTTTTTCGGTGATGGATTCATTGTGTTTTTTCCGAAGTTAGATGCCCGTCCAGCCCTGATCCCGCGTGCAAGGCCGCTTGCTACCTCCGCCAGCGGGAGGCCACTACCCGTTCTTGCCGCCTGGCTCAAATCTGAACAAGGCCTTGTCGATCGAAAGCCCGCGCACCTCGATTTGCTTCAGATCCGCGCTTCCCAGGCCGGCACTCTCGGCCAACTTGATGTGGTTGTCGCCGTGATAAAACGGCGGTGAGGTCCAGCCGCCCGCCCGATCATAGCCCATCACCGCGGTGCACACCGCGTCGGTACAAACGGGATTGAGGCCCACCACGAGCAGGCCCGGATCGGCCAGGCGAAGCGGCTTGATCCACGGCCCCTCCCCACCCTGTACCGTTTGCACGCCATCGATGATGCTTAAATTGATCGGAGCGACTGCGTTCACAAGATCGATGGTGATTCGTGGAACGCGGTATCCGTCGTCCCGGGAAGACTTCCGGTTGATCTCCGGCGCCGCCAGCGCAGGCGGTTGTTGACTGCCCCTGTGAAAGATGTTCATTCGTGGAATCTTGGCGGCTTCGTTACCCGCGTCATCTCCATAGAACGAGGTCGGGGCGATGCCGAAATAATTCTTCAAGGCGAGCGTCACGCCCGCCGTGTAGTGGTTCTTCATCTTGGCGAGCGAGACGAAGAAATCTGCATCGACATACGAATGGTTCAATTCGAAGGAAGGGGAAACGAAGCCTCCGTGACGGACTTTCACGTGCACGTAGTTCTTCGCCGCTCCTCGGTTGTTGGTGTTCTCGAATTCCACGTTAGCCGCAGCGCGCATGGCCCGCAGGTTCCAGCCGCAGTGGCCCAGGAATTTCTCGGCCGGCAACGCCGGATCCCATCCCTCGATCAGCCGAAGTCGGCGCGCGCCAGCATTGCCAAGCGCCTGGCAACAGGCGAGCACTATGCTGGGATGCACATGGTACGTCTGGCCGGCGGAACGGCCACCCGGGATGGGCCGCAGGCCACCCGTAAGGTTCACTTTCACGGCCACCGTCTTGCCGCTGACCATCGACTTCGGGCCGCCCAGCTTATTGAACAAGTCGTCGAGAGCTGCGCCCACCTCTTTGCCATACGTGCGGCAGCGGCCGAGGGCTACCGGGGCGACCGGCGGCTTGGTGGAGGCAGGAATGAGCGACGGCAGGCAGGCGCCGGTTGCGGCTATCCCCGTTACCTTCAGCACTTCCCGACGGCTTAGCTTTAGCATTGCGCACCCTCCGAATGAAACGGTATCAATCGCCAATCTGCTTACAGCAGCAAGTTTCATTCGTATGTTACGGACGTGTTACCCCTGGTCTTCGAGGATTCCGACTCGGAGATTTCTGGATCACCGAGCTTCGAAATCAGCAGGCCGAACGTGTACCTATTCCGTGGTTGCACGTGGGCGCTCAAGCCGGCGCGCTGTTGCTGGCCCGCTACATGCAAGCCGACTGTTCCTGCACTCCGTCCAGATCTATCATCACCTTCATCACCCGCTCGCGATTCGCGTCGATGAAGCGATAAGCATCGAGGTACTGGACAAAGGGGAAGGACCTGCTCAACAGCGGGGCGGTCGCCACCCAGCCTTCAGCGAGGCAACGAATGGCGTCGACATAATCGTCGCGCTGGTACATGAGCGTTCCGATCAACTGTAACTCGCGGTCTTGTACCAGCCCGAAGTTGACCTGCGGGCAATCTCCAAAGACACCCACGATTACGATCGTCCCGCCCTTCCGGACACACGTAATTGCCTGATTGGCGGTTTCCGCCGAACCCACGCATTCCAGAACGACGTCCGCCCGGTCCGCCCCGAACACATTCGCCACGCGTTCCTCAATCGGCTCTTTGCGGACGTTAACTGCATGGCAAATACCGCAAGCACGCGCGATCTCCAGCCGGTAGTCGCTGATATCGGTAATCATGACCTCGGCTGCGCCTCGCCAGCGGGCCACCTGCGCGACGAGGTTTCCAATCGGGCCGGCGCCGAGCACGAGCACCCGCAAACCGGCGACATCGCCGGCCCGACGCAGCGCATGAACGGCTACGGCAATCGGCTCGACCAATGCGCCCATTTCAGGGGTAAAACCGACAGGCAACTTCAGGACTTCCGCCTCGGGAAACACGAAGAATTCCTGCGCCACTCCCGGTGCTTGAAACCCGATGACGCGCAACTTTTCGCAGATATGGTATTGACCGCGCCGGCAGAGAGAACATTCGCCGCAAACCAATTGCGGCGGTGCCGTGACCAGGTCTCCCGGCGCGACGGCCGTCACCTGCGCGCCGATTTGAGCCACCTCTCCGCAGAATTCGTGTCCCTGGACGACCGGGTAAGGAGTATACGGATGCTTGCCGTGAAAAACGTGGATGTCGGAACCGCACACTCCGATGCGGCGAATCCGCAGCAATACGTCGGAATCGCCAATCACCGGTATGGCTGTCTGGTCAAAACGAATCTCGCCCGGTTGGGTCATCGTCGCGCGAAGCATAAAATGTCTCTCCGATCCGTCGATCCGCCTGTCAGGCCCGATCTGGCTGAACATGCCGAGGTTAAGCACGCCATAGCGGCCGATGTCAATGAGCTTTTAGGGGTGCCGACTAAGAATTCCGTCGCCAGCCGTTTCCCATCATGGCCAAGGCGGCGGCTTCCTCGAGATCGCTCAACTGTCGAAAACCATAAAAGAACAGTCCAAAACCTCATTGACGGTTCCGAGGGTACCCTGTAGATTGCCGACCGGTTCTGGTTCATATGAAGCGGGATGAGAAACAAGAGGACAAGAATAACAATGGAAGGAAGAGAGACAACTCATCTCGACGGTAGCAGCTACTCGGTCGCTGTTTCGGCCGCGGATGGTGCAGACTATTCGGTCCGTCGCGGCGGAACGGAAGAAAGATTCGGCTTCATCGCACCGCCCGCGAGTGTACGCCGCATGGCTGAAAACGAGCGTGTGATGACGCTGGTTGAACTTGAGACGGATGTGCTCGTGGCCGGCGGGGGCATGGCGGGTGTCTGCGCGGCTCTGGCGGCGGCACGCAATGGCGCCAGGGTGGTTCTGGTGCAGGATCGTTCTCGGCTGGGCGGAAATTCATCCAGCGAAATCCGCATGCATATCGTCGGCGCGAATTGGCACAACAATCGCCCAGGCTGGCGGGAGGGCGGACTCCTGGAAGAGCTCCGTCTGGATGATGCTGTCAACAATCCCGAGCGTTGTTGGGAACTATGGGACTTGCTGCTTTACGACAAGGTGATGTCGGAGCGCAACATTACCTTGTTACTCGACACCGTCCTGGTGGCCGCGGAGACAGATGGCGATGGCGTGCAAGAGGTTCTCGTCCGGTGCGATAAGACCGAGCATCTCTACCGCATTAAGGCCAAAATCTATTGCGACTGCACTGGGGATTCGCGGTTGGCGCTGGAAGCAGGAGCCGAGGTCCGCTGCGGGCGGGAAGCGCGCGACGAATTTAACGAGTCGCTGGCCCCGGAACGGGCCGCCAAGGAATCGTTGGGCAGCAGCATCCTGTTCACCTCGCGCCGCTGCGGCCGGGCCGTGCCCTTCACTCCGCCAAGGTGGGCCCGGCGGATCACACGCGAGCAACTGCGCATGCGCACCATTCGATCGTGGGAGTATGGTTACTGGTGGATTGAATGGGGAGGGCACCTCGATGCCGTCCGCGACAACGAACGTATCCGCTTTGAACTGCTTTCCATCGTCATGGGCGTCTGGGATTACATCAAGAACAGCGGCGAGGCGCCCGACAGCGCGGAGTACAGCTTGAGCTGGGTCGGCATGATCCCCGGCAAACGCGCCGCGCGCCGCATCGTCGGCGACTATCTACTTACCGAGAACGATTTGATCGGGGGCGATTTCGAGGATGCCGTCGCGATCGGCGGTTGGCCGATGGATGACCACCCTTCCGGGGGCTTCGATCAGGCTGAGATGCCGCCGGGCTCGCAGGTTGCCCCCCGCGAGGTTTACAACATTCCGTTGCGGGCGCTGTACAGCCGCAATGTCCCCAACCTGATGATGGCAGGCCGTAATATCAGCGCCACGCATGTTGCCTTCACCTCGCTCCGGGTAATGGGGACGGCCAGCGCGACGGGGCAAGCAACCGGCACGGCGGCGGCTTTGTGTGCTCGCTACGGCCTCACGCCGCGCCAGCTTTGTCAGGACAAAGCGCGGCTCGCTGAGCTGCAGCAGACCTTGTTGCGGGACGACCAGTCGATCAAAGACCTGCGCAACGAGGATCCGGACGACCTGGCGCGGCTGGCCCGGGTGACGGCGTCGGGCGAATGTTACCCAGCGGTGTCTGCCTGTGTGATCAACGGTTGCACGCGTGACATTCCCGGCGGGCAGATGCGCTTCCAGCCCGAGCAGGACGTGCCGGCGCGGCTGGCCGGTTGTGACGGAAACGGCCCGGACCAAATCAACAGCTGGGCCGCCAGGATGACAGCGGAGGGCGCCTGGATCGAACTGGCGTGGGAACAACCGCAGACGATCCGTGAAATTCAGATCACGTTCGACAGCGGCTTCCAGCGTGAACTCACGCTCAGCGCTTGCGATAGCGTCAACTTCCGCGTCCTGCGCACGGCCCAGCCCGAAACCGTGCGCGCTTACACCGTCTTTTATCGGAAGCCTGGGAGCAGACAGCTCCATCGGTTAGCCGATGTCAAGGGCAACAACTACCAGCGCCTCAATCGCCTGCGCTGTAATCCGGTGGAGGCGCAATCGATCCGCATCCACGTGACCGCCACAAACGGCGATGAATTGGCAAGGATCTTCGAAATTCGCTGTTACGCTTGAGGACGATCCGGGGGCCTTTGGCCACGCTCCCGGCGATACATAGCAGGAGTCGAGCCGGTGCGCTGTTTGAAGACCGTGCTCATATACTCAAAATGCGTAAAAGCGGTCCGGTCCGCGATGTCCTGCAGAGACAGCGTGGTTTCAGCCAGTAGTTCCTTGACCCTGGCGATCCGAGCATCCAGGATCACCTGATGAATCGATGCCCCCAATCCTTTACGAAAGTGGTCCTGCAGGGCGGTTCGCGATACGGAAAGATGTCTCAGTAGGTCCGCGACGTTTATGCCCTCGGAAGCGTGCTCACGGATGAATCGCATTGCTTCGGCGACCATTGGGTCGGCGATGGCTGTCACGTCAGTTGACTGACGGGTGACGATACCTAACGGCGCGATGAGGGACTGCTGGAGCGCGGGCGGTTCTCCGTGCATCAGGCGGTCCAGCAGCGCAGCGGCTTCATAACCCATACGCCAGGCGTTGAGAATCACGCTGGACAGAGGCGGGCTCGCCAGTTCACAGGAAACATCGTCGCCGCCCACCCCGATCACCGCCACCTGCTCGGGTACAGCTACATCGGCCAGCCTGCATGCGGCCAGCAACTGCAGCGCGCGGAAGTCGTCGCAGGCCATGATCCCCGCCGGTTTGCTCAGCCTGCTAATCCAACGCGCGACAGCATCCATCTCCCTTTCCCATGATCCCTGGCGCAAGGAACGCCATCCCTCGATCCTGCCCGGGTATTCCTCGCAGGGGTGACCCAGCTTCCCCACGGTCTCTGCAAATGCCTGATAGCGCCGGTCCGACCAATACAGGCCCGCGTGTCCGATGTAACCGAATCGGGTGAAGCCGCGTTCGAGCAGATGCTCAGCCGCCAAACGTGCGATGGCAGCGTGATCGTTGGAGACCTGCGGGATACCCAAGTCTCCCATTTGTTCGTTGAGGTCCACAGTGGGTACATCGGTCTTGGTTACGACTTCCCGAATCTCGGGAATGGCGGCGCGGGAAATGATGCCGTCGCCGGTCCAGGTCTTCAGCCATGAGGGAATGGGATCATAGACGGAACGCTGGCCAAAATAGACCGACCACGGTTTGTTCTCGCGGATGTACGCGGCGATGCCGGACAACAGCCGCCTCCCGAACGATGTGGATGTCTCAACAATCAATGCAACGCGCGGCGGCTCGGAACCACAGGCATGAATCAGGCGCGCGGATTTCTTCAGGCCGGATTTCCGCACCGGAATTACCCGGTTTGGCGCACGCGCTGGCTTGTTGATCCTCATATTTCTACCCATCAATAATTCCCTGCTCAGGACCCATTCCAGACACGCTCTGCGGGTACGTTATCACGACCAGTGCGGCGCAAGAAACACCGGGAATCCGGGCGTGGCCGCGCCGCGCGCACTGCCCGCCGGAAACCATAACAGCAGCCCCTAAAACCTCATTGACGCCTCTGGCGGCACTGGGTACATTGCCCCCATGACGGTCCGGTGCACGTGGGGAAAAAACGGGCTCCTGGCCAACAAGGATGGACGGCCCCTGGATCTGCTCCCAACCTACCTGAAAGGAGGGAACCCAAGATGACTAACCGAAACATGGCAAGCTCGCCGAGCACTTTCAGATGGCGGGGCGCTTTTCTGGCGCTCTGCATTGTGCTTCTGCTCGCCCAGCAAACTGTCGCGCAGATCGGCCAAAGCGCGATCGTTGGCACATGTTCTGATCCGAGCGGCGCGGCAGTTCCAAACGGCACCGTGGTCGCTCGTAATGTCGCAACCAACCAGCGCTTTGAGTCGATCACAAATGCAAGCGGGAACTATGTCTTTCCGATTGTGCCGATTGGCACGTATGAACTGAGTGCGACGGCGCGAGGTTTCAAGACGGCCATCCGCCCGGGCATCCTGCTGCAGGTAGGCGACCGCGTGCGTGTCGATTTTGCCCTGGCACTGGGCGTAGCCGAGCAAAAAATCGAGGTCCTGGGCGAGGCGCCGCTGGTCCAGGCCGATGCGAGCGGCTTGGGCCAGGTAATTGAAAACCGGCGGATACAGGAACTGCCGCTGAATGGCCGCAGCGCCATTGCGTTGGCGATCCTCGCGCCAGGCGTCCGCAATATAGCTGGCGGGGTCAATTTGGGATTCGGCCGCGCTCCCGCTACTACGCTTGCCAACATCGGGATTAACGGATCTGGGAACGGATTCACCGCATTCCTGCTGGATGGCGGTGTCGACAGGGTGCTTGAAAATGGCGAAGTGGCAGTGATGCCCAAGGTCGACTCGATCGTCGAGTTCAAGGTGCTGACCAACTTTCTCCCGCCCGAATACGGGCTGACCAGTGGCGGCGTGGTCAGCATGGTGAGCCGCAGCGGGTCGAATGAATTCCACGGCAGCGCCTACGAATTCTTCCGGAACGATCTCCTGGATGCCCGCAAGACCTTTGACGCCACGCGATCCAAGTTTCGCTACAATCAATACGGCGGCGCCCTTGGGGGGCCCGTGTGGTTGCCGAAGTTGTACGGGGGCCGCGACCGCACCTTCTTTTTCTTCAACTACGAGATCTACCGCTACATGTCTACTTACAACCCCATCGGAACAACTCCTACCGCTGCGATGCTGCGTGGGGACTTCTCTCAACTGCGGGATGCTAGTGGCGCGTTGATTACCTTGTACGATCCTGCGACCACGCGCGCGAATCCAGCAGGGGCGGGCTACATCCGGGATGTCCTTCCGGGCAACCAGATTCCGCAGGCCCGCATGGACCGGGTAGCGCTCAATGTTATTCCCATGCTTCCAGCCGCGAACCGAGCGCCGAACAACCCCTACACGCAGTCGCTGAACTATATTGCGACCCAAGCGAATAACGTTATTTTCCCTCAGTATAACGTGCGCATCGACCACAGCATCGGGACCACGGATCACTTCTTCGCTCGCTGGTCGATGAACGCTGAGGAGACTAACCACCCTAGCGCGGGGCAAGCGCCCGCTTGGTCCGACCCGCTTTGGTATGAGCGGCCGGGTATTAATCGCTTTCAGCAGGGGGTGATCTCCGACGTCCACACTTTTTCGCCGACCTTTCTAAATGAGGTTCGGTCAGCCGTCACCCGCCAGGCGTTCACGTTTACGCCCCGCACCTATAATCAGGGCTGGCCTCAAAGAATCGGGATGCCTGCTTCAGTGCCGCCCACGCTGTTCCCGGTAATCAACATCGCAGGATTTCCCGGCCTGGGTAACACGAACACCTTCGGGTTGCGGTACTCGACTGGCTATCAGCTTTTCGATATGCTGACCAAGGTCCAAAGCAACCATACGCTGAAGTTTGGGTTCGAAGGGCGATTGCTGCGGAGGAGCAACTATCAGGTAACGTCCCCTTCGGGAAGTTACAGCTTTGCCACCAGCCTCACCGGAAATCCGCAGTCGCAGGCAGGGACCGGACACGGCCTGGCGACCTTCCTGCTGGGCCAAGTGGCGAGCGGCGCCACGTTGGATGTGTTCAGTTCGCTCACCTACGTAGGGCACACGTATGCCTTCTTTGCCGGGGATGACTGGAAGGTGACCCGCAGGCTCACATTGAACCTTGGGCTACGGTATGACTTTCAATCCCCGCCCGTGGAGTGGCGAAAAAGGGAATCGAATTTCAATCCTTCAGTCCCGAATCCCCTTAATTCGAAGCTGCAGGGCACACTTGACTTCGCCGGCGTCGATTACGGCGACACCTGTGTGGAGAACGATCGGAACAATTTCGGGCCACGCTTTGGATTTGCATATGACGTTCTGGGCAACGCGCGGACGGTCGTGCGCGGCGGCTATGCGTTCCTCTATACACCGGCGTTCAATACCGGGTTCTTCCCCAGCGGGGCCGGTTTCTCGCTGACCAATAGTTACACCTCGCCAGGCAACAATTCCAACCTGCCCGCCTTCCAGTTACAGGACGGCCCCCCCTATATCGACCAACCGCTGGGAGCCCAAATGGGGCCGAGCGCTTACCTCGGCAGCGCGGTCACCTGGGAGGAAAGTCGAAGGCCCACGTCTTACACGCAGCAATGGAACCTTGGATTGCAGCGTCAATTCCGTGGCGGCTGGCTTCTCGACATTTCGTACGCCGGTAACCGTGGCGTCAAGTTGTACTCTGACAACTGGGCATACAACGTCATCGATCCGCAGTACCTCTCGCTGGGGCTGGCGCTGCAGAACCAGGTGCCCAATCCGCTGGCCGGCCAGGTGCCTGGCTCGCTCGGAAATGCTACTGTCACGCGTCAGCAGTCGTTGCTGCCTTTTCCACAGTACACCTCAGTCACGATCCTTCAGCCCCTGGGAGGGTCTTCCACGTACCACGCTCTTGAAGCGCGAGTCGAGCACCGCTTTGCGACCGGGCTCACCTTGCTGCTGAGCTATACCGATGCCAAGCTGATTTCCAACGCCCAGCGAAATGTCAATAACTTTTCGGGCGTGCAGACGGGAGATCAGGGGTATCAGAATGGGAAGTACAATCGACGTGTCGAACGCTCGGTGGATCCCACTGACCTCGCCCAGCGGCTTGTCATTTCCGGCGTTTACCAGCTTCCGACCGGCCGCGGGCAGACCCTGGCGATCGGGAACCGTGCATTGCGCGCCGTAGCGGGGGGCTGGTCGATCTCGGGTATCTTTACACTTCAAGGCGGACTGCCCGTTATCGTTCGGGGCGCGAACAATAACCTCGCGAACCGTCCGAACAGCACCGGGCAAAGCGCGCGCCTTTCGAATCCCTCTCGCAGGCGATGGTTCGATACCAGCCAGTTTGTCAATCCACCGATGTACACGTATGGGAACGTGGGCCGGACTCTCCCAGATGTGCGCGGGCCGGGATTGACCAAC
>Ga0315277_10010347_pt1 | contig 11814 bp, 7 predicted proteins | sample YL17G05_15_MG_FD_203695 | JGI IMG/M metagenome (GOLD analysis project Ga0315277, IMG submission 203695) | Sediment microbial communities from Yellowstone Lake, YNP, Wyoming, USA - YL17G05_15 | ecosystem: Environmental > Aquatic > Freshwater > Lake > Sediment | place: USA: Wyoming | collected...
CGAAATAGACGTACTGGTCCAGCCCCCATCCAAAGGCGTCTTTCATCTCAGAATAAGACCAATGGACAACCGGAATGATTTCAAAACGACCTGCCAGACTATCCGCAAGCCCTTGCTGAATAAGAAGTGGGGCTGATCCCAGAAGCACAACCTTGAGGTCCACTTTCTTTGCGGTGTCCGCATCCCACAGACGCTTCACCGTTTCGGACCATCCGGCTACCTTCTGAATCTCGTCCAGAACAAGCAATGCGCCGGCCTTATTCCCCTTCTCTCGCACCAGCAGTCGCCCCATTTCCCATTGCTGTTCAATCCATGTCCGGCTCTGCAAGGTCGGCTCGTCGGCAGAGGCATAGTGGCTTGCAAGAGTGAGCGACTCCATGGCCTGGCGAATGAGGGTTGTCTTGCCGGTCTGACGCGGGCCTGCCAGGACCTGCAGAAACTTACGCGGCTCTTTTAATCGGGCAAAAAGGATCTGATAAACTGGTCGATGGTACATTTTATCTCCTTACGAATTGCTCAATATGTTGAGTAATTTTACTCAAAATATTCGGAGATGTCAATCTACCCTCATATAACTGTTTGATACAACCTCGTCCTTCGTCACACGCCTATCGTCCATTCGATGATAGTTTGTTCAGGTCTTCATCAAACGAGAACAGGCTTGTATCTGTGTCTTTTGCCTTTGCATATAAGATACAGTCGACAATATCCAGTGACTGCTCGGCAAAAGTAGTTAAAGCCTTAATCAAATCTGCCCTGTCTTCATTGATGATGCCTCTATATCTCAAAAGATTCTTAAGGCTTTCGGCTGTTTTCTCTTTAGGCACTTTATATATCTTTGTAAGAACGTATACGCATTCGGCGATCACACTTTCGAGTATGAGGGCGCTTTCCTCACCTGTTTTCACATTGTCAAAAAATGTCTTGGCCTGTTTATAGAGTTCAATATCATCCTTTACAAGATACCTGATAACAACATTTGTGTCAGGAAGTCTTCTTCCCGGTTTTTTCACGGATAACCTCCTCCCAAGCCTTATCTTTCAACTTTTTGAATGAAGACCCCGCTTTAACATTTTTTGCATACTCGCTTAGAGACCCTGCAGTGTCAAGAACTGGCCTGATCACAACATTGCTCTGCACAACATCGAAGGTTACCACGTCGCTCTTTAATAACTCCCTTATTTCCTTGGGGATTGTAACCTGTCCCTTTGAAGTAATCTTCATCGCAGAAGTTGACATCTCCTTTTTCTCCTTACATATAATTATTGTATTACTTTATCAAATAGTAATACTATTCCCCATATTTGTCAACTGATCACTGTTTTCTGCCTACTGCCTTCTGCCTACTGATCACTGATTACTTTTTTCTCGTTCCTCGTCCATCGTCTATCGTGCTTCTGCTTACTGCTTTCTGCCACTTGCTTTCTGCTTCAAGCGCACCGTTTCTTTCTTCTCATAACTCCCTGCCCCGATTCTATCGGGGCGAACTCTTCACTCCGAACTGTTCCTTTTCATCTCCCTATCCCCCTCTCTCCCCATCTCCCCATTTAGTCCTTTAGTCTTATAGCCCACTACCAGACCATGCGACTATTCGACTATCTGACTATATGACCATTTCACTTATCCAGTGCTTCCCGCACTTTTCTTGCCAGATTCTCCAGCGTAAAGGGCTTCTGCATAAAATTTATTCCTTCCTCCAGGATCCCATGATGAAGAATGGCATTGTCCGTGTAACCCGACATATAGAGCACCTTCATCTCCGGATGAATTTGTTTAAGTCGCTCAACCAACTTGCGACCGCTCATCCCGGGCATCACCACATCGGTTAGAATCAGATGAATCCGCTCTTTTAACTTCTCACAGAGCAATAAAGCCTTACCCCCATCAGAGGCCTCAAGAACTCTATATCCCTGGCTCTTTAATAGCCGTATTGCCAGCTTCCGAACGGTCTCCTCATCCTCCACGACCAGGATCGTTTCATTTCCCCGTGGAATCTCTTTAACAACCTCCTCCTTCTCTTCTGTTAAAGGCTCATCCACCTGGGGCAGGTAGATCTTAAAGGTCGTCCCCTGACCGGGTTCACTGTAGACCCAGATGTTGCCTCCGCTCTGCTTCACTATTCCGTAAACAGTAGAAAGCCCCAACCCCGTTCCTTTACCCATCTCCTTGGTCGTAAAGAAAGGCTCAAAGATTCTCTCTTTCACCTCCGGTGCCATCCCCACTCCCGTATCACTGACCGAAAGCATCACATATCGACCCGGTTGAACGGCAATGTGTTTATGGGCATATTCTTCGTCCAACTCCACGTTGGCTGTCTCAATCGTCAGCTTTCCTCCCTCTATCATCGCATCCCTCGCATTGACCGCAAGGTTGACAATCACCTGCTCAATCTGCCCCGGGTCAGCCTTCACCTTTCCAATCCCCTCGGGAAGAACGGTCAGCAATTCTATATCCTCTCCGAGGAGCCGATGAAGCATCTTATCAAGCCCCTGGACAACATGGTTCAAGTCCAGAACCTTCATCTCCATCATCTGCTTTCGACTGAAAGCCAGAAGCTGGCGCGTCAGGTCCGCCGCCCTTTCAGAAGCTCTTTTGATTTCTTCGATATTTTCCCTCAATGGATCTCCTTGCTTGAGGTCAAGCAGGGAAAGTTGAGCGTTGCCGGAAATGATCGTCAGAATGTTGTTAAAATCATGGGCAATGCCTCCTGAGAGGCGACCAATCGCCTCTATCTTCTGAGACTGCCGAAGCTGATCCTGAAGGCCAGCCATCTCTTGCTCCGCTTTCTTCCTTTCGGTGATATCTTGAATCGTAGAACGGACGCCAATAATTTTTCCATCCAAATCATAAAGAAGTCGATCCTCGATCGAGGCCTGAAAGGTTGTCCCGTCTTTTCTACGATAGACTCGCTCAAACTGCCTGCCCGCTGATAATGCTCCGGTTAGCTTTGCCAAGACAGCCTGTTTTGATTTCTCTTCTTCTGCAACAAAGCTCCACACCGGCCGACCGATGACTTCTTCAAGAATGTAGCCTAACATACCCAGCTCTGTCTTGTTGATCCTCGTAATATTTCCATCGACATCGTATTCGTGGTACCCGACAGGAGCTTGGTCAAAAAGTTCCTTCAACCGTCTTTCACTTTCCTTCAAGGCCTCCTCCGCACGCTTGCGCTCGTTGATGTCTTTAACCCAGACTTGGATCCCTGGTTCATCTCCGAACATGATCCTCCGGGCCAGGATCTCTCCATCAAAGGTAGAACCATCTTTTCGCTGTAATTTGACCTCATATTGGGAGGAAACCTCTTCTCCACGCATTCTCGCTTTTGCCCGTTCTCTTGTTATTTCCTGATAATCAGGATGGTAGACCAACCAGTGATCCAGACCCTCTATTTCGCTCTTATCATAACCGAGCATCTCGGACAGACGTCGATTCGCAAAAATAATCTTAGGCCCTTTTTGGATAAAGATCCCATCAAAGCTTTCTTCGACCAAGGTTCGGTATCGTTCCTCACTCTGTTGTAATGCCTGCTCTATCCGCTTGCGCTCGGTGATGTCTTGAATGGTAGCTCGGATGCCTCTGATTCTGCCTTTTTCATCCTTAAGAAGGCGGTCTTCAACTAAGGCTGGAAAGGTTGTCCCATCTTTTCGCCGGTAGGTGCGCTCAAAACCTCGAGCAGATGGCATGGTTCCAGCTAACTTGGCCAATACCTGCTGACGAGTTTCTTCCTCTTCAACAATAAACTTCCACACAGGCTGACCTATCATTTCTTCAAAAGTATAACCCAGTATCTCCAACTCAGTTCGATTGACATTGGTGATGCGTCCTTGAGCGTCATATTCAAAGTACCCCACTGGGGCATTGTCATAGAGTTCCTTAAATCTTTGCTCACTCTTTCTTAACGCTTCTTCTGCTTGCTTGCTGTCCGTCACGTCACGGACAACACCCCGAAACCCTATCTGTTCGCTCTTTGAATTTCTTATCAGAGAAACTGAACTTTCAATAAATCTCTTTGTGCAATCTTTTCTTATGATTTCCCAATCAAACGATATGTGAGGTTTCCCTTTGGTATATACCTGATTGAACGTCTGATATACCTTTTTGGCATTCTCTTGATCCATATACTGCTTATTATTCATACCCATCATTTCGTCTCTTGAATATCCAAGTATTCTGCACAGAGAATCATTAAAAAAAGTGAAGTTCCCTGCAATATCTACTTCAAAGTAGCTATCTTCGATGTTATCGAGAATGGTTCTATATCGTTCCTCTGATTCCCTCAGTGTCTCTTCAGCCCGCTTGCGCTCGGTGATATCGTTCAAAAAATTCAAAGTGGCGGGCCTTCCTTCCCATGAGATGAGAACAGAATTGACTTCTGCCCACTTAATATTTCCGGCTTTATCAATAACTCTGAAAACATTGACTCCGGGCGGTTCCTCACCTCTGATCCTTTTCAGGTAACGCCCTAAGGTTACTTCTCGATCATCTGGATGCACAAAATTAATAAAAGGAGTGGAGGTTAGTTCTTCTTTTGAGTAACCAATAAGTTCTATGTTTTTGATATTAAAAAACCGAACCATTCCGTCCTGGATCACAAAAATGGCTTCGTTTGCATTCTCTACCAACAAACGATATTTCTCTTCTGATTCCTGCAGTGCCTCCTCCGCCCGCTTGCGTTCAGTGATGTCGCGGGCAATCATATGAAACCCAACCACCTTTCCATCTTCAATTACAAGCGAGGAATTTTGGCTGAACCATATAATCTTCCCTGTTTTGCTAAAAAATGGAAATTCAACATAGGTCGTTGCCTGTCTTTCACGAAACTGTTTGATGTAGGTCTCCATAACTCTTTCGCGATGTTCAGGAAGGACGAGATCCTGGTAGTTAAACTGCCGAAGTTCCTCAAGAGAGAAACCAGTAACCTTCAGGCCAGCAGGATTGCCATAAGTAAAATTTCCTTTTGTATCAATGAAATAGATAATCTCCGTTGCGTTTTCTACGACTTGTCTATATCTCTTCTCTGATTCTCTGAGGGCATCTTCCACCCGCTTGTGCTCGGTGATATCCTCGCCAATGGAAAGGACCATTCTGAATTCGCCGTCCATGGTGAGGACTGTGTTGTTCCAGGATATTATCCGCACTTCACCTTGCTTAGTAACGATTGTGTTCTCATAATGGTGCTCGATCAACTTGTTTTTCACAATCTCATCCCAAACGCTGTATAATTGCCCGCGCATTTCTTCCGGGATAAATATCTCTAACCAAGGCTTCCCTATGACTTCTTCTGCCCTGAAACCAGTCAGTTTTTCCGCGAACTTGTTAAAGATTAAGATCTTTGACCCCTTGCCCAATCCAACGACTATGTTCGGTGCTGAACTGACGATCGCCTCAGACCAAGCTTTTTCCGATCGCAGCGTTTCCTCCGCATGCTTGCGCTCCGTGATGTCGTGCATGATCTGGACAAATCCGCTTACCTGTCCGTCAGGCCCTTTTACGGGATCTGTCACCACGAGGAAGGTCTTTTGGTCCACCGGCAACTCCATCGTCTCCCGCACACCGCTTTGGAGCGAACGGACCAGTGGGCAACCCTCGATATGGTCCTCGGTCCGGTGAATGAGCCGAAAGCATTTTTCACCCACCACGGCCCGGGCATCCCGGCCGAGGAAATCGGCGAAGACTCGGTTACATTGTCTGACGGTGCCATCTGTTTCTAAGAGCACCACCAGATCGAGCATGGCGTCAAAGGTAATTTGCCATCTTTCAGCGGCGGTCTGGGCGAGCATCTCGGCCTCTTGCCGGGCTTGAACCTCTTTTTGCAGTTGCATCATCTTTTCTTCAAGTTTTCTCACCAGTCGTTCACTGTAAACCTTGAAGACTCCCTCCTCCGGCTCCGGAGCCGGCAAAAAGGCGATATCTCGGCGCCCGGCAATCGCCATCACCTCCCCAATCGCCGCAACAAGCGTCTCAGGCTCACAGGGCTTTTGGATGAAACGGTCCGCGCCGATCTTGATGGCGAAGGTTTCATCTTCAGGACCGGTGTAAGTGGCGGTATAAACAATGAACGGAATGTGTCGCAGGGCCTCGTCCTTCCTGATTTTTCGACACAGCTCAAATCCGTCCATGACCGGCATAAGGACATCGCTGATGATCAGGTCGAATCTGCCGGATTTTAGTCTTTCAAGAGCCTCGACGCCGTTTGCGGCCGTCGTGACATCGTGGCCTTTTCCCTTGAGCAGGACCTCCAGCAGGTATCGGCTCTCTTCTCTGTCATCCACAATCAACACCCTTGTCATGGTAACCCCCTTTTATTACGATGGACGAAGGACGATAGACGATGGACGAAAGACGAAAAATCATTTGCTTTTACAGAAAGAATCAGCTTTTCGTTCCATCGTGACAATCTGTGCGAATATGTGTTCATACCTTTCATCCAGTTCCTTAAATGTCTCCGAACTAATATATTTGCACGCCAATGCAAATTCCAACCACGTTTGTGTTTCCGCCGCCTCCTGCTCCGCATCTGTCAATTTATTAACAAATACAGCCTCATATCTCCTTTTACGCCAAGCCTCTGAAATATTTGTACATACCGATCTCGAAGATCTTCGGACCTGATCAGTTAAAGAGAATTTTTCTTCTGGAGGGAAACGTTTAGATAGCTCAAATATTTCCATTGCCGTATCAAATGCAAGCCGATAAACATTCAATTCCCTCACACTATTTATCCTTTGAGTCATTTGATCCATCCCCTTTTGCCGATTTTTATAGTCCATCGTCCGTCGTCCATCGTCTCTCTTCCCTCGTAATTATAAATATTTTTCTACTTCTCCCACGAAAGTTTCTGGGTCAATAGGTTTTTCGATGTAACCGTTGGCGCCTGCTGCCAGGGCCTTTTCCCGATCTCCCATCATGGCATAGGAGGTCACCGCGATGATGGGCACGCCTGCCAGTTCCCCATGCTTTTTCAGTTCCGCGGCCACCGCATAACCGTCCATTTCAGGAAGCTGGATATCGAGCAGGATCGCCCTGGGCTTGTGGTGTAAAGCCATTTTGATGCCATCTCTGCCATTGGTGGCGCTGAGGACAGCAAACCCGCTCTTTTCCAGCAGGAAGCACATCAAATAAAGGTTCTGCTCATTGTCTTCAATGATGAGCAGGGTCTCTTTCATGGCAACCCTCCTGTATTTTTTGGAAATCGGATGGTGAAAATGCTTCCCTGGCCCCATTGGCTTTCCACATGGATAGTGCCCTTCATCATTTCCAGAAGCTTTTTTGAGATGGAAAGTCCCAGACCGGTTCCCTCATATTTCCGCGTCAGTCCGGAATCGATCTGGTGGAATGGCTGAAAAATGTGATCGATCTCTTTCGGGTGCATGCCGATACCGGTATCGGCAACCGACAGGAGGCAATGATCATCTTCGGTCCGACATGAAATACGGACCTGTCCCTTTTCGGTAAATTTGATGGCATTGTTGAGCAAATTGAGGATGACCTGTTCCAGACGGCGCTGATCCGTAGTCACTGTTTTGACATCATCGGCAATGTCGAGCTTCAGCTCCAGCCCCTTTTTTTCGGCCAGCGGTGAAATCAGATTAACCATTTTCTCAACGGATGGCCTCAATGCAAAGGATGTGACGGAAAGGGCCAACTGGCCGGCCTCGATCTTGGAAATATCCAGCACATCGCTAATTAGGGTCAAAAGGTGGCGGGCACTACTTTGCACCATGGCCATCTGTTTGTGTTGTTCTTCGTTCAAAGACCCGGCCAGTCCCTGGAGCATGATGCCGGTAAAGCCGATGATGGAGTTGAGCGGTGTGCGCAATTCGTGAGACATAGTGGCCAGGAAGGCAGATTTGATCCGGTCAGCCGACTGAGCCTTTTCCATAGCAGCGGCCAGCTCAGCCGTGCGCTCAACGATTCGATGTTCCATCTCCTGGTTGATCTGTCTAAGTTCCAAAGTGCGGGCATTTACCTGATGCTTCAAAACAAAGCTTGCCGCCAGGCTCATGAGCAGGACGACGCCCACAACCAATCCGAGGATTTGTAGCCATGCTGGAAACTTGAACCGAACCTCTTCAGAGGTCCATCGCTTCAACGACCCATAATACACCGATTGAGGATCCTTTTTCAGATCCAGAAGATGGCTATCAATGGTGAGCAATAATCCTTTACTAGCGCGTTTAGGCGCGGCGAAAAAAAGGGTGGAAGGGAAGAAGACAACCGCCGTATCTTCAAGCCCGAACTTTTTCGCATTCATCAATCCGAAGAAATTGTTGGCGATGGCAGCATCGGCTTCATCCCTGGCAACCATCTCAAACGTGGTTCTGAAATCCGGCGCGGAAACGATGGTGGTGTGTAACCCGAAGCCATCAGCGAGCCGGACAAACGCTTCCTGCTGAACCGAACTCTCCAGGACGGCAATTCGCTTTCCGCCGAGATCCAATATCGATTTGATACCGCCGCCTTTGCGGGCATACACCTGAGACCAGGAGGACAGTACCGGCACCTTATGAAAGGAGTATATTTTCTCCCGATCCGCCGTATAAGCTACATCGGGCATGAGGTCGATTTCCCCTTTTGCCAGACGATCCAATCCCTCCACCCAGGTACCGGATACATATCGCAGGTTCCATCCTTCACTCTCGGCGATGTGCTCGATAATATCAATAAAGATGCCTGCGGGTTTTCCGGATTCGGAAGTAAAGATCTTGGGCGCATTTTCATAGACACCAATAGTTATGGTTGCCCGATCCCGGGCACTTGCGGGTAGGGATGCGATAGCAGAGGTTTCTCGTCTTACGCATGTTATGCATAGTCTGCTCCCCTTTACATTCCTATGAATGCAGAAAACAAATTAATTTCAAATAGTTATGGACTCCGCCCCCCCACCAGAGTGACGGTTTTGGACTCTTTATGAGATCATCTATCTTGCGGGTATTATATAAACTGCAACCTTAAAGATTGCAGTGAAAATTCATGAATTTTTCTGGAAAGTAAATCGTTTAAAAATTGAATGGCTTTCCCGACCAGCAAGATACGGAGGCTTTTTAAATCGAGGAAAATTGAGTGGGTGAGTCGAGTTCCGGGCCAAACCATAATTCTCTCCATCGTTGTTTAGAAAGAAGGTTTAAGCCTCTTGATAACAGTCGCATATTTGAAACAAAAGTATCGCAAAGCATCCTAATTGTCAATGCCAAAAAAGTTTAATGTGTAATCCTTCAGTTACGGGGTGGTATCTGGCCCGATAGGGTCGGGAGGTTCTCCTTCCAAAACCTTGTAAAGCGATCATAGGGGTTATGCGAACCAGCCATCCTGCCCTTTGCATTGTGATTTTAAGAAACGAACCTACGTAGTTCAACGGATAGAGGTTTCGCTTCAAGGTTTTTACAGAAAAACCTCCCGACCCCTTTCTAAGTCTTTAAATGTGGGGTTACTTTAACGGTCGGCATCAGAGTGATACCAACCCTAATAGGGGTCAGCCCAGGAATTAATGAATGCATGAGGAATACCCGGGTTGGAACTCCTTTTGGAAAACTGGTTAGTTGATCTTGTCTTACTTGGGAGAAAAGAAAGTTGATTCAAAACCTTTTTTTATGATAAAAATATCTCTGAAAAGGAGACTTATGAAATGGAGCCCTTAAAGATATTGGTGGTAGATGACGAACCCCCTCTCCGGGAGATCCTTCAAAGGGGTCTGACCCAGATGGGCGGGTTCTCTGTCGAAGTCGCCCAAAATGGCCTGGAAGCGATCGAAAAGATCGAAAAGGAGATCTTCGATCTGGTATTGAGCGATCTGAAGATGCCCGAAATGGATGGCATGGAGCTTCTCAAGATGATCAAGGGCACCAGGCCTGAGATGCCGGTCATTATGATGACTGCCTATGGATCGATCGATACGGCTGTGGAGGCGATGAAGATAGGCGCAAATGATTACATCACCAAGCCCGTGGACCTCAGAGACCTTCTCCTCCGCATCTCCAAGGTTCACATGGAAAACCTCCTCCTTCAGGAGAACCGGCTTCTGAGGATGGAGGTAAGAAAAAAATTTGAGTTCTCCAATATCATCGGAAAAAGCAGAAAGATGCAGGGGGTCTTCTCCCTCATCGAAAAAGTGGCTTCGAGCAGCAGCACGGTCATCATTTACGGAGGAAGCGGAACCGGGAAAGAACTCGTTGCCAAGGCCATCCATTACAACAGCCCGAGGACGGATCAGCCTTTCATCCCTTTCAATTGCAGCGCCATTCCCGAAACCCTTGTGGAGAGCGAACTCTTCGGTCACACCCGGGGCGCCTTCACCGGAGCGGTCCAGACCAAGAAAGGGCTGTTCGAGGAGGCCCATGGGGGAACTCTCTTCCTCGATGAAATCTCCACGGTCCTTCCATCCGTTCAGGTGAAACTTCTCAGGGTCCTTCAGGAAAAGGAGGTGATGAAAATAGGAAGCACCGAGAGAACGAAGATCGATGTCCGGATGATTGCGGCCACGAACGAAGATCTCGAAACCAATATGAAGAATGGGAAATTTCGGGATGACCTCTTCTACCGGCTCCATGTCTTTCCCATCTTCCTCCCGGACCTGAAAGAAAGAAAGGAAGATATTCCCCTCCTGGCCTATCACTTCCTCGATCTCTATTCGAAGGAGGCAAAAAAAGAGATCAAAGGAATCTCGAAAGAGGCGATGAATCTCCTTCTCGAATATTACTGGCCGGGAAATGTCAGGGAACTGGAGAACGCCATTGAAAGGGCGGTCATCATGGCGGACGGAGAATTTTTGACCCCTCAGGATCTTCCCGGAGATTTGACGGAAGGATTTTCCCTCCTGATCAGAAGAGGGGCAAAGGGCCATAAATCCCTCGATGAAATCAAGGCCGAATATATCGCCCAGATATTGAAGCAGACCAATGGGAATAAAAAAACGGCCGCTGAAATTTTAAAGGTCAATCCCAGAACGCTCTACCGGTTCGAAAAGAAGGGTCCCTCCTGAGAATCCCCTTCATTGATCAGAAAATAAAAGGCTAACGGTAAGGGTAACGAGGCCCGTATCGTTAATAAAAGGCTACGTTGATCGTCTCTTAATTCTTTATACGTAACCGTTACCGAATTACGAAACGGGCTTCGTCACCGTCACCGAAACCGAGAAAACGATGACAGAGATTTCCAGGGTTTTTTCAGAGATCTTAAATCGGAATCTTAACCTCCTGATCCTGCCGCGGTTTCGTTGACTACGCCAAAAAACAGTGTTATGAAAGAGTTATGAGACCTTTCGTCGGTAGATCGTTATCCGTCCTTCTCTCCTTGGTCCTTCTCACTTCATGCGCAAGCGCTCAGAAGGTTGACCCCTCAACGCCCCAGCCGGTCCCTTCTCCATCAGTCAAAGAATCCCTTCAGAAAAAGGCGCCTCCTCCCAACCCCCGCGCCTATTATCACTTCCTTCTCTCCCAGTTAAAACTGCGAGAGGGGAAGCTCGATGAAGCCATCGAAGAACTCAGAGAGGCGATTAACCACGACGGAAAAGAGCCTTCACTCCGCGTGGAGCTGGCCTCCCTCTATATCTACAAGGGATTGTTGAACGAGGCCATTGCGGAGTGTCAGGCGGCTGTGCGTGTGGACCCCCTTCACCTGACCGCCCGTCTCCTGCTGGGCGGGATATACTCCTCCCTGAAAAGGAACGAGCTCGCCATCGACGCCTACAAGAAGGCCATTGAGATTTCGCCCCGGCATCGTGAAAGCTATCTCTACCTCAGCTCCCTCTATGCAGAGAGCAGGGAATATGAGAAGGCGATTCTTCTCCTCCAGCAGTTTCTTAAAATTGAACCCAAT
>Ga0315277_10010348_pt1 | contig 11814 bp, 11 predicted proteins | sample YL17G05_15_MG_FD_203695 | JGI IMG/M metagenome (GOLD analysis project Ga0315277, IMG submission 203695) | Sediment microbial communities from Yellowstone Lake, YNP, Wyoming, USA - YL17G05_15 | ecosystem: Environmental > Aquatic > Freshwater > Lake > Sediment | place: USA: Wyoming | collected...
GTCGTCTCAGCCAAAGGCTGATGCGCCTTCGGCGCAAAAGAACAAGGACAAACTCGTTGCTATCGCAACGAGATGGGTGAAGAGTATTCTCTTGTTGAGCGCCTTTCAGCGAAATCCCGCCGCCTTCCGGCGGGGACTCTGACCTTTTATGAAGTGTTAGGCGCCGTTGCCCAAAGTGCTATTCTGACCTTGAAGTCTGAACGACAGAGTTCAGCACCACAATCAAGAGCAACGACGAAACAACAAGTTGTAGCGTAACAAGCATCCGAACAAGAGTGCAATTTGGCAGGATGTCCCCATATCCAACTGTCGATTGTGTTATTGTGCTGAAATAGAGGAAGTCCCAGAAAGTCCAAACGTCCGGATTAGGTGATGCAAGCGTGGCTAACTGAGATTCTCGAGTTTGGACAGTTCGTTGAATGTCAGATAGAAAGTCAATGGCATACTCGCGATAATGGGCGATCCGCGCTTCCTCGCTTAATATGGGGATGAATGGAACATTGCACTCAAAGACCAATTCATGGTAGATATCAAATGCTGCAATCGTGAGCGTACGCGCTTTGTCGTGGGGCTTCCGTGTATCATCGGTAAACTGGAAGGAATAGTTCTTCGAAAAGATGAATTCAGATTTCGGAAAAGTGACGACGTCGCTGGTACTGTCAAAGGACTCCTTTGATGCCATTGCGTGCTGCATCTCGATCAAGCAAGGGACCCGCTTCGTGAGTTGTGCTATTTCCGCCGAGGCAATGTGACTGACGGATTCCGACTGGGTGAGTCTGATGTCCGCGTTGAAGGCAAATGATTTTGGATCTGTCCTGAAAACCCGATAGTAGATTCCAGCAAACACGAGAATGCTTATGAGGTAGAGAGCGAACACGGCGCGTAGCATGAAGGACCGCCGGCTTGTGGTGCTGTCAATAGGCATAGTTGATCTCCTTTGGGCAATGGCGCAAGCAGTTCGGGGCACTACGCCGTGCCGTTTGGCGCTATCAATCCCGACGCTTTTCGTCGGGACGCCAAACGGCATGGAGCGACCTCAATAATACTCTTTCAAAAAAGGGAGCGTCGTAGTGCCCATTGTTAGGCGCCGGTTTGCCGTACGAAACTAGCTGGTGATTCGTTGAAAAATCGCTGACAACTTCTGCTTGATGGCGTCGAATCCATCCTTTGAAAAAGTGTATGGGTGACATCGAAAATGCTGGATGTCGAACGGCAACACCAGTTTCTGACCTTCGATCTTTTCGATCAGCAGAATCGCCTTCTTCGAACGGGCGTGGGCGTAACCGAGCTCGTAATACACGTTGGGATTCGTAGCAGAGACGTCCGCAATGATGAATTCGGCGCTTTCTATGAATTCTGCGATCTCGTCAGTGATTTTTCCCGTGGTCAACGGCTCATCGGCGCGTTTGAAATCAAATACAATCGAAGGGTGCAAATCCAGCGTTGGTTTGATCACACTTTCATAGAGGAAATTTCTTTTTTGATCAAAAGGCATAACTACGAAACACTTGACCCTTTTGAAGGGGCGGATGTCAATGTTCGCGAACTCGGCGGTTGACATCCACGTGCCAAATGCCACCTTGCCATCGCTACGCCTACCGAGGTTCAATTCTGAAATGATGGGCATCTGGTCGACGAATACCGACAGCAAGTTATCCTTGAGGACGATCTTGACGGCGTACGTCTGACCTTCGGCAAGTTGAAGAAGGGCGGCAAATTGCACCTTGGCAATACTCACGCGACAGATGCCAACCGCATGATGAATGAAGTCTATCCGGAAATCTTCGTTCTTGTCCGCACCGGAATACACAAACTTAGCCTCGCCGGCATGCGGCTCAGTGTGTGCTGTGAGTTTCATCTTGAATGAAACAATGAAACTGGTGAGGATGATGTCAGTGTAGCATCTTGTGATTCCGTCTGGGACTTTCTGAGTCAGAGTCTGTGGAGCAATGGTCCAAGTCCCAGAAGCTGACTTCCATTTATAGGCCATAGGGAATCCCTTCTAGGGTAGGTTAAACGTGTCGGCAAACTGGCGCGTGTTATGCGCCGGCGTTGCTACTCACTCGCTATGGTACCGCACGAGAACATCGTGCAATCCAGTGAACCTGGTCAGTTGTTAACTCCTTAATTTCTTTCAGATCCTCAAGGCTGCGAATGTCTCCAGATTGAGTTCTGAATCTGATTATTGCTTGGGCAGAAGCTTCGTCAAAAACATTTTCATTGATCTCCATGATAGCCTTCGTGTCCGCAGTGTTGATGCAGGGTGATTCTGCAATTTTAACGCCATCTTTGAAGTCAATCCGCCTCCATGTTAGTGGTACCTGTTCGTACCAAATGCCAACTTGCCACCTTGGTGGATTGTTTGTGAGTAGGCGTTTGGAAAGTGTGTTTATGTGAATCTGCAGGGTTAATTTAGAGGTAAGGACCCCATCTTCTAGGTGGTCTGTTGACTTGACGTACGTGCGATCGGTGGCAAGAGTATTCAGTTTGTTGACCACGTCTGAAGAGACTATATAACTTTCTATTTCTTCATCACCTTCGAAAGAAATAAAAGCAGTGCTATCCTCGTGTGCCAGCTCAATTCCTGCAATGTGAGTCACAGATGAGTACTTTTTGTCCCAGGTTATTGGATAGAGTGGCTTGAATTCTTCATTTTGCCACTTGAGCACGTTGTCGGCCGCGAATTGGTAACAGAACATTGCATCTTCTGTTGACCACGGCCTCTGCATGATCGAATAGCCTGGTTTGTCTGCACAATATTCGGAAGGTATGTGATGCATGTACTCTTGATAGCGAGCATGTCGTTTAAGATCAACCCCGAGATTAGTCAGGATTAATTGATCGCTAACGATTTCCATAAACTGGGCTACCCAGTACGAATCCTTTTCAGCGCGAAGAGTTGCAGGTAACGCATCCCAGCGGGCCCCTGATTGCGGAAGAGCCTTATAGAGAGCATTTTCAAATGCATCTCGTGAAGCAACAATGGACAAGAGCGGGTTGTTCTCCAAAAGTCTCTCGGCTCGCGATAAGTGATTGCGAGTGTCATCGTCAAGTATGAGAGAAGAAATGTGAAGATTGTCTTTGGTAATTCCGAAAATGCGGTCAAGCACAGTAGCGGAGAATCGCTCAACTATAGTTTGGTACCGCTTCAGGTCACCAATAGGGTCAAGAGCAGCATGTTGAACGAGGTTGCGAACTTGACGAAGGCGTTTGATATCTGAGAGGTATGGAAGCTGAAAATTGTAGTATGATCGAAGAAATGCGTTTACCTCTCCGGCCAATCCGGAAAGTTCGAGAGTATCGAGTGTTTTATTCACCTTTGACTCGATGTCGAAATACTCTAGGAGTATTCGGAGAAGATGTTCTACGCTGTTATCAAGACCATGGATAGCCACCATCCTGTCAACTGGTGTGTTGAGAGTGATATGGGAAATTGCATGAGCTTGAAAGGCTAGTGCTCGGGTAAGTAGGATCAGAGTTATTTGATCCGGCTTAACCGGTAGCTTCGATTTGCGAGATTTGGTTTTCATTTGAGGTTAACGAATTTGTTTGTTAGCAACGCTGGCGCATAACGTGTAGCCAAACCGCCGTTGCGAGGCGCCAATATCAAAGTGATCGTCGATTGCTCTGGCGCCGAGCAATGGAGCGAGCACTTTTCATTTAGCCGATCATGAATTTCCTGCGCCTATCCAGTGTGCGAGCGCCGGTTTGGCGCTTGTTATGCGCTCGTGGCCGCCCGCCGTTGTTCATGATACGAGCTTTCTGAGTTCACGTCTGGAAGCTAGGTGGTGGCATCCTCCAATCCGAACGCCAACGCTCAAATGTGGGATCTGAACGGACAGACCAATCAAGAGTAAGTGAACACACCATGTCTTCGATCATCTCTTCCACATCAGTAATTACGTCGCCTGCTGCCAATGGTCCAATAATGGTGCCGCTGTTTCCGATTCCTGAGGTACTATGGTGGTATCGGTGCCATCTGAATCTAGAGGCAATAATGTCTGAAAAATAATCGCGTGGGTCTTCGCCGTCAAAGTGACCGTCTGGGTAGTAATGCGCAAGTTTGATAAGGGCGTTGCTCAGTGTGTCTATGGCTTGATAGGACGCATTAACCATCTCGGAAGTAATCCCGCTCTCCCAGCCAGGTCGCGCTGCGTCGTAGACCAAGCGTCGTAGCATGGGGAGAGTAAGGACAAACTCTCTGAGTCCAATTTGCGACGGGATTTCAGGACTCCGAGCGATGTCTGGTCGAGGAGCTGGCTTCGCAGAAGGCCGCGTTTGGGCTTCGATGACCAGTCTGTCGGACTCCGCTCGGCGAACGCGGACCCGGTCAAGCCAGTCAACTCGATAGCGTTGGACGACGTCGGCTGTGAGTTTCCGATCAAAGCCGCCGCGAACAAGAGTGTCATTGTGACACTCGAGGCACAGGACAGCCAAGTTGTCAAACGAATTGTTGCTGTGGTCAGAATCGATATGGTGGATTTGAACAGGGCGGCCAGGTCTTTGGCAAACACAGCAAACGCGATCGAACAAGAACAGTACTTCGCTCGCAATGTCGGCCGGCACTTGAATTTGCCTTTTGTCCATGATAATCAAGGGTAGTATTTCGAATGGACCTTTGAGACTGTTGAGAATGACTTATCCGAGATGGCGGGCATGACGCCTAACGTCCCGCCGCACCACGCAGCGGTTTTTGGTGACCAAGATTTGACCGAGCTTTACCCGAGCCTAAGATATGACACCAAAAACCATTGAGCGAGTGAATCAGCCAATAATAGCTTTACGACATCTTTGCTTCCAAAATAGCCTGCCAACAATAGCCCGCGAGCGCCGGTTTGCCATTTCGTTACGTGCAGCAGAGCACGATTAGCTTCCAAATATCTTCGAGAAGATACCACTCTTGACCTGAACACCATCGATATGAGAGCCGATCTTGCCCAATAGATCGGTCAAGGACCTCTCAAACTCACTCGATATGTCAGGTGCGCCACTTCGGGCGTGGCCGATTTCGTGAAGCAGCGTTCCAGCATAATCTTGAAGACTTCTAAGTTGCGTGCGTTTGATGATAATGTTGGGTGGATCCCAAAGCCCAGAAGCCTCAACGAAAGAGTAGCTCTCCATTCTCATTGTCTCGGAAATCCTGATTTCCTTGACGTTAGATGGCAAGCCACCGATGAGAGCTAGAATCTTTGGAGTCGCATCAAAGACGGCGCGTTCAAGAGGTGTCAGTTTGCTCGGGCTGATAAACTTGAATTGGAAGCTTTCATTCCAAATCTGCTGGAATTGGGATAAATCTTGAATAGGGTTTCCAGAAAGGTCGGTCTGGCCTGAAATCTTGACGCGAACGTTGTCAGGAATTGTCACAATTTGATAGCCTGCCTTCTGAGCCTCGTCTACGTACTTGCTTGCGTGAATGAGTTCCGATGGAGTCATAAAGACCACTTTCGAAACAGAGTTCAGAATCTTGCTTGCGTGGACAGACACGTCGATCCATTTCAGTTCATCATGCAGAGTGCCTGCCTCAAAGTTCCTCAGGTCGCCGATGAGAGCTTGAGCAATCTCTTTCTCTTTGCAGGAAAGGAGGATTGATTTGACTCTGTCAGAGTATGCAGTTCGACCGACATTTGTTCGTTCTCGGTTCAGCGATTTCTTAATAGCAGCAGTCAAGGATGTAATGTTATAGGAAAACAAGAAGTTCTCCTCTTCCGCTACTCTCACACCGTTGATGTAGATTCGGGATCCGGTGGTGTTCTTTGACAGAACCTCTCCAAACTGGTTCTTTTCGAGAACCCGCTCACCCGAGAATCTCAGGAAAAGCGCCTTCGCCTTTTCGATGTCGGAAGAAGAGCATCCGTCGAGAATGAAATCTGTGCCGAGAATACTCGGCTCTGAGGGTTCGGAAATGCAGGCGTGAAGAGTCAAGATGTCTTCAAAATCGTGCTTCTCCGACTTGTCAAGCGTGATGTCCCCAAATCTGGATTTGATGAGAACTTTTACTTGCCGACGATCGAATGTGGCGAGTGCATCCTTGAGGCCGACCCCAAACTTGCCAATAAGATTTGGATGGCGGAGCTTCTCCTCGTTTTCCTTCTGTGTCAAGTGTTCGTACTTAAGGCCGCGCCCGAAGTCTCTTATGTGCCACCGCTCCTGTTTGTCCGGTAAAATGTCAATGTCCTTTGAGTTTGTGAGAAGCTGCTCATCGAGCGCATTGGCAATGACCTCTCGGACTCCGTGAAAGACTTCCCAGTCTTCAAGGACTTTTTCGATGTTCAGGTCAAATTTCTTCATCGTTGCTTACTCTCAGTTGATAGAACTTGGAGTGCACGGTTGCGCCGCTATGTGCAAAGTCAAGTCACTGTGAGAGCGATGATATCGTGATGGATCCGAACTCAGCCTGCTTTTTTGCAGATCGTGGTGCGGCGTGCTACCTGAAGTGCCGACATCGAATGGATGTCCCTCACAGATACGCGTATGACTGCGGTGGGAACACACCAAAATGCTTGCGCGGACAAAAGGGTATCCGATATCTCTTGACGCGACGGATTCCTAATGCATACCCTCGATCCTTATTTTCGAAGTATCTGTAAAAAACATCCTCGGTAATACCCGAATACTTACGTGTCCTTCGCCATAGAGAGTCCACCTCGTCATAAAGTATCTCTGAGATGGTGAACTCACCTACCACCTTCTGAACTGGCGCTGACGCGTAAACCACGATGACTCTCACCCGGGGTCTTTTAAATATTGCTCTCCTGAACTCATACCTCTTCTCACCCGAGAGTATCTTCTCAGCAAACCGCGGCTTAATTGATAATAAGACTTTCGTCGACATGAGCCTCTTTTAGGATTAGTCTGAACTTGTCATTACTGATTGGTGTAAATCCTCGGGGAACGCTTTGAACGTCACGAATTATACCGAGTTCAATCAGTCTTTTCAGATTTGGTAGTGGTCTCTTTTCAAAGGAATAGACGTAAAGAAAGTTCACAATGAATGGGCGGTAGTTGGGTTTGAGATTCCACCATTCCATCAATTCCTTGTCTGAGAAAATCGTTCTCTTTCGGCAGAGCCGCACAAAATCTTTTTCATCTTTGATCGAACTAATTATGTTCTCGACCATACCAATAGTTGACACCACTCCTTTATAGTATCCCCCAGTGCGGTAAAATACGATAACATCTCCAAGTCTCAAGTCCTTTTCAATCGAGCGAGAGATATAGGCTTTCCTAAGAGCATTTCTGTGAGGTTGATTCTCGATGAAGTCAAGCGGCGATTCAGTTCTAAGAATTGAATCGGGGAACAGCTCGGTGTGATATTCCCCGACAATTGGAACAATGAATGAACGGGCGCTTGCGGGGAAGTAGGGGTAAGTGAGCTTGGGATTTGTAGCGTTGAAGGCAGGATTGAAATCCCGAACATATACCTCCTCGATGCCGGACGACGAGGATTTGGTTCCGTGTCTGTAGAACCCCCAATCTTTCAGAAGTTCAATCAATTGAAGCTGTCCCGCGCGTTTCGGGAAAATAGTCACATAGATTTCTTGCACGTGGAGAGCAAGAGCATTGTCAAAAATGATCTTCAGAAATCTCTCCCCAAGCTTGAATGGATTGAAAGCCACCTTGAATGTGCCTATCTTTAGCCTCTTCTTTTTTTGAAATACTGGGGTGATGTCCGAATAACTCTCTTGTGGACCTTCCACTTTCAAGTACAAGAAAGCGATAATTTGGTCTGCGGCTTTACAGACATAAGCAAATTCGTCCGCTTTTTTGTTGAACCACTTTTCAAAATCAATATAATCGTCCCTGAATGAATCGAAGAAAGTATCTTTGAGCTTAACATTGCCAATCAAATCTTTCTTGACGGAAAGGACTCTGTAATCGACTAGTTGGGGGTTCTCGGCGGCGACCTTTTCAAGGAAAGCATCGATTGTTACCACACGATCAGCAACCCCCAGTAAATTGGCTTTCTCGTGAATACTTCTGTCTTCTGTAATGAGTAAATCAACCCGGTCGCACAGTACCTCATTAAGAATCTTGGAGTCGTCCTGATCGTTTGCATCTTTGTCAACGTGCTGGATTATGTCCTCTATTCTCGCATCAAGTGGAGCAATGGTCTTGAGGATATGATAGGACTGCAACTTGATCTCCATCGTCCCGACGGTTCGTTTGTCAAGATGACGTCTTATCTCGTCGACAGTTATTGGATGGACACACTTGGTAAGGTGGAGTCGGTCGAACCAACTGAATAGAGTGCCGATGTCTTCATTGACGACGTAACTTGCTTCGCGGTGGATTACGATGTTTGTATCAAGTAAGATCTTCATACTCGAGATTCCCTATGGTCGGCATTTCACATAACGAGTTTGGCGTAACCACGCAGCAGTTTTTCCGCTATCAACTGACGCGCCCGAAGCCGGTATCAAACGACCAATTCTTTGCGGCGAAGGGCGCATACCAACCCGCGGCAAAAACAATGGAGCGACCACAACTATCCCTTACCAGAAGGGAGCGTCGTGGTTTGTGCTGTTAGCTGCCGCCGCTTGCGAGATTAAGTATGAAATAATCTGCATCGGGGGCTGCAGTATATTATCGGGGTTTGAGACGGTCATTAGGCTTGTTATTTTTCGGCCGACGTTGCACGTACCACCAAGCAGCAAGCCTCACGTGCGAATTCGGTTGCCAATTGTGGGCGGAAGAATTGAGATCGGCAATACCAGGCCCGAACTCGACGCATTGTTGATCGTGCATTGACGCCCAAACATCGGTCGGCAGGGAATCAGCCAGGAGGCATCTCCGAAGGATGCTCGAAGTAAGTGGCATCGAGGCGATCGCATCATGCTCTGCCCGATCGACAGCACCACGCCAGAGCGATACCAGGTCAGAGAAGCTCAAAGGTCGAAGGTCAGCAATTGCTACAAAGATAAAGTTATTTAGGTAGTTCTCCACGCACAATGCATGCACCGAGATTCTCATTGGTCCAGTAAACGTGTCACCCAACAACTCTTCTTGCAGGCCTCGAGTGATTGAGGTGGTGATCGAGTTGTCAGCGGGGACGAGACGAGATCCTCTCAGGCCCGTTACCGGCATGAATTGTTCGCCAATCGATACAGCCCATGAACTGCCGTGATAGCCGCCTTCGCGACCCTTGCGGTTGGCAATCAAAAGTTGTGGTGTTTCTCCGTCCGATCCAATAATCGCGATGATTGCGGATGAGAGAATATTTGGTATGTCGGTGCCGCGAGCGAGGAGCTCGATTGCCCTTCTTCGGTATTTCTGTGCCACGGTTGGATTAGCCTGATGCAGCAAATGGAATGCATGAGAGTCTGTGTAGGACACTGTGCAGTAGTCAAGCCGAGGGTGGGGATCATCCGAGAGCTCTGGCGTGAAGTGGGTGACTTGCATACTTGTGCCTGAGACCTTCTTCGCAGATAGGTTCTGACGCTCTTTTTGCCAGAGAGCACGATCCTCGAGTAGTAGCACCCCTTCTACATCAATCGGGGTTCGAGGCGTTAGCACGATTTCGCCGTAGCCAGATTCCCTCAATGCAGTATCCAAGACTGTGCACTTGCCGACGCTAATCAGGTTGTTCTCCTCTCGTTGAGAAATGCCCAAGTCGGAAAAAGTACGTCCACGTAGCCAAACACCGAAACTTTGCGCGGATCGGGCAACAGCGTAAGGATGTCGCTTATCGGTGTAGCATGTGATTATGTGACCATTAGGGAGTGGAACTTGTCTTGGCTTCGAGAATCGACTAATTGCCCCTTTCTGTGCGAGCGCTGCGCGTAGCTGATCGGTGATTACGAAGGCGTTTGGCAAGCTTATGTGCCTCTCATATTTGAGGAACTCGTTGAGATCTCGACCACACCAGCTGCCGGGATCACGATCGATCGTCAGTTCGAGACTGGTTGCCGAGACGCGAAGCTCGACGGGTTTCTTTTCTTTCCACCTCGAGAAAACTGAAAATATTGCATCAGCTGCTTGACAGACGTTTTGTGGGTGGCCACTAGGGCTTAACTTGGAGCCGAAAATGCCGCCATCGCCAGCCCAGAAAAGCGGCGCGTACCCATAGTGCACGATCGAGTCAGCTAGCAGCTTCGCGAGTTTCCGACGGCTGCGCCAGGGCTCGATGTAGCTGCGAGCGTATTCGGCTGCGAGCCAGTCACTGTGTCCGCCCACGTCTATTTGAATGAGCACAACTCGACGGCGGGTCGGCCCCTTGATGTGTTTCCACCAGATCGCCATTGGAAGCATCCTCGGTTTCAGATATGACAATTGTTGAGCAGAACATTGTGTTAGGCAAATGCACAGATACCCAGCAAGCGCTGGCAGCTAACTCTTTGGTTAACGAGTCGTTTATCTGCCCGATAGGGCATGCTTAACGAACCATTTCGGTTACTTCCCTTGTGGGTACAAGATCCTCATCTCTCCCCACAAATCTAGAGCTCTATCCCCCGAACGAGATCTCTTTGAAGTACGTCGGCAGGTGGTCCTGGAGTGTCTGTAGGCCACTCAGATACTCCGAGCAGCCGCGGTGCTACCTGCAAAGTCTAAGTAGCTGAGCAGCTTTGAATATTAGCACCGGTACGTCGGGCAACGCTCAAATTCAAGCTAGTCAATTCCGCACAGGCTGTCAATGGGGTAAAGTACTTACAAGGCTTTGTAGGGTTTTCCCCTACGGTGAAGACCGTAGTACCTCCAAGAGATCAGGAATGATTGTCGCCCGATTCTTGGCTCCACGAGGTATCGCCTCGCGCAAGAACCCCGATCAAACATATTCACGTGGTGGGTAGATCGGAAGACCGGGAACTTGGTATCTTCGCTCGCACCGCATTCACCCTCCCACATCCCCAGATCGAAGGCCAAAAGCTCCCCTGTGTCTGCTTTTTCGGGCGCAACAATTGAGGAGCCCGGCATACGGACGACAATGCCCTCGGGTTTCCTGAAAAACAGCAACGCCCCTTTTATCCCCCATATATCCCCGGTGACCGCCGCGGTCAAACGGCGGCCACCGGTGTTCTACCCCAGCACCCCCACCCCCCGGCTTCGAAGCTCTCGCCTGCGCAGGCCGATGCCGCGTCCCCAGATGCTTGATCACCCTCGCGGCAAAATACTCGTTGTAGAACTGCGTCTGGCTCCCCCTCACAAGCTCCATCAGCGTCTGGACCACTTCGTAATCGTGAGCTTGTTCTCTCGGTTGTTGGTGGATGGATGATTGATTAATGCCCCTCCCCCAAGCAACACTTTCCGGCTCGCCCGTGCCTTTCTCCGGCTGCACAAGCTCCTTTCTACGCTCCAAGACCGCTCTTCTCGACCGCGAGATCGCTCCGCTTGACCGCAAGATGCCTTTCCTTGACCCTAAATCGGTTCGCACGAACTGAAGATGTCATTGCGTGAGCTTCAAACCGCATTTCTTCACCTTCAATTCTCATTTCTTCCCAAAAGTTCTCATTTCTTCCCAAAAGTTCTCATTGCTTGCAAAAAGTTCTCATTTCTTCCAAAAAGTTCTCATTTCTTGCAACGCAGATCGCATTTCTTCACCTCAATTCTCATTTCTTCCCAAAAGTTCTCATTTCTTCCCAAAAGTTCTCATTGCTTGCAAAAAGTTCTCATTTCCTGAAATGCAGATGTCATTGCGCCACTCTCGCGGCGCATTTCTCCGGAAAAAATCTCATTTCTTCGAACGCGGGCGCCGTTTCTCCTTTCTTGGCTTCTCGTCAGCTCTGCCGACCCGTATTCCGGTCTTGCCGAGCGACGTTTGAAACCGGACGTCGGGACTCGACGTCACGAGAGTCATTTACCTGTAACTCAAGAAAAAGC
>Ga0315277_10010349_pt1 | contig 11814 bp, 12 predicted proteins | sample YL17G05_15_MG_FD_203695 | JGI IMG/M metagenome (GOLD analysis project Ga0315277, IMG submission 203695) | Sediment microbial communities from Yellowstone Lake, YNP, Wyoming, USA - YL17G05_15 | ecosystem: Environmental > Aquatic > Freshwater > Lake > Sediment | place: USA: Wyoming | collected...
CGTCAAAAAGATTGTCGAATTATATGGCGGCAAAGTCTGGGTGGCATCAAAAATAGGCGAGGGCAGCACGTTCTTTTTCACATTACCAAAAATCAAGGAAATGAAAAATGCGAACTCTAAAACCAATACTGCTTGTTGAAGATGATGTTGTGGACGCATCGACGGTAAAACAGGCCCTGCAGGACCTCAGGGTCAAAAATCCCGTCGTTCACAAAACAGACGGCGAAGAGGCGATTGAATACCTCAGAGGGCAAAACAATCAAAAGCCGGCGCTGATTCTTCTTGACCTTAATATGCCGAAAATAAGCGGTGTCGAGCTGCTGCAGATGATCAAGCCGGACGCCCAACTGCAGCACATACCAGTCGTTGTCCTGACCGTCTCAAAATATGAACAGGACAAAATCGACACCTTTGACCTCGGCGTGGCGGGGTACGTGATAAAAGCGGTGGATTACGACGCCTTCCTGCGGGCTATGGACATTGTAATCCAATACTGGGCATGGAATGGATGTGTAGAAAAAGAAAGGGTGACCGAAAATGCGAGATTCTAAACCGATTATGCTGGTTGAGGATGATACGGTTGATGCGATGACCGTGAAGCGGGCATTGAAAGACCTCAAGGTCTTAAATCCTCTGATACGCGCCGGCAACGGCGAAGAGGCCCTGGTGTACCTCAGAGACGACAACAACGTAAAGCCCTGCGTCATTCTGCTTGACCTGAATATGCCCAAGATGAACGGCATTGAGTTCCTCAAGGTCGCTAAAGCCGACGAAAAGCTCAGAAGGATTCCTGCGATAATATTGACCACCTCGAAAGACGACCAGGACCGGATACAGACCTTTCAGCTCAACGTGGCCGGCTTTATCGTCAAACCCGTTGATTACAAAAAATTCGTTGATGCAGTGAGAATCATCAACCTGTACTGGACCCTCAGCGAACTGCCAAACGGCGAACAGGAGAGCACAAATGCGAACGTCCAAACCGATACTGCTTGTCGAAGATGACAACGTTGACGCAATGACCGTCAAGCGTGCTTTGAAGGAACTCAAGGTCACTAACCCTCTGGTTCATCAAATCAACGGGGAGGAGGCCCTGAACTACCTTCGCGCCGACAACAACCACAGACCCTGCGTCATATTGCTGGATTTGAATATGCCCAGGATGAACGGCATTGAGTTCCTCAAAGTTGCCAAAGCCGACACCGAACTGAGGCAAATCCCCGTGATTGTGCTGACCACTTCCAAAGACGAACACGACAAGATGGAAAGCTTCCAGTCTTCCGTGGCCGGCTATATCGTAAAGCCCACCGATTACAAGAAGTTTGTCGAGGCAATCAAAACACTGGACTTATACTGGACTTTAAGCGAACTGCCATTCAACGGCGCATAAGTCGTGGAAGACAAAAGATTTAGAATCCTGATGGTAGAAGATGACCGGCTTGACCAAATGGCGTTTAAGCGTATGGTCAAGGAGGAAAACCTGCCCTACGATTACACAATCGCCGGCTCGGTCACCCAGGCCAAACAAATCCTCGGAAGCGAAAAATTCGATCTTGTGTTTGCGGATTATCTGCTCGGCGACGGCACCGCATTCGACATACTCGACTCGATTGTTGACACGCCGTCGGTTTTCGCAACAGGAACTGGCAGCGAGGAACTTGCCGTAAAGGCAATGAAGTCCGGCGCTTCCGACTACCTCATCAAAGACCCGGCGAGAAATTACCTCAAGGTTCTTCCCGCGGTAATCAAGAACGCAATGCGCCACAGAAAGGCCGAGGATGAGCTTAAAAGATACCACGAGAAACTTGTTGAACTGGTAAAGGAGCGAACCGAACAGCTTGCAGAAGAGAAAGAGCTGCTGGCGGTAACACTTTCAAGTATGGGTGACGCCGTAGTCGCGGTGGATGCCGAGAACCGCATAATGCTGTTAAACAAGGCCGCCGAGCAACTGACGGGGTGGAGATTTGAAGAGGTGCAGGGCAAATCGGTCGATGAAATAATCAGGATTATCAACGAACAGACCAAGCAGCCCGCCGACAGCCCCATAGACAGGGTGCTTGAGTCCCGCAAAATCGAATCCGGCACGGACAACGATGCCCTGGTCGCCCGGCTCGGGCATGAATGCCCCGTCTCCGCCACGGCTGCACCTATACGTAGAAATGACGGGACTATGGCCGGCATCGTTATGGTGTTCCGGGACGTGTCGCAGCAGCGGGAAATCGACCGGATGAAGTCGGACTTTATCTCCTCGGTCTCGCACGAGCTCCGCACGCCGCTTACTTCGATAAAGGCCTACGCCGAGACGATGCTGCACGACCGGAATATGACCGAGGAAACCAAGCGGGAGTTTCTTCAAATCATCAACGAGGAATCCGACCGGCTCACAAACCTCATAAACGGTATCCTGGAAATTGCGCGGATAGAATCAGGGACAATCGAAATCGTCCGCTCTCGCGTCAACGTGGCCTCGGTTGTCAGCCAGGCGGTTGCAGACCTGGAGTACCTGGCCGGCAAGAAGAACATCCGGCTCCAAACCGACATAGCGGAGCACCTGCCGGAACTATTGGGTGACGAAAACAAAATCCACTCAATGGTTTCAAACCTCGTCAATAACGCAATCAAGTTCACGCCTGAAAACGGCCGGGTTATGGTATCATCGCAGGCGAACAACTATGAGCTGCTCATCAAAGTCACCGACAACGGTATGGGCATACCCAAAGAAGACCTGTCGAAAATCTTCGGGCGATTCTACCGTGTCCACCGCCCCGGCACGGAAATCCAGGGCACGGGGCTGGGACTTGCCATCGTCAAGGAAATCGTCATCAGGCACGACGGCAGAATCGAAGTGGAAAGCGAAATAGACAAAGGCAGCACTTTCACAGTGTATCTGCCGATGGCGCCGCTCGCCTCGGCGAAGGTCGAGTCGTAGCCGGATTTATCTCGTCGAATCCCATCGGACGAAAAAGCAATAGAAACAAAAGCGACGCCGAGCCCCGCTTCGTCCGCGAAGCGAGGCGAGCGTAGCCGGGCAGACCACTCTCGCAACGAACCGCTAACAGCTACCATCCCCAACCACCACCATATACTTCTGGCTAATTACGCAAAGCCGCCAAATCTCAATACCAAACGGCCAAAGCCCGGAAGATGAATGCCCCCTTAGATGCAGGGTATTTCAGGGAAGTGCCCCAGACATCGTACCCCCTTGAGCAGTTGTTGTGAAGTTTTTTCTCATAAAGCTCATCAAGATAAACAGGTTCAAGCAGAGGCATAAAAGGGTTTGCATTTGGGAGTTTTTCCTTAACAAGCCGCTAGGGCGTCTTGTATTCCTTGCCCGAATTTTTTCGAGCGAGATTGAAGAACAGAAGATAGGCGTTTGCCTTTTGGATGAAGTCGCTGTGATCGACAAAGGATTCCACTTCATAGAACTCTGATTCCATAATACTGTGGACAGTTTCGACGTCGGCCTGGAAGCGGTGTTGGCCGGGCGGTATCGTGCGATGGACCTGGCCTGTGACCTCTTCGATGGTTTTTGTGAACGCTGAATCGTCTTTTGCCTGCCATGAGCCGACCCGCCTAAAGGCGAGGTCTCGCCAGGGGCGGACGAATTCCGAGCCATTGTCTGACTGCCAGGTGGTCTTTGAAAGGTCGATATCGCATGCTTGCAGATGCTTTATGATGCGTTGTGCAAACCCGCCGAAAGGCGAGGTCTCGCCAAAGGCGGATATGTCGGCGTAGGACAGCGACAGTTCCTGCGCGAAGCCCAGAAACAACAGCCCCGTGGTAACATCGCGTGCGGTGTATTGATAGGCGGGCAGGCGTCGGGATTTGAGGCCTATCCAGTATTCGGGGATATCGCGTAAATCCTTGGTATCAATGGAGATTTGCTGCAAAAACCGCCAGTGTTTTTTGATGTCTCTAAGGCATCGCTTTGTCTGATGCTTTTTTCTGCGATATTTGCCCGGCTTCGCCTTCGGCGAGCGCCGAGGCGAGCGGTTAAGGCCATTGGCTTTACAGACCCGCCTGATGGCTTTTTCCGACCACGGCAGGTCGAACTCGTACTTGAGCCGTCTGGCGGAAAATCGGGGCAATTGTTTCTTTAGTGCGATGATTTTCTTTTCCGCCCGACTGTCTAACTTCCTTGGCCTGTGACGTGGCGCACGGCTGTGGTCAAGCAGGCTCTCAAAAGAGCCGTCGAAGCGAGTGAGCCATTTTAACGGATGTGTGAAAACACCGTGCAGCGTGCTTGATGGAATGGCTGTAGGCGTGCTGGAGGCTTGTTTTGGCGTGTTAGTTGTATCGGTGGATTGCCTCGCAAGCATAAGTTTGGGACAGAGTTGATTCCTGGGTTTTTTATTTCTGGAACGGAAGTCGGCGATTCTCGGAGATGACAATTAGTACGATAGAGTTGACGGCTTGACACGCGCTTGGGGAAGATTTATAGTTAATTTAGCAGAAACTGCTGCTTTGAGGCCGAGATGCGGCTTTTGAAGAGAATCGCGCCTTTGTCCGTCAACATTAGCCGCCCGGCAGATGTCTTTATAGTAAGACAAGCGAAGTTAGTCCCCAGTTTAGCATGCTTGGCTTAAAAACTGTGTGGATGAATTATGGAATGGGTAACAACAACCCAGGTCTTAGAGGAATTACAATCCTCAAATGATGCCCCAGCTTGGCAAAGGTTATGTGGCCACTTTCATACGGTAGTGGTTAACTTTGCTAAGCACATGGGCTTATCTGTCCCCGATGCAGAAGATGCAGCTCAAGAGACAATGCTGGCGTTTGTAAAAGCATTCAGAGATGGAAAATATAACCGAGACAAAGGACATCTGGGCGATTGGCTTTTTGGAATAGCTAAGCATGTTATACTCAATGTCCGAAAACGCCAACCTCTGGAACAACTTATGGCAGATAAAACAACTGGCACATCGTTTTGGGACATGATACAAGATGACCACAACATAAAGCTCTCTTGGGAAACCGAATGGCGGCATATGGTATTAGCAAAGTGTTTCGAACAAGCCCGAAGAGAGTTTGATCCCAAGGTATTCAAGGCCTTTGAGCTTTATGCCTTGACACAAACAGCGGTAGATAAAGTAGCCCAGCAACTTGAAATGTCGCGAAACGCGGTTTATATTGCCAAATGCCGGGTATTATCCAGATTACGTGAGTTAGATGGACAATTTGAATGACGTAATTGAGGAACAGCCGTATGGATTGTCCTGAGCAGGAAACAATAGAACATTATATTTCAGGCCAGTTAGAAGCATCCAAACTTGCTGAGTTCGAAGTGCATTTGGAAACTTGTGGTCATTGTAAAACTAAATTGGCCAAGGCGCGTGAAAACGAAAATCTGCTTTCAGAACTGCGTTTTTTGGGAACCACTACGTCATCAGGAGGGGATTCCGTAACCACCCAGAGGGTACATATAGGGACCGTGGAACGGGCTCAGGAACTACTCGGTAGCAAATATCGTGTGATCCGAATGGTAGGTCATGGTGGCGCCGGCGAGGTCTTTCAGACCATAGACCCGATTTTAGATCGCCAAGTGGCGATAAAGTTTCTCACACGCAAAGATACTGCTGAAAAAATCAGTAAGCAGCGCTGGCAGGAGGCAAGGCTTCTGGGACAGCTCAATCATCCAAATGTTGCCCAAGTTTACGGTATAGGTGAAAGTGAAGGTGGTGTCAGATATATCGTGATGGAGTGGGTTGAGGGCCTGCTGCTGACGGATGCCTGGCGGGAAATGGGTCTTCAGCAGAGGCTGGGCCTTTATCTGCAGGTGCTTGATGGCATATCTGCTGCGCACAGAAGAGGTATCATCCATCGAGACATTAAACCTTCAAATATCTTAGTCACCGCTGCCAACAAGGCAAAGGTTCTTGATTTTGGAATAGCTGTGGACGAACAGCCGCTTATGAGCGCCGATGAAGGCCGTTATCGCGGCACACCCGCATTTAGTGCGCCCGAGCAGATATCTGCTCCTGTCAAGGTCAGCCCGGCGACGGATGTATTCGCTTTGGGAATCCTGCTGTACGATCTGCTGACCGATACATTGCCTTTTGATGAGACCGACCCCGCGGAGCTCTTTGATTCTATAAAGCATAAGCACCCAGAACTTCCAAGCGCTATACAGGAAAAGATACCAATAGCTTTGCAGAATATCTGTCTGAAGGCTCTGGAGAAAAATCCCCATCGAAGGTACAGAACAGCGCGAGACCTGTTAGACGATATTAATCGATACTTGAGGGGTGAGAAGGTCTGGTCCAGACCCTCGTTCCTCTTGGACAAGGTCCAACAAGAGGTCTTTTACCATCGTCAAAAGCTCAAGGTCTGGCACGATAACGAACTCATCACACAGCGAGAATATGATAAATTGGAGAATATCTATGAACGGATGATATCGCCGGATGACCCTTCGATAATAGAAGCCCGGAAGCTGTCTTTTTCGCAGGTTTGTTTATACCTTGGCGGCTGGGTTGCTGTGCTTGGCAGTTTTGTGCTATTCTATAAGACCTGGGACCAAATTCCAATATATTGGCGACCTGCTCCTGCTATTGCGGCGACAGTCCTAATGGTCGTATTTGGACTTGCTATGTGGCGAAGAAAGGAAAGCAGGTTATCTGTTGGATTTCTGGCGACCGCAAACCTATTAATCCCTATCACGATTCTATTAACATTGGGGCAGTGGGAAATACTGTCGGCTAATGATTTTTCATGGGGCAAAGAGACAATATATAATCTCCTGAAGGGGGCAGGCTCCCATGTGATTGTTGGAAATATGCAGTTATACTATTCGTCATGGTGCTGGCTTGCCTTTTCACTTCTGTTCCTGAGGCTCACGAAATCGTCGATTTTTGTGCTCTTTAGCATAATTGCGTTTCTTATTTGGCTAACCACCTGCTACGTAATTGGCGGCATGGAAGAGTGGAAACCAGATATAATTGCAGGTCGTTATCTGTTTCCTGGTATTGGTATGTTTGTTTTAGGAACGGTCTTGGACCGCCGTAAGTATACTCAATATGCCTGGCCACCAGGTGCGGCTGGACTGACGATGATTGTCATTACTTTGTCTGTTATTGCTCTTTCAGACCAAACGTTGTTCGGGTGGATATATCGCAAACCAGAGTTTCTAAAGGATTATGAGCATCATTTATTAAGTTTTATGTGTAACGGGGTCATCTATCTTGGTCTTGCAGGTGTTTGTAGACTTTTGGGTACAAGGTTTCAGCGCGCGTTAGCGCAGGTTCTCAGCTGGCTTGGCCCGTTGCATTTTCTGGCCGTGTTGAGGATACTTGACTCAGATAAACTTGATTTACCTCACCTTCATCGCATGTTCTACCGGTTTCTGTTGCCGGTCGCATCGCTCGCTTTTGTTTTTGGCAGTGTAGTACGCCAGATGAAATCCTTCTTCTTCTCGGGCCTAATTGGTATCGCAGCCGCGGTGCATAAATTTACCGTCGAGCACCTGGATAAGTTTTTTGCCTGGCCTGTTTCACTCATAATTACAGGCATCATCTGGATGCTGGTTTCCTGGCTGGTGCCACGATGGAAGGCATCTGTTGCCCTTAAAAGGCAGCAATAGGCCGAAAAGCTGTTACTGCCTGCCAACTCTAACGTCCCACAAATCTTGTAAGGTTAGTCAAACCACAATTCCATTAAGGGCCGGATTATAACCACAGCATTGGCCCAAGTTTGCGCATTTATTGCACTTTTTAATGATTTTCCAGAAAGATTTGCGACTCAGACACCCAATATACTTTAGGTTCATCAGTAAGTGTTTGAGTGAAAAGTTAAATATGCAGCAAAAAAGCGGATTGACAGAAATGAGCAAGCAAGTCAAACAAGGTGAAAGTCATTCTTTGGTGCCCCGAAGGTCGCGACTGCCTATATGGGAGGCAGGCGGGATGCTGGACAAGGCACTATTGCAAATTGCTGTGGTCGTCGAATACCTCTTTGTAATGCACATCGGAGTTGTAATCGGCTGGTTGATTGGTCTATGGGCTGGGAACATCTACTTTGACCACTTTTCACCAGAGGATTATTCGAAGGCCTTCGTGCTTACTAAGCAGGGCGTCATACCGTACGCATTCACAAAGAACGGCGCAATAACAGGGATTCTTGTAAGCATAATAGTGCTGGCGGTCATCAACAAAAGATTATTTCTTAAGGAAGTCGCCGATCTTTATGCGAAAGGCGTTACAAGTTCAGATGAGGTTGCCCGACAATTAGGATACAGTGTTTGGCGAGTTGAACAGACAATGAGGAGATTCAACAACAATATTGGGCGCGCCAAAATGTGCGTTGCACAGAGCAAAAACGAGAGCGGAATTACGATTTTATCGTAGCGTATTGCCGGGCCTCGGGCGCAACGATTTTAAAGTAAGTTTCAGGATAGAATAGGAGGTGAAAAATGTTAAAGTACATTTGTCTGACTGTCGCGGCGTTGTTGGTTTTTATCGCCGGCTGTGACGAATACGAATACACTATCGAAATGACCCCGGATGCCGGGGTGCTAAAACGCACTATCAACTTTTCATCCAACCTGCCTGATGAACAAAAACAGGCCGTCGAGAAGTTTTACCCTGAACAAATAGACGCTAACACTTTTTCCGGCACATTCAGAGTCGAGCTTCCCAACGACGTGGGCGGCGCAGGATATTACACTTATTTCGTTACTAATATGGGCAGCACCGCGACTTACAAAGAGCGATTCCGCGGAGATGACGACCTAAATCAGCATATCGATGACTTTCAGATGCTTGTTGACCGATACGTTGACTTCATAATTAACTGGCTGGAGTTTGAGCTGGGTCAAGAGCCGAATTTCGGTAATCTTCGGGTGTTTCTTGACAAGAAATTTAGAACCGACGCCAAGAACTTTGGGCTATATTTAGGTTTTGGTGGTATTGTCGGGCGTTACGATTCCAACGTCGCGGATGAATTCCACCAAAGGGTTGTTCTCTATCTCGAGGAAAGGGATTATATGAATCCCGGCCAATCCGATATTCTTACTCAGATGGGTGGCAGCAGGGGCGAAGAGGAAATAAGGAAATTGCTCCGTGATATTGTCGCGTGGGAAATCGGGTGTTGTCGCGAGGGGGAAGATTCGGGCAAATTGGCCTTTCTTGACAGTAACGACAGTATTGAAAAGTCGATTATTCGTTACATTCGCAGCACGGAGCGTTACATGCAGATGTGGGAGGAGCAAAAGATAAGCAAAAAGGACGCGAATTTGCCCCCGCCTGATGTTGATATCCACGAGTTTATTGCCGAAGGTGCTTCAGATTTCGATTTAGGGAATACACCATACAAAGTGAATGTTCGTCTCAAGTGCCCTCATAAGCCGTTTAAAACAAACGGCCAATGGCAAGATGCCAATAATCAGGTGTGCTGGACAGATTTTCTTAAGGGTAAATATGACCTTCCCACTTTCTTTTATGCTTCCTGGGGTGAACCTAATGAACTGTTTCAACGAGAACACTTTGGGCACCTGTTGCTTATTGATGAGAGATTGTCGGAATATTGCTTGTGGGAAAATGGCCTTGATGAAGACAGGACGAAGGAATGGAATGCCTTTATAATGAGTATCAGCCCGAATGACAATTTAGAAAAGCGGATATCGGAATTCCGTTTTCGGCCTGATACGTGCTCTGAGGCAGCGCCTGCTGACCCGGCGCAAAGGGGACGCGAATTGATACTGACTGCTCTTAGAACCATAACCCAGCGAGCAGATGTCAAATGAACCATACGGCGGTTGCATGAGCAGCAAATAAGTATTCGCCTTTGGGTCTGGGATAGCATTTCTTATTCTCAAGCGAACGAGGAGCTTAAAACCGAGAACCGATAAAATTGAACAAGCTGGTAGTAGTCCTGCTGGTCCAGAATCGTGAATTCGCCTTCTCCGAGGCAAATTTTGCGGAAGGAGTAGCCACATTTCCACAGACGATAGAGCAGAATGGGCCAGACGAAAAGACGGTCCAACCATTCCGGAATCGTTATTGTTAGTTTTGCAGACATAAGTCTCTCCTCTCCTTTTTCAAATCAAAAATCAAACATCAAAAAGCAAAATGACATATCAAAGTTCAAAATTGTAAACCCGCCGGGGGCGGGAAAACCGTTAGATCCTTCGACGACCCCCGCGTCTTCCAGTCGGAAGACAGGAGCGGGGGTTGCTCAGGATTCGCGCCTATTTATAGAGGGACGCGTCCCTCTATAAATAGGCGCGAACTTGCGCGCTTTTGACGAAAACTAAGGTATTTCCTGATGGTAAAAAGGGGGGCAAAAAGTGCTTAAGCTCTTGCGAGCAAAGGGATAAAAAAATTTATGAAAAAGTCGGTTTCTAAGCGTTTTCGACTTGCGCGCTTTTGCCCAACAAGCGCTTTATACAAATGTATAAAACAAGCGCTTTATTTACCCCGTGAGATGATTTTCTATCTCACTGGGGTTGCCCACTTGCCCCAGAACGTCGTTATCTGGGGTCCGCCCCAAACGCAACGCATTTTGAAGACCGCCGAAGGCGGAGGCGGGTTTTGCAGACAAATCTTGTATTTGAGGTCTTGAAACCAGTCCGGTTGTGTCGGTAGAATCGATAAGTAATTCAAAAATCAAAATGCAAAATGCAAAGTTGTGGATTCGCCGAAGGCGGGGCGGACTTGTCCTCCGTAGCTTCAGCGAAGGAGGATTGGAAACAAAAAAATTATGGCACGATGGAAAACGGAGGACGGACGACGGAAGACGGGGGACCGAGAACTTCTGTCATCGGTTATCTGTCCTCAGTCATCTGTTTTGTGCTTTTTCGCGGCTAAAAATTCTCTGTCCGCCTTTGGCGAGACCTCGCCCGCCGCTATGCGGCGTGGCGTGCGGTCTCGATTGATTTCAGGAAGGCCTGTCTGAATCTTGCGATGGAGAATTGCTCAATGGTGGTCTTGCGGGCCTCGATTCAATCGCCTCAGCCGAGCTGATAAACCCACGCCTCGTGACAGTTGAACACCAGAAGGGTTCTTTTTTGTATTTGGTTCTGATGTTCCATCATATTCCTGAATCAATACCAGCCAATTTATTTTTTTGCAAATTTTTTTTGTTGGTCCGTGTTTATCAGACCCTCGGCAACGAGTATCAGTATCCCCACTGGCGGTTTTACAGGCCCATAATTCCCTCCACCTCCCAGTCTTCCCAAACTCCTTAAGTTCGCCAGATGTTCATCGATAATGGCCTATGTAAGCTCACCACGTGCTCGTTGCACGGCAAAGGCATTAAGCCGCAAGTTTGCTCGCATCCGCGATAGAGGAGAGCTGAGGATTTGGTGAAATAGCTTTTTAAGGAGTCTGGAATATGTTAGCGATTAAGAACAACATTATGGCGGCAAACGCTGCTCGCCACTTGGGCCAAAGCTATGACGCCTTGGCTCAGTCGGTTGAGAGGTTGTCGTCAGGTCTGCGCATCAACACAGCAAAGGATGACGCAGCAGGCCTCGCCGTTCGCGAGTTGATGCGGGCGGACATTGCAGTATTGCAGCAGGGTGCACGTAATGCCCAGGACGGCATAAGCTTGCTGCAAACAGCAGAAGGTGGTATGCAGAACATCGATAACCTGCTCGTGCGTATGAAACAGTTGGCCGAGCAGGCGGCAACGGGCACGTATACCTCCGACCAGCGGTCCATTATGGACAATGAGTTCGGTGAATTGGCCGAGGAAATCGACCGTATAGCCGGCTCAGCCGAGTTTAACGGCACAAGCTTGCTTAACAGCGCGACCGGCACCATATCAGTTAATTTCGGCGGCTCAGGCGACCAGATCAGCATTGATATGAAGGACGTG
>Ga0315277_10010351_pt1 | contig 11810 bp, 7 predicted proteins | sample YL17G05_15_MG_FD_203695 | JGI IMG/M metagenome (GOLD analysis project Ga0315277, IMG submission 203695) | Sediment microbial communities from Yellowstone Lake, YNP, Wyoming, USA - YL17G05_15 | ecosystem: Environmental > Aquatic > Freshwater > Lake > Sediment | place: USA: Wyoming | collected...
GCCATGTCGATGATCTGGGAGAAGTCCTTTCTATCCATGATATGCTTGACGCCGGAGATGGCGGTGATGCCAGTGGTGAAAAGCCTATCCCTGTATTTCTCGGTCGGAATCAACACGCAGTTGGTCGTGGCCAGAATCGGCCCACCGAACTCCGCGAACTCGGTTCTCTGCCTCTGCCAAGCGGTCCCCCAGTTGCCGATGAGATGGGGGTGTTTTCTCAGGTTTGGGTAGCCGTGAGCAGGAAGCATCTCGCCATGCGTGTATATGTTGATGCCTGTTCCCGCCGTCTGTTTGAGCAGTTCCTCAAGGTCCAACAGATCATGTCCTGTGACGACAATGCCTGGTCCCTTCATCGTGCCACTCTTGACCTTGGTTGGCACTGGAACTCCAAAATGCTCAATGTTCCCGGCATCAAGGATCTCCATCGCCTTCAAGTTGATCATCCCGGCCCTCAAGACAAGGTCCCAGTGATCCTCTATACTGAAATCCACATTGGTCAAGGTCTTGAAAAGAGCCTCATGCATGAACGCGTCGATATCTTCGGATCTTTTTCCAAGAATCCTTGCGTGATAAGAATAGGCAGCTATGCCCTTCAGTCCGTATGTCAACAAAAGTTGAAGACTCTGGATATCCTCATCCTTGCCACAGACTCCCTTAACTGTGCACGCTATATGTTTTGCCGTCTGCTCGCATTGATTACAGTACATCGACAGTTCATCAGCCTCTGTCGGAAACACGTAGTTATTCCTTATAAATGATTTGATAATATTATATACATATGTTGTGATAACCTTCTATATTTGATAGACATCAAATCTATTTTATATGAGATTCATGTCTCATGGATCGAGGAACCATTATGATGAAGATAGACGCAAAGGATCGCGTAATAATCACAATACTGGCAAAGAACCCGAATGCATCGCAAGAGGAGATTGCGAAGGAGGTGAAGCTCTCTCAGCCGTCCGTTGCGATTCGAATAAGGAAGCTTCGTGAATCGGGGATCCTGGAGAACCAGATCGGAATCAATCCTTTGAAGATAGGAATGTACCTTGCAAAGGTGGACGTCTCCTCGACCAATCCGTCGGAGATCCTGAGGATGTTCAAGGATTGCCCGTATTTCGCAAACGGTTTCACTATCTCCGGTAGGAACAACCTATGTCTCTTGTTTTTCAGCGAGAGCGTTGCGACTCTTGAGGCGATCGTGAACGGTCACATCAGATCGAACCCTTTGGTGACGGATGTCGACTTCAATATCGTAATAACCGCTGAGAAGCCATACATCGTCCCGACGGTGCTCAGCCCCGAACACTCCGATCTACCTCCATGTGGAATGCTCTCGAACTGTACAGACTGTCATGCTTTCAAGGACAAGAAATGCATGGGCTGTCCAGCAACTGGTCAGTATCAAGGCTGGTTCTATTAACTCCGTTCACGGGCTGAACACTGGTTTGACCTTGTCCTCGGCATCGTAGTACTTTATTAGTAACCAGAATGCGACACTCCCAAGGCTTATCAGCACCGGAATCCCGATCAATGGTCCGACGACCGCCGTGAACGAGATCCCCGACCCTATCCCAAAGACTCCAATCGCGACGGCGATCACGAGCTCGAAGTTGTTGCTCGCGGCCTTGAAGCTCTGCGCGGCCGCATGAGGACAATCTACCTTGAGGCATACACTAGTGCGCTCAACTGTTTCTACAAAGATGGAACTTCTACAAGAATACAAAACATACAATCCGACACACTCACGATTGCATCGAGAAACACCGCATGGCAAGGGATTTATCAGAAGAATCAGTTACCACGCCGAGAGTCGCGTGCTTCCTATGAAGACAAGGATAGCGATAATTGGTGGGTTTCTCGGAGCTGGCAAGACAACGCTCGCGACAAGAATTGGATCAGAGCTGAAGAAACAAGACAAGTCTGTCGCGATAATCACAAACGACCAGGGCGAAGCGCTCGTTGATACTCAATTCTCGAAGTCGCTAGGTTTCGATGTCTCTGAGGTCCTTCGAGGCTGCTTTTGTTGCAAATTCCCAGATTTTCTAAGAAGCGCAAGAACACTTGTTTCAGCCTCCAGACCAGACATCATTCTCGCAGAGCCAGTTGGAAGTTGCACGGATCTTCTCGCGACAGTGGTTGCACCATTGAAAGCGATATATCCGAATGAGTTCGAGGTCGCTCCCTTGATCATCCTCGTGGACTCCACGAGACTGCTTTCGGATGCCGTCGCTTCAGAAACACCAGGAGACTATCTTCGAAAGCACCAGATCGAAGAGGGCGAGATAGTCGTGATTTCCAAGACGGACATGGTACCACGCGAACGTCTTGAAGAGATAAGAGAGATCGTTCACAGGATAAATCCAACGGCCACGATTGTGCCCTATTCATCGATCAGTGGGGCAGGGCTTGCTGAGATCGTGCAGAGCGTGTCATCAGACAGAACAAGTAGTAATCGGCCGATCGAGATCGACTATGATGTCTACGCCGCTGCAGAAGCGGAGTTGGGTTGGTACAATGGTAGATACGAGGTCGTTCTTCCAAACAAGATAGACACGTATGACATCGCGATGAGGATCTTGAGGGATCTGTCCAGCAAGTATGAAACCGACAATGTCGCTCATGTCAAGCTCATGCTCGTCTCCGAATCCAATGCTCTCAAGATCAGCCTGGTATGCCAGAATGTGAACGTCGACGGAGTCAAGGGATCAAGGTATGGAAGTGGGAAATGCAACCTGACCATCAATGCGAGGGTCATCTCATCCCCAGATAGACTCAGGACTGCAGTCCGGGAAGCTGTCGCATCCTCATTGGCCCGTTTCGGCCTGCGGGAAGAGAGCATTGAGGACGATTCTTTCTCTCCTTCCCGTCCTCGACCGACATACAAGATGGGCTAGATGAGGGAGACGATGAATGATACAACCTTCGAAAGCAGGAGAACCCCAGATTTCTTGAGCGCAAGGAAGAAAGCCGAATTGCATCAGTCCCATCAACATAATCAGTCCCCACCGCTACGCTCTAGGCTCAGAAATATCCTCATTCTCCCGCCAATAGTGCGACATTTCTGAGAAAACTTATATATTCACATTGCCTAATCTTTGATGCTTTCTATACTGGAGAACCTTCATGGTTATCGTTGACGAGATGAACCGCAAGATTCTAAGACTGTTGGCGACGAACGGGAAGATGACCTACAATGAGATAGCCTCCACCCTGAGAAGGTCTCCATCTACGATCCGAGATAGGATCCGAAGGCTGGAAGACGAGAAGATCATACTTGGTTATGTGGCGGTGGTAAACACAGAGCAGACCGGAATGAAATCGGACGCAATCCTTCTTGCTAATCCCGCCGATGGGATTGGCCGCGAGCAACTGAAGAAGCTCAAGGAAGTACCAGGTGTGATGGAGGTTCTTTCGGTCAGCGGCGACAGGATGCTTTTGATTCGCATACATGCCCAGGACAATAGAGCGCTGGAAGACATGATCGCGAACAAGTTGATTCCCATCGGATTGAAGGACGTTGAAGTCCAGATAGTGCTGGAGTCTGTGATGAGGTTTCCCGGTATCTGAGTCTCGCTCGCAGGGTTCAGATCAGAGTCGGATCATAATGGCCGAGAAAAGGCCTGTATGTATTTGGGCACACTTTGCTGAAAGTGCTCCAATCCCTCGAGATATCGATTATGAATGCTTTCGAAGGCACCGATATGTTTGACTCAATTCCCGGGTCCAAGCAGATGACCTCACACAGTCTGCCCCAATCTACTCAATTCCTCATAGTCAAGGGTTTGTGCTCATTTGAATCCATTCGGAGCAATATTCTGCGATATTCGCACCAATTATATATTTGACACACGTAATGCCCACGATAAATAGAAATTGCGGATAATTACTTCGATTATCGTGGGATATCTATATGTTCGCAAGCGGCAGGACATGCAGACGACAAAAGATAATCGTCCGCTGGCAACTTCTACATTCACAACCTGGGTCGGAAGCACTGATGAGACTGAGGGTACCGAATTTCGGAGACATCCAGACACCTCCATTCCCCCTTCACACTAAAGGAAATGTAGTCGAGAGTCTTTGAAACCTCTTCCTCTTTTTTTTTCTGTCTGCGATGATTTCCTATCTGTCAAATATGTCAGAACCGTCAGAAGTGTTAGGAGAACGATGATTCCGGTCGGATTTGAACCGATGACCATTCGGTCATGAGCCGAACGCTCCACCGGACTAAGCTACGGACCCATACGAAGCAGTCTCCCAGTTATTCCTTCAGCGAATATGAAGGTGTTGTCGTCGCGAATAGTGCCAAAGGTGTAGATTCTACTCATCGGCAGGCAACTTGTTCCCGTTGGACAAGGCGGACAGCGGCACCACCTCGACCTTCTTATATATCTGCCACGGCTCGCACGAAGACCCGTCCTTCCTCAGCAGCACCTCCTCGATCGAGATGCCGAAGAGGCGCTCGTTCTCCTTCAGATAGGGAAGCAAGAGCTCCCAATCCTTCACGGTGAGCCTAGCGATCCGCCCCCCGTTCAACTGCTCCTCGCCCACCTTGTCCATCGGGTCGCGCACATAGATAGCCCCGCCGGACGCCAAAGAGAACAGGTTTCCTCCTGGATATGGAGTCGTCAGATCGTACGGACGCCCCTCGGCATCGAATCCCAGACCATTCAGTACCACGAACCCGCCCCCGTTCAGGGGATCCCCTGCCATCATCGACTCCGCCAAGTAATCCAAGCACGTGCCATTGATGACCACCCGCGGCTTCCCCACGGCGTTGATGAGAGGCCTCCCAGCGGCATTCCCGCGGATGTACACTTGACCACCCTTCGCTCCGTACATGAAGGTCTGCCCCACATCCCCGTGCACCACAAGCTTCCCCTGGCTCAATATCTGCCCCAGCTGGTCCTGTCCGTTGCCGTGGACCGTGACGCTCGCCCCGTCCAGCCCAGAGGCCAGATAGTCGCCCGAACTGCCGTATACGTTGATCTCGATGCCGTGTGTTCGAGGCCCGAGGCCACAGCCAATGAAGCGCTGCCCGTGCGTCCCGATGACCATAATTCGCTTCCAGCCCAGCTCTGCCGCCTGACAGAGGAGATGCGAGACGCCTTGCTCCCCTTCCATGGGGAAGCCCTCGCAATCGATCACTAAAGCCCTTTGTCCGTCCTGAGGGCCTCTCATGAACATGCGGCTGACATGGTCCACCAGGACGATAGGCGAACTTCCCCCTGATCCCATCTGGGGAGCGGAGCGCAGCATCGACAGCACGCCCTCGTTCAATTTCGTCAGGAGGCGGCTCCGCCTCAGCTTGCCCGTAGGGTATCTGTGGTCGATGGCCATGGTGAGCAAGGACAGCTTCTTCTCGAACCCGTCCCCTGTCCCGTTCAGAGTGGAAAGCGCGGATATGGCCCCCATCATCTCCGGGGCTGAGGCGGTCCTAGCCGCCTCCTTCCATGCCTCGAATCCCTCTTCCACGTTGTCTTCCAGCATCCTCTCCGCCCAGGAGGAGCTTGCTCCCCGCGGCAATGGGTTGGCCATGAGATTGTCCTGCGCCGCGTCGAAGCCCTTTCCCGGCACGGAGACCCGGGCGCCGAACTTGTCCGTGCACACCAGCTCCCTGCCCTTCGCCGAAGACTCGGGGCCCAGGGTGAACATGAAGGCCCCGCCGTCGGTGTGGCTTCCCCCTCTGGCGTTCCAATACAGGTCCGCCTGCAGTGGTAGCGATGGATATTCCTTCGCCAAGCTGCGCAGCGCGGAATCGATGGCCTGCTTCTCCGAGGCGATCAGGCCGACTTGTACCTCACCGTCCACGAGCGCGAACACCTGCGGCCGGAGCATGGAGGTGTCCGTGATGCCGATGAGCTGCAGCTGGTCGTGGTAGTGGTCGTTGCGGCTGATGATGAAGAACCAGGGCCCGTCCGGGGAACGGTGCAGGTGCGTGGACTGTATGGCCCGATATACCTGCCGCTTCTCCTCCGGCAGCATATGGAAGTCACGCTCAGTGGTCGGTGCCAGCGCCTCCAAAATGTACTCCAACGGGTACCCGTACACGCGGTTCAGCAGGTCGAACAAAAGGATGGAGACCTCCGTGTCCGTCAGGAAGAGGGGGTAGATGCCCTTCTGCGCCAGGTACTCCGTGACCGAGTAGTAGTTGGCGAAGTCCCCGTTGTGCACCAGCGCCTCATCCAAGCCCATGAAGGGATGCGCCCCTCCTGGGTGCCAGACGCGTCCTTTTGTCGGGTACCTTTGATGCCCGATCCAGAGGTTGGCCTTGAAGTCCTCGAGCTTGTAGTAATGGATCACGTCCTCCGCGTAGCCCACGATCTTCATGATTAGCATGTTGCGCCCGTGGGACATCACGAAGGCGCACATATTCGCGCCAGCGTAGTACTTCTGGTTGATCCGGAAGCTGGTCTGGTAGATCAGCTCGTCCTCCGCCTTGCGGCGGTCGAGGTGGTGCAATGCGTTCTCCTCGATGAACCGGTCCAGGACCTCCCTCTTGGCACGGCAGAAATAGCGCCAAACGAGCGGGGGACGGACCTCCAATCTAGACAACAGGGCGAGGTCGTCGCTGGTCGGGGCTTGATGGGAGGAATGCACCTCGTACTGGTCGAAGATGAACTCCTTCTCCAGCTCCTGCCTGACCTCGTCCTTCAGGTAGGCTATTTGCACCAGGTAGTCCCTCTCCAGGATGTCGCGCCCCACGCCCAGCTGTTCCGGGGACAGGCCGACTGCCGATATTCCCCCTCCCTTCCCGTTGCCACGGTTGTGCATCTGTATCAGCGGCTGCAGGATGTGCGCACCCCGGACTGGCTGCGAGCACGCCAGCCCCACGACGCCGCAGCCTCCTTCCGCCTCCTGCGATCGATACTCGAACTTATGATCGGGGCTCAGCTTCCTTCTTGACCTTAAAAGGGCGGCGGGGTCGTTCATGGCAGCATCCTCCCGGGTGTTCCCTGGTAGCGCAGCAGGTCGGTGCGCCCCCTCAGTTCATGAATATCCTTCATACTTAACCTGAAAAGGATCTCGCGCAACTGCATCTGCCACGAGCGATAGAGATTGGAGAGCCGCCTCGCCTGATTCGTCATCTGGTTCTGCGCCTCCAACTCCTTGTCCGTTGTGGCAATTCCCCTGGGACAGCCCCGCCCGCTTTCGCAGTTGGCGCAGCGCACGCAGCCCATGGCCACCATCTCCGCGGTGCCAATCACCACGCCGTCCGCGCCCAATGCTATCGCCTTCGCCACGTCCATAGCGGTGCGCAATCCTCCGCTCGCTATCAGCGTGACCTCCTCCCGGATGCCCTCCTTCTCCAGGAAGCGGTGCACCTTCGGGATGGCGTACTCGATGGGCATGGCGATGTTCTTCTTGGCGATCTCCGGCGCCGCACCAGTCCCTCCATACCCTCCATCCAAATGCACGATATGCGCGCCGGCGTAGTAGCTCCCCACGGCCACCATCTCCACGTCGTTGGGCGTGGAGACCTTGACGGCCAGAAGGGCTCTGGGGTTGACGGCCTGGATCCAGTCCAGGTGCTTCTTGTGATCCTCGACGGAGTAGACGCTGTGGAACGGGAACGGGGAGAACAGACTGGTGTAGGGCACCGCCTCCCTCATGCGCGCTACGTCCGGCGTGTTCTTCTCGTAGAGCAGGTGCCCCCCGAGCCCCGGCTTCGCCCCCTGGGCATACTTGAACTCCACGATTGGGGCGCGCTTGATGGTCTCCTCCCGCACCCCGAACAGACCGGTGGCGACCTGCGTGATGACGTGATCCTTGAATGGCACCAATGCTTCAGGATACCCGCCCTCCCCGGTGCAGGTGTAGGTGCCCCACTCCTGCGCGGCCATGGCCCGGGCCAGCATGGTTATCTGGCTCACAGATCCGTAGGACATGCCTCCGCCGTACCAGGGGACGGAGATGCGCAGCCTCGTACCCGCCTTTCGATGATTGAGCTCGATAGCGGTGGAGATCTCCTCCGGGCAGATTCCGCTTTTCATCGGAGGGAGAGCGAGGGACATGCGGTCAAACCCGCCCCCGGAATCGCCGCTCTGGGTGGAGTGGTCCAAGGGGATAGGCTCGCCGCTCTCCGCCTGCCTCCAGGTGGACACGATCATATCTGACGTCCAGCGCGGGTCGCCCATGCTGGTGAAAATTGGATTGGAGCCGACGGACAGCGATTCCGTCGGGCAGTGCTTGACGCAGTAAAATGGATTGGAGGAGCAGCTTGGACCGATGCACTTGTTGTCGGCGGGGAGAAGCATGTGCACATGCCCCTCGATCCTCCTGTGCACGCCGTAGGGGCATAAGGAAGAGCATAGGCCGCAATCGATGCAGGTGTCCGTGCGCGTGACCCGGTAGCGGCTCATCTTCTTCAGCAGGAGCGGGGGGACCTGGCTGAAGTCCTCCTCAGTGATTGGCTCGAAGGAGGCGCACATCTCAGGCCCCTCCCTGGATGCTGGTAAAGGCGTCCTTCTCCGCGTCCTCGAAGAAGATCGCCCTCCCGATCTCTCCGCGCAGCCGGCGCAATTCCCTGATGCCCATGGCTCCCAGGACCTCCAGAAGTTGGTCGCGCCACGCGCCCACCAGGTTCACCACTCTCCATTTCGTCCAATCGCCGCCATTCTCGTCCTTTTGGATCGGGCAGACGGGGCACCGCAGGGAAACGTGGCAGCCCAGCGCCACCTTCATCGCACGCTCCAGCACGACCGCGTCCGCGCCGCAGATGATGCTCTTCGGCACGTGCTCCGCCGCCGCAATGCCGCCCCCGGCGAGGAGGCCGATGTTTTCCCGCAACGATTCAGAGACCAGGGCCTTGTTGATTGATAATAGGGAGTCCTTGGCGTGTCGGCCGTTCGCTCCGTGCTCCGTGCCCTGCTCGTCGTAGAGCAGGTGGACCAGATCGGCCTCGGAGGCAGCGAGCTCGACCACCGTTTTCTCGATCCCGCTCCCCGCCTCCATGCGCACGCCGACGATGGCCCCGGGGAAACGCTCCCTTGCCTTGCTCAGGTCAGAGCGCCAGTCGGGCGACATCTCCACCTCCACCATCTGGGGATCGTGGAAAGGCACGGGTGAGTAAGTCTTGTGAGCCGGGAGCACCGGTACCAGGCACGACCTCCCGTTCGCGCTCCCGTTCAAGGGTCGGGCCAACGCGGGGACGATGAGCAAGGTCCCCAGCGTCCGCGCCGCTTTCATCAACCCGTCCAATGAAACTTTTGTTAGGTCAGGTAGCCGCCCCACATCGAGAAGCATGGGGATAGGAAGCTCCACGAACCGGGGCATGTTGGTGAGGAGTTGGCCAGAGGAATCGAACTCCAGGTGGTCCACCCTCCGCCCCAGGTCCACGCTTGTGGAGATGAACTCGCGACCGTGGATGCCGTCGCGGGTCGGCCTCACGATCTCGGACATGTCCGTCCACATGGAATCATACCCTGGGCCCACGAACCGCCCCCGGTAGCCCGCTCCGAAGACCGGTATCTTGCCGCTCTGCGCCTCGCTCCAGATCGTGTGGACCCTTTGCGGCGTCCACACTCCTTCCCCCAGGCCAAGGTATTGCGGCGCTAGCTCGACGGACAAGGCCCTTTGCGGGCAGTCCTCCACGCAGCGCAGGCAGTTCTTGCACAGGTAGCTCTTCGGCTCGGCCATTAGACGCGGGTCGCGGAGGTCGCGCTCGTGCACCTTGTAGATGCATGCCTCGATGCAGCGGCCGCAGTTCATGCATCGATCGCTGCGGATGACCGCCGACTTGGGGAAGGGCTCGCCTGGCATGGGGGTCTCCTGCCTGGGCAGGTGGTAGCGCTCGTACATCTCACTTCCCTCCTTCCAGACTCTTGCTGGCCGCTCCCAGCACCAGCCCCCGGTCGATCAGGGCGTCGTACGCGGGCGAATTCTCCACTAACTCCACGAAGCGCTTGATCTCCTCCTCGTTCTTCCCGTGGACCTCGCCCAGCCTTCGCTCCAGCTCGTCGTAGACCGGTATTAACGATAATTTCGATTGGCACACCTGCTCGCAGGCCTTGCAGCGCAGGCACAGGAAGGTGCGGTGCGCGTGCTCCTTGGTGATCTTGCCGCCGTTCTGCATTTGGCGGGCGGTGAGCAGTTTGCCTCGTGCTGTCACCCTCTCGTCCTTGGTGGCCAGATAGGCAGGGCAGACCCCGATGCAGGCGCCGCACATAGCGCACTCGTCAGTGGTCCGGAGCAGAAGATCCTCGGCTTGGCGGTCGAAGGCATTACTTGATGATACTAGGTTGACCGCCTCCGCTGCGACGAACCCGAAACGGTTCACCAGCTTAAGCGCCGCGCCTAGGATCTCTGGGCTGAATAGGGTTGCCGGTACGCCGCCCCAGCGCCCCTTCAGGCGTGGGGATTTTCCCGGGTTCATTATGTTCCGAGGGTCGAGCTCCCTCTTCGCTCTCGCCCTCTCTTCCTGCTCCTCCGGGTTGGCGTGGTCGGAGAAGGCGTGGTTCCAGACGCCGAAGGAGTAAGGCCGCGCCCCGGCGTCCAATAGGGCGCTAGTGATCAGCAATCCGCGGAAGGAGTCCATGGTGTACTTGAGCTGCCTGGCCTGGTCCGTGATGTAATAGCAGAGCAGCATTCCGTCCCCGCCCTCTAAGAAATGGATCTCGATCATCGGCTCGATGTCGTGGCTCGAGCACACCCTCTCCGCCTTGGTCACGATGTCGACCAGGTGCGCTCGTGGTGCTAGAACCTCCGCCCCCATGAGCCCGGGGCCGAGCTTCCTGAACTTCATGGGGAAGAAGCGCTCGTTCCAGAGCAGGTGCGCCAGGTACTGGTGTGCAGGCCTGGCCTGCTTAGGTAGGGGAGGTGCGGTCTTCATGGCCGGGTCCTCCTCGCTCTCGTAGCATGAAAGGACGCCATGCGCCACCGGGAAGTGGTACTTGCCCAGGATGCGGTTGATGGCGTCGAACTTGGCCGGGCTGAAATAGGTGAGGTCCATGGACCTTTGTGCCGCCGAGGCCAGGCTTATAGAGTAATTGAGAGCGGACGCATGGTCCGGGAAGAAGGTCAATCTTGGCGCAGGCGAAGCCGGTTTGGCCTTCGTTTGCAAAGTGACTGAGGCGATCACCGCAAGCTGTCCCTCGCTTCCGAACAGGGACCTGAAATCGCGATTTCTTGGGGTCAGTTTCCTGAGGACGCCCTCGGAGTCTATCACCTCCAGCTCCAGCACCGAGCGGCTCAGGTGACCGGCCGAGATGCTGGAAATTCCTATCCCGCCCGTCGCCACCCATCCTCCAACGGTGGAGAAGCGGCTGGAGGGCGTGCAGGGTACGCACAACCCATGCTGTTCCAGGAACCAGTCCAGGTCGGCCCACCGTATCCCCGCTTGCACTTTGACCGTCCTCTGGCCGGCATCGAATGTGAGCACGCGATCCAAGTCGTTCATGTCCAGTACGATGCCTTTCGTGACAGGCATTGAGCCGCCGAAAGACGAGGAGCCTGCCCCGCGGACGATGATGGGGGTTTTCTTCTTGGCGGCGTATCTCAGAACGGAAGGTATGGCCTCTACAGAGAAAGGCTGAGCAACAGCATCTGGCAGACTGTTGAAGAGGACGCCGCGGAGGAGATCGGGAACATCCGCTTGGTCGCGTGAATAGAGAGCCAGCAAGCCGGGGGACGAGATGATTTTGAGATCAGGGATATGCAAGGCCTCTAGACCCCTGGCGATCTCGGTCTGCTGGCCGACCTCGCCGCCAGGGAAGAGGTCCTGCATACCGGAGCGAAATGACCAAGGGTCGATCGTTGGCGCAAGGATCGGGGAAGCCCTTTTCGCCGAGCTCTCCATGCCTTTC
>Ga0315277_10010352_pt1 | contig 11810 bp, 11 predicted proteins | sample YL17G05_15_MG_FD_203695 | JGI IMG/M metagenome (GOLD analysis project Ga0315277, IMG submission 203695) | Sediment microbial communities from Yellowstone Lake, YNP, Wyoming, USA - YL17G05_15 | ecosystem: Environmental > Aquatic > Freshwater > Lake > Sediment | place: USA: Wyoming | collected...
CCACGCGTCGTGGACTTGATCGAGGGACGCCCGGTGGCTTCGATCATTCACTCGATCTCGGGAAAACAGCTCGAGGAACACGTGGACGTAGAACTGGTACCGATGAGAACCGAGCAATCAGGCGTGGAATGTAAAAATACCGGCGAGGACGATAGGCTTCACATCCAAGCGCTCGAGGAGTTCTTGAAAGACCTCGGCTGGCAGGAAGAATAAGAAAAAAATATCCTACTTCTTGATCCAATCCTCGGTAAAGCTTGCCCATTTGATGTTGTCGTGCGGGCTGTTGCTGTAGGTCACGTGGATGCGGCCGTCGCTGGATTGAATGGCGCATGGATAGTGAAAACGTCCAACATCCTTAACATCATGTTCCACGTTTTTCTTATACTTGAACGTCTTGCCGCCGTCCTCGGATAATGCGGCAGTGAGCGGGTTCCGCTCCTTCGGCGAATCATTGAACAAAATTACGAGATGCCCGTTCTTGAGCTTCACCATGGCATTGTTGGCGTTGCAGTTCGGGAAGCCATACTTGTTCGCGAAGGGCATCCCCCACGTCTCGCCATAATCGCTGCTCTCCATCTGGGCCATGACCCCCGAAAACTTGCCTTCCTTGGTAGATCGCATCAAGGATAAAACGTGCCCCGGTTCCAGCTCCACGATGGTGGGCTGGAAGCAATCCGTGCCGCTGGTCTGGATCTTCTTCCATTGGCTGTCCAGGCATCCCTTCTTGAACTCGCTGGCCGTGCATTTCCAATAAATCGGGCTGTATGTCGTCCACTCGGCCATGGATGGCAAGATCATGTCACCGCTGCTGAGCTTGATGGGAACGTTCTTGATCATCACACCCCAGAAGTCGTGCAAGAGGCGGGGACGATTGTCCTTCCGCAAGACCCACGTCTTGCCAAGGTCATCACTGTGTTTGTACTTGATGAAACCGGTCGACCAGCCACGCTTGCTGCCAATGCCGTAGATGGTAATCCACCACAAGTGGAGGCGCTTCTGTTCCTTCTCGAAATAGAGGACGGGATTGCCCTCGGACGAGGCGTTCTTGCCCTCATATTCCTCCATCTCCTCCGGTATCTTCGACGTCTTGCCTTCCTTCTCGCAGACCCAGGGCTTCTGCCAGTCCTTTCCCGGGAATTTCTTGGACATCCAGATTTGCACGTCCTCGTGCTTTTCGGCCGTGCCGCCGTACCACACGGCAATCAGCTCGCCGCTCGGGCCCTCGCAGATGTTGGATCCGTGATTTGAGCCCTTGCCACCTTCGACTGCGGCACAACCAAACGGCTCGAAGATTTCTTTTGATTCAAACATAATTAACCAAATGAATATCCCTTCGTGCACATAAAAAAACGACCGCTATGGTAGAGGATATTGGAAAATGTAGACATCAACGTAATCATGCAACTTCGACCCAGATCGGCCCAATCCACGCCGCACCACCGAGAGAATCAACAACACGTGCATAGTAATAATCAACACCATTCGTGTTGAGACTTGCGGGGTCCACGGGAACCTTGGATCGCTGGTTGATGTACCAGCGACCATCCGCCTTCTGGATGCAATGCTCGTAACTGGTGCCGGTGACTGGCGCCGTGTCGATGATGTTCCACCGCATTGTTGCATTATTTGGCGTGATGGAACGCCACGGTACCGAATTCTTGAAAATCGTGACGTTTGCAATCGTCGTGGTCATATCAGGCTCGATCGATACCCCGTCAGCTGCAACGAATAGTTCGACGGTTCTTGCGGTCGTGATCGATGGCACTTGGACCGTCGAATCGTTCACCCCAACCGTGATATTGTTGACCTTGAATTCGAGATAATGCCGGTTTACCCACGTCGTCGCGTATGCTGATCGTGATTGGAGAGCATCGAATGTGCTTGCCCGCGTGAGATTCGGAGCAAGCAGTCCGGTGAGGCCTCCAGGTAGTGTAACGCCATATCGATACGCGGAATAAGTGTACGGATACTGGTTCAAGGCCCGGGCGTTCGTGTGCAAGAGATCGTGCCCCGGATGACCATCATGACCATCGCTGGAAGACATGATGCCAACTTTTCTGCCCATCTTGAGCGCGTCGTTGACCGAATAACCAGGGTTGCTCGCGCTGATCCCGTGGACCATCGGATAGAGGTTCAACCCGTCTTGGAACTCGCCGGAGCCGTGGCAAGAATAAATCTCGACCATGGTGTTAATGTTCTCGTTGTAGAACCCGAAATCCGAGGGATAATCGCCACGGGTCACGTGGTGCGTCCAAGCAATGAACGGCCCAGCACCTTGTTGCTGGAGATAGGAATACACGGCATCGGGCGTGAGATGGTCGAAGGTCGAGAAGAAAGGCATATCATCGCCCCGGAAATACACGTTCATATGCTGCCAACATAGGTTTGCCCGGACTTGCTGGATCAAGGGGGTCCATTCCAGCGCGACGAGGGTTGCAAAAACGCCGTCCCGGTTATAGTTATTCGTCGTGGCGATGTAATTCTTGAAAACATCGAAGAGATCATACTCGCCAAAGCGTGGAAACATTTCAGCATGGTCCGTGAGGGCCGCGAAATCGATCAAGGCAACATCCCGGGCATACGCGTAGAGCTCTTCCGGATTTCCCGAGCCATCGGAAAGGATGGAATGGAAATGGATGTCGCCCCAGTAAACCCTCGGAACGGAAGCATTCTCAGGAACGACAAGTATCGGGTTGCTCCGGTAGGTCTCGTTTTTCTCGACGTCAGTCACGATAATGTAATGGAGACCGGGTGTCGATATCGTGGTCTGGAAGGATCGCCGGCCGTTATCAGCGCCCGAAACCATATATGCGGGCACCACGCCTGCGCCTTGAAAATTCGACGTGAACCGGGTTAAGTTTCCCGCGATGGTCCAGGAAGCCAGCGGCATGGTGGAAAGGGTGCTGCTATTGTAGGACTCGATCGAGAACGAGACTTGTCCCTTGTAACCGCCGGCCAGCCGCTCGTAGCAGTCCCAAGATTCGACGGTCACGTTGAATGGCTCATCCCGGGCAATAACCGTGGGCGCGTGAACCCAGAGCGAAACCGGTTCGTTGTTGACCATAACGCCAATATCCGTGAAAAAGGCCGTCCAAAATATGGCTACGAATCCGAGCAAGGACAGCTTTGCAAAAAAGAATGCCTTGGCTTTGCGAGTCGCGAATCGTTTCATCTTGTTTAGCCTCCCGCTTGGATTTGTAGTACGAGATAGGTCCCAAGAATGATCAGCTGTAATGAAACGAGGATCAGGCCGAGAATCGATACTTTCTTATTCCGGTTCTGCAAGAGCAATATCGCCGCGCAAGCGATTGAACCTGGCATAAAAACAGGACTTACAAGCAACAAGCCCATAAAAAAGACGATCGTGAATCCTATGCGTTGACCGGAAGTCAGTACTTGTTTCTTGGATTGTTGGATTTCACGCACGGGCTGTTGGTTCGGTTCTGTTGACACGATCTTTTATAAGCTTTTGAGTAGATAAGTATAACGCCGCGTGGATCACCATGGCAGTTCCCTTCATACTATTTTCCGGGTTGAGCGCTATCGAGCTCGTGTTGTTCGAGGCGATGCAGACCGGCTTGGACATCGCGTGCTTCATCTCGATCCTTTCAACCTGCATTTTCTTGCGATCGAGAGATACCTTGAAAAAAAATGATGGCCGTGGTGCTATGATCAAGGAAGTTAAAAAAGCTGCTGGGACCGGGCTCATAATCGAGGCGAGCTACGTGGCCTCCACATTTTCTTGGTTTTTTCTCGCCCTCAACGCGTTTGTTGGCTTGATCGTCTTGCTCTTGTTGTATTTCGGTATTCCATTTTTTATCTTTTATTTGCGTTATTACAAGAAGGAGACAACAAAAGAAATGGCCGTGCTCTTGTATTTCGTGATCGCGGTGATACCGGCAATCATGATAAGCACCTTCCTCACCAACCTGGTATTCGGTGCTCAATTCATCTTCGCATTTTAAACGGAAAAGAGACAGCAGCATGACAGAATCACATGACCTCATCGAAGAGGTCCCAAGGAAGACAAAATTGAACTATGGGCTCGGCCAATTCGCGAACGGCATCCTCAATGGGTTCGTGATGTCCAACATCACGTTTTTCTACAATCAAAAGCTCGGGCTGGAGGAGACTTTCACGGGTTATGCTTGGCTCATCTTCGCGATATGGAATACCCTCAATGACCCGCTGATTTCTTACATCATCGATAACACTCGGTCGAGGCTTGGCAGGCGCATCCCTTACATCCGCTATGGCTCAATATTCTATGCAGCTGCGTTTATCTTCAGCTGGTTTCCGATCGCGGCACCCGGCGATCAGGTCGGATTGTTCTTCAATTTAATCGCTGCCTTGTTCTTGCTCGATACCATGTTCACGTTCGTCGGTTGCTGCTTCTTCTCGCTTCCGAATGAGATTGCCGTGACCGCAATACAACGCGCAAGCCTCACGATCTACTCATCTGTTTTTGGGTTCGTAAGTATAGGCCTGGGTCTTGTGCTGCCGATCGTGTTACTCACCGGCCAAGCGGGCATTCACCCGTTATTTGGTCCAGTCATAATCATCTTGGCTATCATTTGCTGTGTTATTTTATTCGCGTGCTCTTATGGCTTAAAGGAGAACTTATTTGCTCAGGAACAGCCCCACGAGGGCTTCATAGAGGGCATCAAGGAAACGCTGAAAAACAAGCCATTTTGGATCATAATGATGCCCGCGTTCGTCTTGTCGATGGTCTTGCCCATCATTCAGACCGGGATCCTGTACTACATCGATTACATCGCTCCCGGGGATGCTATTGCGCCTGGATTGGGGATCTTCGCCAGCTTTGTGGTCGTTGGCATTATCTTTACTATGAAGAAGTTGCCGAAATGGCAGCCGAAAAAAATGACGATCGTCACCTTTTACCTTTTCACCGGCGCGTTCGTGGTCTTGTTCTTTTTCGGGTTCAACGTGATGCTCGCGATCATCCCGCTCGCCGTGCTCGGCTTCGGGCTCGCGGGTGGCATGATCAGCAACGGCGTCGTGATGGGCGACGCGATCGATAACGACGAGCTCATCACAGGCAAGCGCCGGGAGGCCATCTATGGCGGCGTGAACGCCCTCGTGACGAAGCCCGGGATTTCAGTCGCGAACTGGGGATTTCTCTCAATCATTACCGCCTTCGGGTTTATTTCACCCATAGAGGTGAGTCCACACGTTTTTCAGAAACAACCACAACCGTTCATGGCTTTGATCGGCATAATGGTGGCCATGTGCCTCTTGCCCGCGGCCGGGACGTTCATCAGCGCCATCGCCATGCGCTGGTATCCGCTGGATGGCCCAGCATGGCTAGACAAGAAGCAGTATATCATGAATCTTCACCAGGACAAGGAGCGTGCCTATCTCGATTCGCTCCGGTCGGGCGCGGGACAAAAGGAAGCTCGGGATCATCAAGATACGAATAAAAGATAGGTAGTGTTAGGTGCATGAAATATTTCTATACAACGCAGTACTAGGGATTATAGAATACGACTTAGTTCGAATAAAATCACGATTTTAAAGGTGTGTTAAACCAATGGGCAGCACACATAAAGAATTTATTCTATTTGAAGGGCCGGTGGAAGATGGCTTTGCTAAAATGAACCTTCTCAATTATATTAAATACGCCGTGAATCCTCTTGAGAAAGACAAGGTGAATTACTCTTATATTAATTTTACGATAGGTAATCACACGTTTCAGTACGACGCACTACAAACTCTCGAGGTTGCAGATTTACGAGTTTTGTATAGTAAAGGTACTCTGGTTACTAAAATCATCCGGATAATTGGAAAGGATGGCAAGGAGTATTTGCTGATTCCGTCAATGGTCGGGGGCGATACGGTCAGGTCAATGTCTTTGAGAACGGAAGATTTGATGAAATTCCTGAATGAGGTTTGGGGACAGAAAAAACAGGGAGAAAAAGCCCAAAATCAGAAGCAGCTTGAGATCGATGCGAAAGAGAAGATCCGGAAGATGTTGGCAGTATCTACCCGAATTAAGATGGATATGATGCAGCGGGTGCTAGGACTCGATGCTGACACTTTTAGTAACAAGATTTTTGATTGGGCAGCTGAATTTAAATTTAAAATTGACGGTGACTTTGTGATCATAGAGGGCGGTGACGTGACAGGATTCCTTTCGAAATTAGATTCAGAGTTCGCGGACTGGAATAAAAAAAGTGGGGGAAAGGTGTAATCAACTCCTTACCACCAGTACAGGAAAAAGCAAGGAGATGGATTGAAGAATGAACCAAATCTGTGCAATAATCGGCGGGGGAGACATGGGCCACGGGATAGCTGAAGTGTGCGCTCTCGCTGGAATCGACGTTTATTTAAAGGATATAAAGCAAGAGTTTCTTGATACAGCAGTAGCACATATACGGACGAGTCTTGACGTGTTCACGAGGAAGGGTCGTGTCAAGGCAGGGGACGTGCCTTCCATCTTATCAAGAATTCACCCGTGTCTTGAGTACGGGGCGATTTCGCCTGAGGTTGGCCTCGCCATCGAGGCCGTGCCAGAGATCATGGCTTTGAAAAAAAAAGTATTCGCGGATCTCGATAAGATCCTTCCCAAGAGTGCCATCATCGCCACGAACACGTCAAACCTGAGCATCACGGAGCTCGCATCCGCGACCAGCCGCTCTGGTAGCGTCGTGGGCATGCATTTTTTCAATCCACCTGTACTTATGGATACAGTGGAAATTATCAAGGCAAAAACGACCACGGTAGAGACCTTCGATCTTGCACGCTTCTTCGTGAGCAAGATCGGCAAACTACCAATACCCATTTTGAAAGACACGCCGGGTTTCGTGGTCAATCGCGTGCAAGCACCGGCACAAGTCTTGCTTGGCAAGATCGTGGAGCATGGTGTCGCCACGCCCGAACAAGTCGATGCCCTTGCACGAAAGGTCCTTCCCATGGGCCCTTTCGAGACAATGGATTATGTGGGGTTGGATATCGTCAAGCACGGCATGGATTATTTCGCCGAAAAACTGGGCAAGGAATATGCAACTCCAAGATGGATCGAGGATCTGGTCGCGGCCAAGCATCTCGGCAAGAAAACCGGCAAAGGCATCTTTGACTGGTCGAGTGGCAGGCCACAAATCGATCTAAGCAATCCAACCGACAAGTTCACCATGCTCGATCTGATCGTGGTCCAGATTAACGAGGCAACAAAGATCGTTGCAGAGGGAATCGTCGAGGATGCAGCATATATCGACGTGGCGATCGCGAACGGCACGGGTAACAAGATGGGCATTTTCGGGATGCTTTCAGATCGCCAAGTTGTCATCGACCGGCTAACCCATCTCGCGGACACGCTGCACATCGAGATGTTTCGCCCGACTGCGATGCTATCCACGATGCCCGTTCCGAACATGCGCAAGGCATCGAAGCGATTGAGGCAAGAATACCTTGAATTGCAAGGTAGATAAAAGAAAAATCACATATCGATCGCGTCGCAACCCTTCAGCTTGAAGGTGCGGTCGACGAATGCCACGAAGCTGTGTCCACACTCAGTTTTATTACTCTTGAACAAGAAATTCATGATAGGACCAGGATTGTTGTAACGTGCCAGCAAGAGATCCCACGTGACCACGAACTTCGTCGCGACATGGCACGCGGGACAAGGTACCAGGATAACTCGATCATGGGTGTTGGTGTTCACCGGATCGTGTTTCACGACTTCGATTGCGTCAACCTTGATGGCTTCTTGATGGATGCTGTTATAGATCCGCTCGATAGTGGCTCTAATCCTCTCAAGAGATGCGCTATCGATCGCCCCACTGAAAGAATCGACAGTCGTCTTGAACAGGAGCGAGAGCTCTTCGATATTGGATACTAGGTTTGCCGTCATCGAAATGCCAGGGATAGCATCTCTGCGCGTGCTGGGTGCTTCCTTGTTCTCTGGATAATAATAGATCGTGCATTTATGACTCGAGATATCAAGCAGAAGGGAACCAGGCCGTATATTTTCGGAAGATTTCACCACCAACGATTTACTTTTTAATTGTGCAGCGATTTCGTTTTGTTGAATACTATTCGCCATGATATTTTCCTACGAGCAATTTTATCCAGAGATTGATTCGAGATTAATATATAAAAATCGGAGACCTTCAGACTTTCATGTCGATTGCTTCGTACCCGCGAATCGCGAATTCCCTGTCCACGTAGGCCACGAACGGGTGCTCGCAAATCTGCTTGTCCTCGTTAAGCAGCATCTTCACGATCCCTTTCTCGTTCTTCGCCCGTTGCAGCACGACCTCGTGAGCGAAGACCCGTTTGGACTGGACATGGCACACCGGACATTCGAGAACGATAGATTTTCCGCCATTCTTCTTGACTTCGGGCTTTTTCTTTTCGATTTCTATGAGGCGTCCTATCCAGGCATTCTTGATCTGCTTTTCGCGTTCCTTGTCGTAGAACACATGGCGATCGAGCCAGCCCCACGTGCCAAGGTTGAGATACGCGACAGCGAAGAGCGCGCTGAAGAAAAGCGGGTAATAAATGATGGTTCCTGCGAGGTTGCCTCCGAATATCATGCTATAGTGTATAGCATACGGTACGAAAAAATCAAACGCCGTAAAAATGCCGAGGGAATAGATCAAGCCGTCCTTGTTCTTCCATCCCTTCCAGAGATACAAAATTACTGGCACGAGCTCGGAGATCGTGATGATGATCGCGAAAGCCGTTATATCCGCGTACTGGTAAAGCGACAAGCTGATGAAGAATATGAGTATGAATGGTATCGAGTAGAACTTGTATTTGCGTAAGATGTAGAGTATGAAGAGGAATTCGGCCATCACCGATACGAATGGTACGAAGTACCACGTGCTCAGGTTCGCGCCGATTTTCGTGCTCCCTTGCTCGAGCCCGAAGTTCATTATCAGGATATACTCGACGAATCGATCGATGGTCATGAACAGGGAAAATAAAAGCCAGAGGATGACGGACTTGTTAAACGACTGCACGCCTTGCTTGCGTTTCTTGATGAGCGGTAGCAAGGCCATAATGGCAAGGATCGCATATGCAAAGGTGGCGATCCATCCTATCCCGAAGGGATCGCCAGTGATGGGTTCAACTTGTGCCAGCATTTATCCACGCGCCTCCGCTTCGACGAGCTGAACGGGCTTTTGCTTGAAAAACTTGATCTTTCCCATCGTGTACGGGATCCCATAGATTGCGAGAAAACCGTAGCAGATTATGTATATAAAGGGATTTGACGAGGAGGCACCGGAAATTATGGGCACGAAAAAGAAGATCGCGAGTCCTAGAATTTTATCATCTTTGTATTTTATTCCCGTGATGAAATAAAAAAGGTCAAACGAGACTTGACCGACCAGGGTGAACCCGAATTGCAGCATGTAAAACGTCGTGCTGTCCATGGTGAACACCATGTACAAGATGACCCCAGCATAGAAAAACCAGGCTGCATACATCCAAGATTCCTTGTGGTGCACGAATGCGAGCAGCGTCACGCCAGTTGCAACCACGAACGCGATGGAGATCGATGATGGATTCAACGTGTTAAACATCGAAGCTGGATTTTCCAAGAAAACGAGGCGATACACGGTCGGATAGAGTATGCTCGAAAACCAGAACACGATCTGGAGCAACACGAGAAGCCGGACGGGATCACGCTTGCCTGTCTCGGGGTTGAGTGAATCACGGTATTTTTTGCCGAGCTGGAAAAGCATGAAGATGATCGTCGGCATCGTCGCAAGCGTTGTGATGAGTATTGCATAATAATAGAAATCTGCCGCCATGATTGCCATCTCCTTAAAAGATCCTGCCCGCGATCTTCTCGACCTCGCTCACGAGCCGGAGCTTCCTGCTCTTGACAATCGAAGGGACATCGAAGCTGATGTTCTCGATCGAGATTTTTTCCCCCTTGTTGATACCATTGTAGATGCGTTCGATCATATGCTTAAGCTTCGTGACGTCGATCTTGTCAAGCTCCGCCTTGAACGATTCAATCACCAACCTGAACAGGACCTGGAAATCTTCAATGTTCACCTTCTTGTCGGGAAGGATAATCGCGATGGAAGCGAGATCGCCACGTACACCAGCTTCCTTTGCTTTCATACTAAAGACATATGATAAAATATGCTTGTTGTTGAGCTTTTCGAGGATGTATTTGCCCGGCTCGACCCCGTGCGGCAATGCTTTGCCTAGAAGTATTTGCTCTTCCGTGTTACTAATGGGGAGGACCGAACCAATGACTTCTGGATTTGAGCCGACGAAACCCCCGAGCCTGCACAACGAAATGTTTTCAATCACATTCACTGCCAAGGGATATTCACCATCTTTTTTTTCAATCATGATTTTAATTCCCTAATATCGATGACGGTACAGTACAAAAGAATTTAAATGATGTTGGTGCAATAATGCTCGACGTGGAATGCAATCGAGTTCGTGTCCGAACAAGCCGCGGTGAGTTCGAGATGCGCAAGCATCTCCTTGAGAGCAGACTTCGATTGATCGAGCGGGACCCCGAGATCATTCGTCCACAGCAGGCTGCCGATCAAGTTCTTGCTCTTGGCCACGACGAACGTGCCATTCTTCTCTGATTCGAAGGTGATAATGCTCTGTTCATCGTCTTGCATCTTCATCTTGCTGAACTGGGTGATCGGCACGAGGAAACCGCCTTCTATCGCGACCCGCTCGACCTCGTTCTTGTTATACGTGGTCACGATAGGGGTGCCACCCTTGTCGAACACCGAGATCGCCTTGGCGAGCACGTTCTTCCTGACCTTTTCACCCGTCAATGACGAGTAAAATTTCGCAAACGCATCCGCCATTCCGTAGCCGGTCTTGGCAGAAATCTCCATGATCTCGAAGTTGTCCATCTCAGTGAGATTGAACGCCGTGATGATCTTGGACAAGTTCACCGCTCCAGGGACATCATGCTTGTTGGCAAGGATGAGCAAGCTGATCTTGTGCTCCTTGATGGCAGGTATCAGCACATCGAGCTCCTTTTTTGCCTCGCCAAATCGCTGCGGGGCCGACGCATCGATCACGAACACGACGACCTTCGCGTTCTTGATCTCACCGAGCCATAACTGGCGAAAATCTTGCTGCCCGCCCATATCAAAGAGCGACAAGCGCGTCCCGCCAATTTCCATGTCCATATTCTTTTTGCCCATCGTGGGCGTGTGATCAACAAAGCGGCCTTCTTGAAGGAAGCTAATGATGGTTGATTTTCCGCTGTTATCCAACCCTAAAAAAACAGCCTTGTGATTGCTTTTCCGTCGCAACATGCTAAATATATTCACGCATTTCACGCTCGTATTATTCCGTAAAGGTTTCGATCAATCGTATCAACAACCCAGAGTTTGTCCCAACAAACACCAGTTAATACCACAGATTTGTGTACAACTATTTGTTGTGCATATTTAAGGGTTGTGCTTTTCCTAGAAGGATCTGGATGCAACACGATAAAATAGAGAGTACAAACCCTTGTATAACCAGGTTATACGGGGAAAATGTTGGAACAAAAAATTAGTTCAAGCTCGTTTTCGGTAAAAAACACCTAAAATCACGTTTATCCTGAATATAAAAGCGCCACGGTGCCTTTTCAGCGGCCACCGATGCCCATCAAGAATAAGACAAATTGGAAGCCAAAAATGATTGCCAGGAAGATCTCGATGAAGAGAAACACGGAATCGTTTATATCCGCGCGGGTCGTGTTGTAAACGTCTTCCAAAGCATCCAGCCGGTTCCGAACGCTTGTGCTCCACTCCCCGAGCTTGAACAAGTCGCCCAAATGCCTGTGGAGCTGGGCCAGGTAATAATCT
>Ga0315277_10010353_pt1 | contig 11809 bp, 12 predicted proteins | sample YL17G05_15_MG_FD_203695 | JGI IMG/M metagenome (GOLD analysis project Ga0315277, IMG submission 203695) | Sediment microbial communities from Yellowstone Lake, YNP, Wyoming, USA - YL17G05_15 | ecosystem: Environmental > Aquatic > Freshwater > Lake > Sediment | place: USA: Wyoming | collected...
CTGAGAGATTGATCATAGCCCTGGACGAATGGGTCGCGGTCCAACCATCTGTCCAGCCTTTTTTGGCCGAGCTCATTAAACGCACATTCCTTCCAAGGTCTGAGTTTGTGATCAAGATCGCTGCGGTCACGTACCAGTCGAAAATGTCAACAGAATATGATGGCAAAATCATCGGACTGGAGACAGGGGCTGATGTTTTTGGGGATATTCACTTGGATACATATTTCGTCTGGGACGAAGACCAGTTGGGTGTTCAGCAGTTCTTCGGTCAAGTGATTTATAACCATCTTTGCGACTCAATTGGTTGGGACCTTCAATTGGCACCTGATGAAAAGCTGAAAAGAGTCATAAAGACCTTCTTCACTCAAGAGGATGGATTCGTTCAAATATGTCGAGCAGCAGAGGGCAACTGTCGCGACCTTTTGAATATCTTTCGTATGTCATATTCTGAATTTCGGCGCGATACAAGCGCTAACAGAATTGCTATCCCTCACATTCGAATTGCTGCTGAAACGTGGTACCGTCAGGAAAAGCTCCGCAATATTTCTGGAGAAGGCAAGCTGGAAGATTTCCTTAACTTTTTGGTACAGGATGTGATACGCAACAGGAGGTCGAAGACATTTATGGTTAGCTACCGCGACATAACACACCCTTTATTGGCGCGCCTGTTCACGGCACGCTTGCTCCATCCTTTGCGGACAACTTGGAGTCACCCGGACCGCCCCGGTGAGCCGTATCATCTCGTGACCATGGACTATGGGTGTTACCTTGCATTACAGGGCACTCGGGCAGAACCTGCCCAACAGGTCTTCTTCTTTGGTCCAGATGAAGCAACTGGTCAATTTAATGACTTAGTTCCACTAGATGACAGGAGAAGCATTCGTAGGATAGTGCTGTCCCGTGAAGATCTTGAAAGATTTACTTGCTCTGACGCGTGACTATAACATAGTTCGCCGGCCAAATATTTGGTCCTCACACCGCTTGCTCGGGACGGTCGGTTCATCTCGCCGGCGTATTTCCGGGTAACTCGCGTTGCATATCCCCTCTGCCTCGTGAGGTTCGACGCTGGATGTGCACCCAGTGTCAGCACAACCGATGAGGGCCGGACTCCTCTGGGCCGAACCTGTGAAATTCCTTAAGCTGGACTTCCCGGTTACTCTCAAATCGCTTCAGGTTCCTTATGTGCCAGTAATTGCCGACCTCGAACGAATCCATTATGTCAACAAAAAGAATTGTCGCTGTGACCTTCTTTGCCATTGCTCATTCTCGATCCGGGAAGCTGTGACCTCACTGTGTCTCAAATGCTACGCACCTTGGGTTCTGCCGTCTTGGTGGACTTTTTCCCATCCACAATACAAATTATCGGCTGAAATCTGCGTGTAATCCGCAATTTTTGGCTTAAAAGGGTGCTTATCCATGTTGTTTACTGTACTCATGTTTTTTGAAAATCCACCAAAAATTACGTTTTTCTCTTGACTTTTGCTTCGGAACTTCAGATATTAAACTTAATGCGATATTTCGCAGGTGGACAGCCCGTAAGGGCTGGCGTGAGATAGACCCCGAAAGGGGTCGTTTCATTTTATAGCCATACCTTGCCGTAACCTTCGACCTGACCGGTGTAAGTATTCGCATTGAATTTTTCTTTCGCAGCTCCATAAATTTGCCTGCCGAAGTTCTCGCCGGAGTCGACTATTTTGCCTTTCTCGAACAACAGGGTTTGCTTAACCGGGTGGGCAAGAATATCTGCGAGCTGAAGGCCAGCAATATTAGCCGTCTTTGGTTTCAGCTTTATGTCTTTGCTTGTCAAAACTTTCTGATGGTGTTCATGAGGAAACATTAATGTTCCGCTTTCATAGACGCGGTGGTAAGCCTGTTCGAGTTGCAGATCTTCTTCGTGGCCGCGAGACTCCGCCATAACATCCCCGACACAGTTCTTATAATTCAGCCAGCCGCTGTACCGGTCGAGCATTGCCGCCAGACAGTAGTGGTAAGGATGAAAAGGACTGGCGTATCTGGCGAGATGCGTCTGCTTGTCTATTATCACGCATACCATCCTGAAATGCGCTCGTCCGATGACCTCTATCAGAGCGGCGTCGAATCTCTTGCGCACTTGCGGATCGCATAACAGGCCAAATGCCCCCTTGCGGTTAATTATTTCGGAACGATGCAGAACTACGGGCTTGTCGGGGTGGGGACCAAAAATCGTTCGCTTGAATCGTTCCAGATGGTCCGCAAATTCAACATAATCTTTGGCTTGCTGGAACCATACACCCAAAAGTGCAAGATACCGGTGAGAAGTATCCTCGAGAAGGTTATATGTATGGTCACCCGACTCGTCGATATAGAGTCGGTATCGGGTCCTCGGGGGCAAAGCTATTTGGCTCATATATTTGTTCCTATCCTTCACCCGCCATGTCGAATTCTTTTCCGATGAAAGGGAAAAGTATCACGAATCTTTTTAATGCCCCGCAATTTTACCCCCAAAATCCGACAAAGAAAAGCTGAAACTGAAGGTTGTTACACAATACTTGTTTCCTCACCCTATCCACAATATCATTTATCGGCTGAAGTTCAGCCGTATTATAACTAATAATTCCTACCTGGTGAATGGTATTCTTCAAGATTGTGTCCGAAAAATATCTGTATTCCAAATCGCGTGTCTTCTGGTTTGCCTATCCCCAAGATTTGCTCGATGCTGCCACCCGGCCGCTCCCTTACGGTCGCGGTTCTGCCTTCTGTCCTCTGTTGTCTATCCTTACCGATATGCTTCCCGCCTGTGGCCAATCTTGACTACGTCAACTACTAATTGTCCATCATCAATGGAGTAAATAATTCTGTAGTCACCCTGGCGAACGCGATATTGTTCTCGTGATGAAAGCTTTTGTGAGCCGGCTGGTCTCGGATTTTCGGCAAGGGATTGAATGTGTTTGATAATTCTCAGCAGGTCCTTCTTTGGTATGTCTTGCAGCTCTTTAGCGGCGGATTTCTTTATCGTTATATTATATTTTGCCACTTCTTTTGAGTCTCTTCAAGACATCCTCAAATGCCAGGCTTGGTTCGTTTTTCCGCTCTTCAAAAGCCGCCAGATCAATGGAATCCTCTACTAAAGAAGTCTTGATGGCGTGTTCGATTAGTTCCGACATTGAATTGTCTGTTTCCGCTGCTTTTATGCGTAATGCGTGATGAATGTCGGCATCCAGATAAATTGTTGTTCTTTTTGTGTTTGCTTTCATATTATGCCTTTCTATTGACATTATAGCGCGGAAACATTATAATGTCAAAATGCTTTTTTCATTATTTTTTGGCCAACCTGAGCTATCCACGATCGAGTACGGACTCAACTCTGCCAGATAGGCTTCACAGGTTACCCCTTCAATGAATTCAGGGCAGGCTCTGAGCGCAGTCGAAGGATACGAGCCACGAATCATTAGAGATTAGAGATTAAGCATTAGGGTTTGGGGGTCAGCGACACATGCTTCCCGCCATAGAGCAGGTAGTCGCGAAGATTTTGCGGGGAATTCGCTTGAGAAAAAGCCGTCTGTCTGGTATAATATATATCTAACAAACAAGCCAAGGGCTTACGAGTAGATGAGAAAATGGGTAAACCAGAAACCGCATAAACGCATCACGCAATCCGTGAAATCCGCGGAATCCGTGGTTAATGAAAGTTAATGAAAAGTGCAGGCCAATACAAATTCCCGAAAGCTCTTTCAGACACGGATTTACGCCGATTTACAGCGGTTTTTGGGCTCTATTGCTTTAATCCGCGTTCATCTGTGGAATCCGTGGTTAATGCCTTGTTCGACAATTGTCGAGAATCCTCTACAAATCGGCCCTTTTTTTGCAAAACAAAGCCAATTTGCCGCGGGTGCAAAATGAAGGTAAACTCCGTTTTGACAAAGGCTTATGAAGGAAAAGCGCGCGTTGCGAGGCAATCAAAGCAAAGCCAAACAAACCCAATCCAAGCCAAAGCCAACGTTAAGATGGGTAAGCTCTATTTCTCACAGTGGAGAACGCCCCCCACTTTCGTGGGGGCAGGCTTGCCCCTGCGAAGGCAGGGGTGCCTGATGCGAAACCCTGGTCAAGCAAAAGGTTGCTGCCTGTTTTTTGTATAAATCCTCTGCAATAAAGATTTTAATTTGCCTGCGCGTTGCTTATAATGTGATGTTTGGGAGATTGAATTATGAAGCATGCATGTGCAAAACTGAGCGATGCAGAGCTTCTTGCGCGCTATGGGCAGGGCGACGAAGCAGCATTCCGTGAAATTGTAAGCCGTTATAAGAACAGTCTTTACGCATTTCTAAAGCAGTTTCTAAATCGTCAGGAGCTGGCCGAGGACGTCTTTCAGGAAACCTTTTTGCAGCTATTTACCAGCCGGGATAGTTTCGATCCGAGCCGGCCTTTGCGGCCCTGGCTGTTTACTATCGCCGCCAATAAAGCCAAAGATGCGCTTCGCAAATCACAGCGGGTGGCGGCCATACCCATAGGTACTTTATCAGATTCGCAGGAGATGTCCTTCGATGATGTGCTCAACACTCTTAGTTCCGACAGTACAATGCCTTACGAGGAATTGGAGCAGGGTGAAACCTCCGCTCGCGTTGCGCAGACTATAGCGAATATGCCGGAGAATCTGCGAGAAATACTAATCTTGGCCTATTTTAACAAATTTTCTTACAAACAAATGGCCAATATCTTAAGTATACCTATCGGTACAGTGAAGAGCAGACTGCACACCGCTGTTGCTCGCTTCGCAAAGGAGTGGAAAGCATCAGTTGGGAGTAAAGAATCTAGATGACGTCTCTAAGCAACGAGCAAAAACAACTGTTGTTTGATTACTGCATTGGTTTAACCTCGGGGGAAGAGCCCGCCGAAGCCGAGTCGCTAATATCCGGCAATGAAGAGGCGGCTGAAATTCATTCAAGGCTGAAATCTGTTGTTGCGCTGCTTGAGAGTCTGAAGGTCGAGCCCTGTCCGGATCACCTTGTAGAAGGGACAATCCAGCGGCTGAACGGGGCGCACGCAACTGAAGTTAAGCTTCAGCGGCTGCTTGCGACCGAACAATCCCGCGGCGTATCTGTGAGCAATCAGTTCTGGCCGAGGCTGGGCAAGCTCTTGGCATCTGCCGCGGTGTTTATGATCGGCATAAGTATTGTGCTCAGTTCGCTGGGCTACGCCCGTAATAGAGCCTGGCAACAACGATGTATAATGAATCTGTATAGCGTCTTTGACGGCATCACTAACTATGCCTCTGACCACGATGGCAGCTTGCCTGCTGTTGCGGCTGCTGCCGGTGAGCCGTGGTGGAAAGTTGGCGACCAGGGCAGAGAGAATCATTCCAACACCAGGGCTCTGTGGCTATTGGTGCAACTGAATTATAGTAAGGCGGCCGACTTTTTGTGCCCAGGCTCGTCGGGCGGCAAGCCGCTACAGTTGGATACATCCCATTTGTCGCAATATTATGATTTTCCCGCCAGGCAGTACGTAACGTACAGCTTCCAGATAAGGTGCCAGCAGGCCGGCGGAAAGCTGATTTGCCGAAGAGTCTTGATGGCGGATGCGAATCCGCTCTTTGAGAATTTGCCCAATGACCATTCCAAGTCACTACTGCTGGAATTGAACAAGGAATTATTGACCCGCAATAGTAGTAATCACAAGCGTCGTGGGCAGAACGTTTTGTATGGTGACGGCCGAGCCGAATTCTTAAGGACACGTCGGGCCGGCATCTTAGAGGATGACATTTACACGCTGCAGAACGTCGATATCTACGAAGGCCGTGAAGTCCCTACCTGCGAAACCGACTTCTTCCTCGCCCCGTAATTAACGTTTATATGTCACGCAGTGCTCAACGCGACGTTTTTTCTATCCACTTTAGAAGGTCGATTTCCGCAGCGTTTTCTTCGGCTATTACCTCTGCTGGCGATTTTGGATTCTTAATCTCGGTAAGGTCCTCGAGTTTTACGCCGGAAAAGCCAACCTTGCCGTTGGGATCTGGGCAGCTAAATCTAACCCATACTGTGATTGTATCTACGCCAGCGGGCAACGTGATATGGGAACTGTCAAAGCCGCCGGGGGCATCCTTACCGCTAAATACCAGTGCGAAATCTCTTTTGGTCGTACTACCTGGGCCGTAGAACGCGATGCGCCGTCCTTCAGGACCACGACCTCCATCTGGCAAAGGAGCTAATCCTGCCAACTGCTCGGCGCTCAGGTCGTTTCCGCTGGGGGTTGGAGCAGCGTGTAATGAAAGTGACCAATCGCCTTTTGAAGAATCCATGTCCTGTGTCGTCAGGCAGGCGGTCAATCTATAAGTATGGCCCGGCGTCAGGCCGAGGAATTTCCGGTACACGCCGTGCACAACACCGTTCGGCAGTGATTTTATGACCTGGTAGAAAGGTAGGCTCAAGAGGCCGAGCGCAGGATTATACCCCTCAACAAAGGGATACCTTTCGGCCTGGTCAAAGGCTCGTCGGTCTGTGTTTGCTGTACTGCTCCAAGCCGTCCAGTTCGGGGCGATAGCATTGGTAAATGGGATGCCGTATAACTCTTCTTGGCAATGGCCGCCTCTGCTAACATGAGTACCGGCGGCATTCGAGGGCAGGTTGCTGCGAAATCCGATTACGCGAGCATCCATATCGTCAACATCAATCCGGTGCTTTTTCCTATCAATTACGAAAATCGTCGATGTTCCAGAAAGACGCTGCGTAAGCGTATCACCAAATTGCGTCCAGGAAAGATTGAGCCAAATATAATCATATCCACCCGGTGGATTTGTCCAGCGAAGTAGAACTTCCTCCCTTTCCTGGTCGTACGAACAGCTCAAGGATAGGGGTGGTTTTGGAATGCCCAAACCTGTCTCTGTGCCCGCCAGGGCGTACTCGTATTGTGGCAGCGGCAGTCTCACGGCGGCTCCCGAAGCGCTGACCCTATACCCGCCAAGCCATAGGACGCGGCGGTCATATCGCACCACTTGTGTCTGCCTGGAGAGGTTCCAGTTGATGCTCTCTGCCAGACGCTGTGCAACCGATTCACCCGATTCGCCAGGTAAGGTTTGAATTGAGATGTGTGACACTGTCCTGTTTAGCGTTCTTGCCAAAACCAACGAACCGCCAGATGCACTACCTTCAAAAGAAAGGTCCCAGGTCGGGATCCGAGATCGGCTGCTGTAAACTTCTTTATGTCCTACCGCAAGAAGGATAACTACGATAATTGTTGTTGGTATTGATAAACTTCTATTTTTCATACCGGATAAACTCCTTTTGTTTTGGAAAATGCGTATTTGTTAGTTTGGGTAACACGTGTGGATCCCGGGACTGCCCGGGCAAAGTTCACCTTGGGTTTCACGCGTCCCAGGGCCCAAGTGAGCCTCCCGCCGTCGCCACCATATGCCTTGATGCGTATTGGCTACGCAGTCGTATCTTTCAACCCTCCAGCACCAATAGCCCGTGCACCCTTCTCCCTGTTTGTCAGGCCCTACGGCGTCATTTTGGGTACAGTGAAATGTATCAACGAAACGCTCTTTGCCGTAAAGTTGCTTTATAGTTAACCTAACCCTAAACTGATTCACGCCTCCTTCCCAGACGCACAGACCGACACGGGTTCCGCCCGAGGCCCCGGATGGTGTGTACCACCAATTAAACGCCCTAAAGGGCGAATGTGGGGGGCAGAAATGCCTCGTGTCGTCATAAGCGGCCAGCTTGTTTCCACAATCATCGTATATGGGCGACGGGTCGCCAGGAAAGAAGTCCATTGAATAGACTGATGGGGGCGGCGTGATGACATCGATGGTATCCCCTGTATCCGCAGCGCCGCATTGGGCCTTGACAACATAAGTCCCTCGTTCCGCAACCCAATACAGCGTTGTGGTAGTGCCCCACTTGGGCCAGACGTATGCAATTCCCGGCTGGCTTACAATTGTCCAGGATGGTTCCTCTATAGGAAATGAGTACCCTGTCGGAAGCGGCTTTGCCTGCAAGGTGAGAGTATCGCCCGGACATACCACGTATAAGGGCCCTTCATCGTCGGTACCTAGCTCTACCACCTTGTCAACCTTTACTGCTATGACAAGGCGGGTGCAGGTGCCAGACTTGTCAGGGCCAAGACCAGCGCACGAATCATGGTCCCAAACGGTCAATCTGACTGTGTATGTCCCCGGACTCGTATACTTGTGATAAGCGATAGCATCGCCAGGACTTTCACAATACAAGGGACTACCGTCACCGAAATTCCAGCAATACATTCTTATCCCGTTTCTTAGCTGGCTAACACCGCAGGACTGACAGGTGATCAAAGGACAGCCTGTACAGCCGCCGGGAGGACAAGCATCCGGGTCCTGGGACCCACACGCGTTGAAAGTTAGAGAGCAGCCAACACACACGTACGAATCCACCGATAGGTTAGCCACTGGTGCGCTACCGGTGCAGCCGTAGGTCTCGCAGGCACCAAACATCACTACTGCGAAAATGTAAGCACCCATTAAGACTCTCGAGTTCATTTGGTCTCTCCTGTTCTGTTTAGAGACTCCCAGTATTTCGAAAGACTCTGCGCAAGTGTAATCATCTTGGAGTCGGGATAGTCGTTAGGTAGTCTCCGGCAGATATTCTGTATTATTTCGCCAGCATCACCTATTGGAATGCGTTTGCAAGTTGCCAATTCGTTAAAGCACTGAGCAGTCCTGAACAGGGCCTGGTCGGCCCGCTCGTAGTCTGGCCAATTACCAACTACCTGCTCATAATACTCTATGGCCTTTTCATACTCCTGGAGCTGTTGATGACATAACCCGGCCATAAAGTGTGCGTCTGCGGTGGCGTAACGCGTTTCAGGTAACTCGTGTATGATCCTGTCCAATGTACCTGTGGCTTTTCGGAAATTAGATTTGGCCTCGGCGGTCTTGCCCTGGTTTTCAAAGCTAAAGGCTTGATTGTAATATTGCTCGCCAAGCATAAATATCGCCGTCGGTAACTCCGGCTGGTCGCTAAAATCAGCGATTAAAATATCGACCGTTTTATCAGCAGCGGCGTAATTTCCAAGGGCGATATTTGTCTTTGCAATATCCATTTTTGCCCACATCGCCTGCACATCCTTTGGCCAGCGGTCGATAACGTACTGGTCAAGCTCATTCGCCCGGCCGTAGTTTGCTAACTTGCGATACTCCCAGGCCGTATCGTGAATGGCCCTTGCGATGTAGGTGCTCCAGGAAAAATCAGCAATTAATTTCTCAACGGCAGCTTCAGCGCCGGAGTCATCTCCCAGAGCGAGATATGACTTTATCAGGTCAGCTTGCGCCCACAATGCGTGCTCAGCTTTAGGCCAGTTTTTTACTAGATGCTTATAAAGCTGTTTTGCCTTCTCATATTTTTTCAGGTCACGACAGTACTGACCTGTATCCCAGATAGCCCTGGCTATCAATGGACTATCATTGAAGTTGGTAAGCAATTCCTCAACGGCAGTTTCAGCGGTAGTATTGTCTCCTTGTGCAAGATATGACTTTATCAAATCCGCTTGTGCCCACAAAGCATGTTCGGCTTTAGGCCAGGTCTCTACCACGAATTGATACAACTCATTAGCCTTTTTGTATTTCTGCGCGTAGCGATAGTGCTGCGCTATATCGTGAACGGCCCTTGCTGTAAGCGCATGCCCAGAATAATTGGTAAGTAATTTAGCGGTAGCAGTTTCAGCATTGGGTTCGTCACCTTGATCGACGCAATACTTTGCGATATCCATTTGCCCCAGTACCGCGTAGTCGCTCTCAGGCCACGTAGCTACCACATATTGGTCTAATTCGTTAGCTTCTTGGTGTTTATTTACGCAGCGATACCGATATGCTATGTCGTGAACTGCCTGAGTTATACCCTTGTGGCCTAAGAAGTTGGCAAGCAACTGGTTGTAGGCTGCCTCTGCCAGCGGGTATCTGTGCCAGGCAATGTAAAGAAAGGCAAGCTGCTTTTGAGCCGCAAAGGCATTATCAGTGCCTGGGTACTCGGTTACGATTTGCAGATAGATTGCCTCAGCCTGCTCGTACTGACCCTTTTCGAGCAAAGTCTCTGCCTGTTCGAGTTGAGCCGGGACACCGGCAAAAGATAATGGGGTTAGCAGAGAAGCTAAGATAAGACATAACAACCAGATGCGGGGCGAATGTTTGCTGGCCATAGCGAACCTCCTGCGCAATTGCGCTCGCCTGAAGGTTGCCCGATCAACGGCAACATGCCCAACTGATTACGTTATTTTTGCTGTCGTACTTGTGCAAGATCAACGATGTCTGCGTGTTGCACTCTCGCTGGAAAATCCAGCTATATTTAAGATTACCCCCCCCGTAGCGCAATTGTCAAGAGAATTTCTTTAAAAATTTGGGTTTTATGCAGCACTTGTGTAAGTTCTGTTGCTGGCAGGACTTACCAACACTACTAGCGAATTAAGGGGCGTAGATTAGGGGCCAATAAAATTGGGGCGGGAAAACCCCGGCCACAAGGGCCGGGGCTAAACAGGCAGGGCGGTAAAACCGCCGGCTAAATATTGGCCAGGCAGATTCGGGCGTTTCTTTTCAGGCTGGCAAGGCCAACGCGCTTAATTACCGAGTCAGCAAAGGCTGCTTCGAAATCTCTTTCGTTCATATCCAGAATCTGCTGCAAGCTCAGCGCGGCTCTGTCACGATAAAACTTAAATTCCTTATTGCGGCACACAGAAGCTTTCTGCTGGTAGGGACAAGCCAGCACACATTCGTCGCAGCCAAACAGCCGGTCGCCGATCTTTTCGGCCAGATTGGTAGCTATTTCGCCCTTGTGCTCGATTGTCAAATAGTTGATGCAGTTATTGGCGTCGAGTTGGCCATCGGCTCGCAAAGCACCGGTCGGACAAGCATCGATGCACTTAGTGCAGGTTGAGCAATTTACAGCGACTGACGGAGGAGATTCTTCCCCTTCGACTTCGCTCAGGGCTAAAGGCTCTTTTCGCTCAGAATGACAATAGGTTGGCTGGTCATATTGGAGTTTAACGGTCGTGATTATTTCGCCCAGAAATGTCTGCGGGCCCAGAACGGGATTTATTAGCATGTGATTTCTTCCGATAAAGCCCAGGCCGGCTCTGGCGGCCAATGCCCTCTCGGCTACCGGAGACGAATCAACGCATATCTTGAATCTATGGCCAGGACCGGCGGGAGAACCGACAAAGTCAGTCAGTTTGCGCAGCTTGGTCTTTATAAAAGGGTGATAATCTTCATATTGGGCGTAACTTGCGACCCGACCTGTTGGTGCGGCTGCGTCCGGCTGATTCTGTCTCGGCGGCTTGTAGCTTAGGCCCACGACTATCACCGACCGGGCATTTTCCAGAAGCTTGGCAGGATTGATGCGCTTTTCTAAATTTTTGTGCATATAGTCCATTTGACCCGCAAAGCCGGATGCCAGCCACTTGTTGAGTAATTCAACCTGCCGGCTGTCTATCGGTGAGGCGTCAGTTACGGCGACCAGGTCGAAGCCTAATTCAATCGCTTTGTTCTTTACGCTATCTGTCAAGCTCATCCCAGCCGATTATACTACATTCGACCACAAGTCGCACGGCCTGCGTGAACAGTATGTCACAACCTTTCGATAAGCGGGCTTTCAATTTCGCCTTTTCATAGCCTGCCCGGCCGGATAGAATGAATCTGTTCTGTAAATGCGTGGTTAGGTTGATGTTCCAGGGTGTCGGACCAAGGTATTGTGCTGCTCTGGCCTATCTTGACTGTGTCCTTCAGCCTGGTCGCACGAAGGGAGCACTAAGTTATGGGCTCGAACTTGGGCGTATTGCCGCGGCCGCTGCGAGGCATTATTCCGCCGAT
>Ga0315277_10010354_pt1 | contig 11809 bp, 7 predicted proteins | sample YL17G05_15_MG_FD_203695 | JGI IMG/M metagenome (GOLD analysis project Ga0315277, IMG submission 203695) | Sediment microbial communities from Yellowstone Lake, YNP, Wyoming, USA - YL17G05_15 | ecosystem: Environmental > Aquatic > Freshwater > Lake > Sediment | place: USA: Wyoming | collected...
CCTTTGAGATCCTCGAGACGTGTCTGGGCAACACTGAAGTCCAATCGCAGCGATTCGAGGTCATCCTGTTCCGTGGACAACTGCGTGCGAAAGATCTCCAGCTCCGCCTTGCGCTCGATCAGTTGGGTGGAGATGTCAAATTTCTTCAGAGCTTCTTCCTTGGCCGTGAGTACCCCACTGGTGTCCTCAAATTGTTTGCGAATTCGTTCGTTGGACTGCTTGAGAACCGCGCCTTTGATGCGAAGCGAGGCGCTGGTGGCCAAATTGGCCCAGGTGTTGGCAATCGCCTCACATTGTTGCGGGCTCTTATCCTCGACCTGGAGCAAGAGCATGGGTGCATAGGTCGTTTCGCGCAGCGTCGTGCGTTTGGTCGGCTGCACGCGCAACTTCTTGAGAAGGTCTTCGACCGTCATGCCGTCGAGCCGCAGAACGGCACGGACCTCTTCGATCAGCGCGGGCATGCGCAGCATCTTCTCATAAATGTCCGGATCGAGCGGCGACTGTTCGAGCGAGGAACTTTTGTAGGGCGATGGATTGATCAGCAGACACGCCTCGGCGCGATAGGTCTTGGGAAGCGTGAGCGAAGCCGCCGCCGCAAGAACCGTGACCGCAACGACCCACAGGGCGATCGGTTTCCACTGGCGCACGAGCACGCGCACCACGTCAACCGACGCCATGGGATTGGAAACCGTTCGTGCTGGTGTGTCCAAGACCAACCTCCCTTTCGCGCTTCGTCGAAACGCGATCCGGTTCGTTCGCAACCGCTCACCGCAAATCAGCCGACGCTTAACCAACCACCGCCTCGACCGTCAAGCGAAATGGGATGGGGCGCGAGCTGTTCGCCCGCGATGGAGCGCCGGCGGCCCCGCCGGTATTCTTCACCACAGATTTTACCGATCGCATAGCGCGATCTGTGACCGCAACTAAATCGAATCTTTGATAATCCACGAAATCACACGAATTCGCATGAATACACTTCCTTCGTGCCGCTTAGTGGCTTTCGTGGACGGAACGGCTTTTGCCTTTCCTTCTATGCTGTGCAATCGGCAAAATCTGCGGTTGCATGTTCCTTATGGATCGTTTTTTCTTGCGGCTGACCATTGCGGAGTGCTGAGTGCTGAAAAAAGCAAACGATGAATGATGAACGATGAACGGGAAACGCAAAGGCAGTGTTGAGTGTTGAGTTGACAAGCAATAATGAGTTGCGAATCATCGGGGCTAGGAGCTAAAGGCTGATGGCTGACGGTTTCCGACATAAGGGATTCACGCTGATTGAACTGCTGATCGTCGTGGCGATCATTGCAATCCTGGCCGCAATCGCGGTGCCCAATTTCCTCGAAGCCCAGGTCCGCGCCAAAGTCTCGCGCTGCAAGGCGGACATACGTAGTCTGGCGACGGCGTTGGAGTCTTACGCCGTGGACAACCATGCGTATCCCTACTCGATGGAAGGTGACTGGCCCCCGGATTTGCCCCGATACAGCCCTTTCATGGGACTTACGCATCTGACATCACCAATCGCCTACATTGCGTCGGTCCCACAGGACCCGTTCCTGAGCGGGAGTCCCAGGCGCATGAATGACACTTGGACTCACGGCGGGTTCCACTATTGGCTGAGAGAGGTTCGCTTGAAGTGGGCCGTGCTCGAGGGCTGGGGTCCCGACTCCTGGATCTGGATCGTTGGAGCTGAGAACGCCCACAAGGAGTGGGCGTTGTTGAGCTACGGCCCGGATATGTACCTAAACTGGGAACTCAAACCCGACGAGCGCCAGAACACTCAGTATGATCCCACGAACGGCACGGTGAGTTTCGGCGACATTTTCCGAGTCGGGCCGTGATATGAAGAGGTGGAGAGGAAGGAAAAAACCGGGAAAGACCGCGGTCGCCACGGAGGCGATCGCAAACGCAGTAATGCCGCAGAGAAATCAGCGTCAATCCGTTTTCAGGACGGCGAGAAAGGCTTCTTGGGGGATTTCGACTTTGCCGATTTGTTTCATGCGTTTTTTGCCGGCCTTTTGCTTTTCGAGCAGTTTGCGTTTGCGAGTGATGTCGCCGCCGTAGCACTTGGCCAAAACGTCTTTGCGCAGCGCCTTGACCGTCTCGCGCGCAATGATCCGTCCGCCAATCGCCGCCTGGATTGCCACCTGGAATAATTGTCGCGGGATCGTCTCTTTGAGTCTCTCGGCGATGGCGCGCCCGCGCGCATAAGCGTGTTCGCCGTAAACTAACGTCGAAAGCGCATCCACGGGATCGCCGTTGATCAGAATGTCGAGTTTGACGATGTCCGACGGCGCGTAGCCCTTGAACTCATAGTCGAACGATGCATAGCCCTGGGTCAGCGATTTCAGCCGGTCGTTGAAATCCACGATGATCTCGTTGAGCGGCATGTCATAGACAAGCAAAGCCCGCTTCTCGCCGACAAAGCCCAGGCTGCGTTGGATGCCTCGCTTGTCCTGGCACATTTGCATGACATTGCCCAAGTGGGAAGACGGCATGATCATCGTGGCCGTGACGATCGGCTCCTCGATTCGCTCTATCGCCGCGGGATCAGGCAGTTTGCTCGGATTGTCAATTTCGACCATCTCGCCGGTGGTCAGACAGACGTGATAGACGACGCTGGGCGTTGTGGCGAGGATGTTGACGCCGAACTCGCGGTTGAGCCGTTGCTGAACGATCTCCATGTGAAGCAAGCCGAGAAAACCGCAGCGAAAACCGAATCCCAGCGCCTGCGAGGTTTCGGGTTCGTAGAAAAATGCGGCATCGTTGAGACGCAGTTTGTCAATGGCTTCGGCCAGACGTTCATATTCTTCCGAATCCACCGGATAGAAACCGGCAAAAACAACAGGCCGAATGGGCTCATAGCCGGGAAGCAGATGGTCGGCGCCGTCGCGCGCATGGGTCAACGTGTCGCCGACCGTCACGGCATGAATCTCTTTGATGCTGGCGATGACGTAGCCGACCTCGCCGGCGCTCAAGGAGTCGGCTTTCTTCATGCGCGGCGCGAAATAGCCCACCTCATCCACTTCGTACATATCGCCACGCGCCATCAGGCGCACCCGGTCGCCCTGCCGCAGGGTGCCTTCGCGGACCCGCACATAGACGATGACGCCGCGAAAGGGATCGTACGCGGAGTCGAAGATCAACGCCCGAAGATGCGATTCGCCAGGGGTCACGCGCGGCCCCGGAATCCGGTTCACGATTGTCTCCAGCAGCCCAGCCACACCTTCGCCCGTTTTGGCGCTGACCAGGACGGCGTGATCCGTGGACAGTCCGACGATCTCGCGGATCTGTTCAAGGGTGCCGGCGACATCGGCGGCCGGCAGGTCTATCTTGTTCACCACAGGAATGAGTTCGAGGTCGTGTTCGATCGCCATGTAGGCATTGGCGAGCGTCTGCGCCTCGACGCCCTGCGAAGCATCCACCACCAAAAGCGCACCCTCGCAGGCGGCCAGCGAGCGCGAAACCTCATAGGTGAAATCCACGTGGCCGGGCGTATCAATCAGGTTGAGTTCATAGGTCTGGCCGTCGCGCGCCTGATAAGTCATGCGGACGGCCTGGGCTTTGATCGTGATGCCGCGCTCGCGTTCGAGGTCCATCGTGTCGAGGACCTGCTCGCGCATTTCGCGCGGCTCGATCGTGCCGGTCAGCTCGAGCAAGCGGTCGGCCAGCGTGGACTTGCCGTGGTCTATGTGAGCGATGATGCAAAAATTGCGAATGTGCGAAGCCTCTGATCCCATGGCACTCCTCGATCGTTCAAAGACATCGGCTACCGTACAGCTGCACGGTGGCTTTTCAACGCTTTTCCCATTGACGCCAGAACCGAAAGTGAACAACGGTCGCCTGTGTTCCTCCCGATATCGCAAATGCCGCTTGACGAGGCACGCGGAATATGGTAAAAACGAGTGTATTGCATGGTAGCAACTGCGAAGAGGGGTGGTTTTCCCTCCCCCCCTTCAAGCACTGAGACATTTCACCAAAGGGAGGAACAAGGCAATGAGAAGGGCGATGGTGTTAGCAGTGGCGTTGGCGATGGCAGTGGGAGTGGCCCAGGCGGGGCCGAGAACGATCACGTATCAGGGGTATGTGTTGCGGCCGGACGGCAACGCGGTCGGCGACGGAACGTATCAAATGCGGTTTCGGCTGTTCGACACCTCGACGGCGACGACGGTCCGTTGGGAGGAAACAGAGGCGTCGGTCACCGTGTACAGCGGCCTGTTCAGCGTGACGCTGGGCGACGGCGCGACTCCCTTCGGGACGTTGTTCGCCACATCTTCGATTCTCTGGCTCGAGGTGGCGATTGATCTGGACAAGAACAGTACGTTTGAGACGACCGAGGTCTATGCACCGCGCCAGAGGCTGGCCGGAGCCGCCTGGGCCGTGGATGCGGACACCGTGGATGGCAAACATGCCGCCGATCTCGGCGACATTACGGGTGTGACGGCAGGAACGGGCCTGACAGGCGGCGGCACCAGCGGTAGCGTCACAGTCGCCGTTCGGTTTGCAGGCAATGGAGTAGCCGGCACCGCGGCTCGCTCGGATCATGCCCATGGCACCAGCTATTGGTCACTGGCGGGCAACGCGGGCCTGACCAGCGGAACGCACTTCCTGGGAACGACCGACAATGTGGCGCTGGACTTGCGTGCGAACAACAGCCGCGTCCTGCGGCTGGAGTTTGCGGGCCTCAGCCCGAACATTCTCGGTGGTTTTAGTGGAAACAACGTCATCTCTGGCGTCTATGGTGCGGTAATAGCCGGCGGCGGAGGTACTGGTAAGACAAACAGCGTCACCGACAGCTGGGGAGCAATCGGCGGCGGTCTGAACAATCGGGTGGGTGACAATGCAGGCACAGTTGACGACAGCGCATACGCCACGATCGCTGGCGGCAGGGACAACAGAGCGGACGGCATTGCTGCCACAGTCGGCGGTGGTGACCTCAACAGAGCCTACGGCCCTGCTGCCGCGGTCGGTGGCGGAGTAGGCAACATGGCCGGTGGGACTCGGGCCACGGTTGGTGGCGGCGCAGGCAACGGAGCCATGGGATACGAGACTACAGTTGGCGGTGGGGAAAGCAACATTGCTGGTGGCGCTTACGGCACAATTGGTGGAGGTTCTGAGAACTTGTCAGGCGGGTCCTATTCCACAGTTCCGGGAGGGTCCCAGAATACCGCCGGAGGGCAATACAGTTTCGCAGCCGGCAGAGAAGCTAGAGCTCTCCACGATGGCACTTTCGTCTGGGGGGATTCGCGGGATATGCTGACAGCTTCGACAGGTGCCAACCAGTTCCTCATCCGTGCGGGGGGTGGCGTTGGGATCAACACCACCTCACTTGGCGGATTTGGCCTGCGCGTGGCCGGCACCGCCGGTCTGGACGGCACGCTCAACATGGGACCCGACGGAACGTCCGCCGAGATCGTCAATCTGGCCGATCCAACCACCTCCCAAAGCGCAGCAACCAAAGCGTATGTGGATAGTCGCATGGGCGGCGGTGGCGGCATCACCTGGGTCCACGTCACGGGAATGTCGCATCTGGCGGAAGCCAACCGAGGTTACGTGGCGGACAATGCTTCCAGCTTGGTTACGATTCTACTGCCGACGTCGGCGTCATTGGCCATCGGCGACGTCATCCGCGTCAGCGGCGCCGGCGCCGGCGGCTGGAAGATCGCCCAACAAGCGGGGCAGAGCATTCGCGTGGGTAATATCGCAACTCTTTGGATACCGAGAGAGTCCAACCGACAGTGGTATGGCGTTGCCACATCGGCGGATGGGACGAAACTGGTCGCTTCTGTCTATGCAGGCCAGATTTACACGTCGTCAGATTCGGGGGTGACTTGGACCGCCAGAGAGTCCAACCGAAACTGGCGGTTCGTCGCGTCATCGGCGGACGGGACGAACCTGATCGCCACCGTCGAGAACGGGCAGATCTACACATCGTCAGATTCCGGGGCGACCTGGACGGCCAGAGAGTCCAACCGAAACTGGGAACGCGTTGCCTCGTCGGCGGACGGGACCAAACTGGTCGCCTGTGTTTCGGGTGGCCAGATTTACACCTCGTCGGATAGCGGCGTGACGTGGACCGCCCGCGAGTTCAACCGACAGTGGCGGTCCGTCGCGTCGGCGGCGGACGGGACCAAACTGGTCGCCTGTGTTTCGGGTGGCCAGATTTACACGTCGTGGGATTCGGGGACATCCTGGACCGCCAGAGACACCATGCGAGCCTGGTATGGCGTCGCGTCGGCGGCGGACGGGACCAAACTGGTCGCCTGTACCGCGGGCGGCCAGATTTACACGTCGTGGGATTCGGGGGTGACCTGGACGGCCAGAGAGACCAACCGAAACTGGTGCGCCGTTGCCTCGTCTTCTGATGGGACGAAACTGGTTGCTGGCATCTATGGCGGCCAGATTTACGCGTCGTCGGATTCGGGCGTTAGCTGGACGGCGCGGGAGTCCAACCGTGACTGGCGCAGTGTGGCCTCGTCGGCGGATGGTACGAAACTGGTCGCCTGTGTCGCGGGCGGCCAGATCTACACTTATCGTTTGCATACTGTCCCCGGGCCGAGCGGTTGGCTGAGCGGTGGCCAAGGCGACGCCGTCGAGTTGCAGTATATCGGCGCGAACGTGTTCCTTCCGATCACCTACGTCGGCTCGCTCGATGCCAATTAGAGAAGAACGCATGAGCCTGGCGGATAACTTCAATTCACCAGAGGGGCACGCAGGACAGGGAAACTCGCTTTTGTTTTCCTCTGTGGCTCGGTGCCTTGTGGTTGATTGGGACGCTGACGATTCTATCCCTTGATCACGGCCAGAGGCGAGAGTGTGACGCGGATGTCCACGAGGTCGCTCTGGGCGGCCATGACCATGTCAATGTCTTTATACGCTTGAGGCGCTTCGTCGCGGACATCGCTGGCGTGGCGCAGGACCACGTCGCGCAGGGCCTGCTTGAGATCGTCCTTGGTGATCTTGCGAAAAGCCTGGGACGCGACACACAACGTCCCCACAAAATCATTCTCAGGCGAAAACGAGCCGTCGTTTTTTGGGCTCGGGAATGGGTCGTCCTGTTTCCTTCGCGGTTTCAATCCATTCCCGGATCACGACTTCCGCGTTTGCGACGGCCTTCTTGTAGGTTGGCCCATCGGCAGCGCAGCCGGGCAATTCGGGGACTTCGGCGATGAAGGTTTGGTCTTCCTCGCTCCAGTATAGGATGATCTCATACTTGCTCATTCGGGTTCCTCTCCCAATCGGTATTTCATAATCACCTGTCTAACCTGTTTCACCTGGTATGGCTTGGCTTGCGCTCCCTTGGGCTGGAGATTCAGAATTTCGTCCACTCCTTCCTGCACGTAGAACGGTCAACGACATCCGTGGCGAAATCCTATCCCTTAATCACCGCCAGAGGCGAGAGTGTGACGCGGATGTCCACGAGGTCGCTCTGGGCGGCCATGACCACGTCAATGTCTTTGTAAGCTTGCGGCGCTTCGTCGCGGACATCGCTGGCGTGGCGCAGGACCACATCGCCCAGTGCCTCTTTGAGGTCGGCCTTGGTGATCTTGCGGAAGGCTTCGCTGCGCGACATCCGCCGTCCCGCGCCGTGCGAACACGACTGGAACGAGTCGAGATTGCCCTTGCCCTCGATGATATAAGACTTTGATCCCATCGAGCCGGGGATGATGCCCGTCAGACCGCGCGTGGCCAGTGTTGCGCCTTTGCGATGGACCCAGACGCGCCGGCCAAAATGCTCTTCGAGCGCCGCGTAGTTGTGGTGAATGTTGATCAGCTTGTCGGAATCATAATTCAACGTCACGCCGAAATGGGCCGTCACCTGGCCGAGAATCCTAAGGATGCGGTCCATCATCTGAAGGCGATTTTCGTAAGCGTAATTCAGCGACCAGGTCATGTCGTCGAGATAGGCGCGTCCCTCGTCGGTTAAGGTCGGAAGATAGGAAAGATCGCGCGGAACGCCGGTGCCCATCTGCTGATTGAGTTGCTTGGCCAGACGGATGTAGAATTCGGCGACTTCCTTGCCCACGTGGCGACTGCCCGAATGGACCATGACCCAGAGGCGGCCGTCCTGGTCTTTCTGAAGTTCGATGAAGTGATTGCCGCCGCCAAGTGTGCCCAGCTTGTAAGGTGCTTGCTTTTGAATCTCGCGATTCAACTGGCCGAACCGGCTCTCATAGTCGAAGCCCTTGAGTGAGCCGTGGGTCTCCCACGGCTGCGGATCCTTGTAGCCATCCGGTCCTGTTGGGACCGCTTTGAAGATAGCATGGGTCAGCATATTGAGGAAATCGTGCGCGTGCGGCTCGAGTTCGCGCCACTCGTTGCCGGTCGGCATGGCGCACATTCCGCAACCGATATCCACGCCGACCGCCGAAGGAATGACGGCATCAACCGTCCCAAAAACCGAGCCAATAGTCGCGCCCAATCCGACGTGAGCATCGGCCATCGCGGCCACGTGGTGATGGACAATCTCCAAACCAGCCGTGTCCTGGAGCTGTTTGAAGGTTTCGCTGTCCGCATCGGTTGCCCAGCAATAGATGGGCACGCGCTGTTTTTTCTGATCGAAAACGACTTCCATTCTGCTCTTTCCTCCACAAAAGCGGAACAATCCTGACGTGGCTTGTGCGCCGGCGCAACGAGAATCCTTTGGCAGGGAGCAAGAGTCAGGGGTTTAGGGTGTGGGGTGTGGGGTGTGGGATCAGAAATCATGGTTCAAAGAGGGCAGATTAGTCCGCATTTCTCACCGTCGCTGTAGCCGCCGAAGTGATGAGGCGGACAGGTGGCGGGTGGGAAAACGTCCGCCTCATCACTTCGGCGGCTACAGCGTGTCGCCTCTATTATTGATTGGTGAGAAATGCGGGTTAGAGCCTTTGCCTGTTCTTGCATTTGAATTCTTGCCTCTGACTTCTACTCCACGGCCCTTCACAGTGCTTGCCGCGCTTAAAGATATTGAATAAGGACGTACGTGCAAAACATGTTAAATCAACACTCTACATCTTGCCCGTTGCCGTATAAGCCCTTTCGGCGGGGGTAAGTCGAATTGGACGGGCGACCCAGACCAAACCGTTTGCGGCCCTGCCACAGTCTGTATTGTCAAGGTTCTGAACCAGAAGGCGTTTGAATCTCATCAGACAGGTAGCAAGCAATCCGAACATCGCTGGGTTTCAGTGAAACCCACGACCTTCAACGCAACTCAAATCCCCCACATGCGTGCATGCATGTGAACACCCCTCCCCCGAAGCGCCGGTCTACCCCCATCAGGCCGGCGTTTCGTCTTTATTGCCTTCTCATCTGCCGTTCAACGCCGCCCCGGCGCGGCCGGACCTTCTCGGAATCGAAATAGCATTGGGTCGGTATCCCAATTCACACCGAACACACGAACAAACGGTCCGCTCTCGCCGGTGAGCCACATCAATTCCTTGCTCGATTGCCACATGCCATTCAGCGGGCCAATCGCAATCACGCTGACGCCCTTGTCGTGCAAATCTTTGGTCCAATCGGCAAGGCTGTCCGAAATCGGTGGAACATATTTGACCCGCCGGTTCAATTCTTTCCCATAAAACAGGTAGCTCCGCTTGCTCAAAATGTATCCGATGATTTCATCCTGACCCACATTCTTGTGGATGTATTCGGCGATGCCACCATAGACTTCATTCCTTCGCGTGTCTCGTTGTTCCCTTGCCACAAGGGTGCCGGCGACGAGCAGCACAGCCAATATGCAAGAAAGTAATGCCAAAACCGATGGGCGGAATATCCGCGCGGTTTTGTCTGCTTTTTCGGCACTACTGAGGATGGCAAACAGCGCCCAACACGACAGGATTACGACCGCCGCAAGAAAGGCGTTCACCTTGCCCAATGAAAAAACGGCAAGCACGGCCACGACCGCGGCAATGATCTCGTCGCGCGTCTTCGTGTAGGTCGCCGCAATTGCCGCCACCGCACCGAACCAGGCGATAAACGGAAAGGCAAACCGCATCTGACCACCCAGCCAGGGAGTGATCTGCCCGCCGAAGGATCCATTGTCGCCGCTGTAGGGCGTGGTCCAGTAAAGGAAAGCCGTGCTCACCAACAATACAGTAAGGAGTATGAGATGAAGCGGTTTCGCTTTTTTCCCTCTACAAAAGAGTGCTACGGGTAGGAATAGCGCCTGCACAATGAGCGCCACGAATCCAAGATTCAAATGAACCAGTGCTTGCGTCGCCAACACATTCCAATGGGATGGATTCGTGAAATGAAAGAGATACGCCAACGTCGTTTTGTGAAAATCGCCCGCGGTAACCGGACCAGGGAATAGTGTAATGCCGGCCAATCGCACTTGGACGTAGCCAAGAGGATTGCCGACCTGAATCAGATTGCGCACGTACCAAAAACCACCCAAGAACAGAAAACAAACAATGGCGCATGCACCCAGCAAAATGTTCTGTCTATTCGAGTGGGGTGCGAGTTTGGAAATCTTGTCTGGAGACTTCGCGGCCCCGACTGCCAAGAGGACCAAAGTAGCGAAAAGGACAATCCCATAAAGGATGCCCGAGGTTTTCACGCCAAGAAACATTCCAAGGGTCGCAAGAAACAGGGCGATATGGAACAAAGACCGCGTGCGCGAGAACGATAGCGTCCAATACAGCCCCGCCATGAATAACGCGGCGAATGGCAGATCTGCGTGCATTTCGTTTACATGTCTCATGACAATCGGCAACGTCAGCACGAGCGCCGATGCCCCTAGACTTTTCGTTCGCGTCGCACCCATTTCCCTGCTTATCGAGTGGGTCGAAATGCCGAGCAAAACCCACGCAATCAAATTGGGAAGCGCCACCAGGAAATCTTCTCCGAACGGCATCAGAAACAACGTGCACAACACTTCCCAATTGTAGGGATATGTGCTCGGGAATTCCGGATAGTAGAACTCTTCGAGCATGGCGAAAGATTGCTTCTGATACCAATTCGCCATGACGGGAAGATGATAGCCCAACGAATCATACTCGGTGATGGGTTGAGTCGCCAGCCGCCACAATAACGCAATCCCGACGACAGAAATCGCCGCAAGCATCAATTGCTCCAAACGGCTGAGGGGCCGGCTGAGCTGGAACCGGTTTCGCAACGAAAATGACGGCGTCTGCCGCGATGTGTATAGAAAGAGTAGGATTCCTGTGATGAGAATCAGGCACTCCGCCAACAGGACTGCCCCAGGAGTCAGACAATGGATCGTTCCGAGGAAAAGACCAATGCAGGTTTCGATCACGCACCAGCCGGTGAGAAAAACCAGCATACAATGGCTAAGGCCGAGTTTCTCCCTACCTCTCTCGCCGACAAGGAACAGCAAGAAACACAACGGAACCGGGCCGAGCAGAACTACAAGGAAGACAGCGAGATCCTCGATATGTAAGATCACCGACATTTGAACGGCTCCGCGCAGAAGAAAGCCAGATTCCACTCCACGCGCTTAGTCCTCTGATTCATAAGTTCGGTGACGTATTCTTTTTGACAGGATAACGGGATGGACGGGATTCCTGAAATCCTGTTTATCCCCCGACCAACTCCCGCGCTTTTCGTTTCACTTCCACCTTCCGCTCGCCAGAATTCAGAACCAAGCCCACCGGCTTCCCCGTGGCAACCAGATAATTCACCAACTGAATCTCGTGAGCCATAATGATCCGCCTCACGGACTTCAGTTCCAATATAATGGTGTCCTCCACCACGAGGTCGGCGACAAACTCTCCGACGATCTCTCCCTCATAGCGCACAATGATGGGTTTCTGATACTCCGCGCGAAGTCCTGCCTTGCGCAGTTCGATCATCAGACATTTCTCATAGACCGATT
>Ga0315277_10010355_pt1 | contig 11807 bp, 9 predicted proteins | sample YL17G05_15_MG_FD_203695 | JGI IMG/M metagenome (GOLD analysis project Ga0315277, IMG submission 203695) | Sediment microbial communities from Yellowstone Lake, YNP, Wyoming, USA - YL17G05_15 | ecosystem: Environmental > Aquatic > Freshwater > Lake > Sediment | place: USA: Wyoming | collected...
AAGAACGTGACAAGCATAGATCGATGCGTATGATGGTGGAATCTGAATTAAAGAAGATAAATGAGTACCTCGATCAATGTCTGAATCCTGAAGTGTCGTAGTATCGTATGTTCTTTTCCATAAAGGATGGTGGGGAAATGCATAACCGTATTAACCGCACCGTCAGCCGAACCCATAGTCGTGACTCTGGGTGATAGTCAAACATATTAAAGAATCTGACAAGTAACTTTAATAGGGAACTCGGCTCGAGGACGTCTTATTACAGGCCTCATCCCGCTTAGGCAGGATTTGCATTGTCATTCCCGGAAGGGAACGGCAGGCAGACAGTGGAAGTAAGAAACGTTCCGGCGAGTACCCACTGTGTATGAATTGAGATTCTTCAATACATAAGACTAAAAGGCTGCGTGCGGTTTTTTTATTGTTTACCCGTGCAATGCATGATAACCTAATGGAGAAGACTATGACAATCGATCTGTTAACGATTATTATAATTATTGCCTCTGCTGCTGTTTCATTCGGACTGGGATGGTTTATCAACAATCGTATCGCTAAAAATAACATCGCGAACGCCAAGGAACGAGTAAAGAAAATCATCGCAGATGCTGAAAAAGATTCCCTCGCCCTCAAAAAAGAGAAACTCAACGAGGTGAAAGACGAATGGTACAAGAAGAAACAGGAATTCGATCAGGATGCTAACGCCAAACGGAACAAATTCCAGGCGTTCGAGAAACAACTTACAAACCGGGAAGACAATCTCGAACGTCGTGTGGAGTTGATCAACAAAAAAGAAAAGGAATTGCAGGTAACCAGGAAGAATATCGAAGACAAAAATAAGCAGATTGAAGAAAAACAATCCCACCTCCAGCGACTCATCCAGGAGGAAACACTGAAACTGGAAAAAGTGTCAAGCATGTCGAAGGAAGATGCGAAAAAACTCCTCATTGATAATCTGGTGAACGAAGCGAAATCTGATGCCGCTCAGATGGTTAAGGAAATACGCGACAACTCGAGGATGGAAGCTAAGAAAGAAGCCCAGAAAGTGATCATTCAGGCAATTCAGCGTTCCGCAACCGACCACTGTGTCGAAACCACAGTCAGCGTTTTACAAATACAGAATGATGAGATGAAGGGCAGAATCATCGGTAAGGAGGGAAGGAACATCCGGGCGTTCGAAGCTGCAACCGGAGTCGATGTGATCGTTGATGATACCCCGGAAGCCGTCATCCTCTCTGCATTTGATCCTTTGCGTCGAGAAGTCGGCAGGTTAGCGCTAGAACGACTGATTGCCGACGGCAGAATTCATCCGGCGCGTATTGAAGAGATCGTGGAAAAAGTGAGGAAGGACCTCGAAGAAGAACTCCTCCGAACCGGTGAAAATGCGTTTCTTGAAGTAGGGTTACACGGCGGAAATCCGGAACTCTTTCGCCATGTCGGGAGAATGAAATACCGGTCAAGCTATGGCCAAAACCTCCTGGCGCATAGCCTGGAAGTATCATACCTGACCGGCCTGATGGCTGCAGAATTGGGTCTCGACAGCGGGATGGCGAAGAGAGCAGGTTTGCTGCATGACATCGGAAAGACTGTCGACCGGAACATGGAAGGACCGCACGCTCTCATCGGCTACGATCTCGCAAAGAAACTGGGCGAACATCCAATTATCGTAAATGCCATCGGATCTCACCACGACGATCTTCCGCCTGAAAATCCTATCGCAGTCCTAGTACAGGCTGCCGACTCAATAAGCGGATCGCGGCCCGGCGCGAGGAGAGAATCGGTGGAAGCATATGCGAAGCGGCTCGAGCGGCTGGAAGAACTGGCAAAATCATTTAACGGTGTCGCACAAACCTACGCGATCCAGGCGGGCCGGGAAATCCGTGTCATTGTCGAGCACGACAAAGTCGACGATGCCAATGCAGAAATGCTGGCAAACGACATAGCCCGGAAAATTCAGTCGGAAATGGGATACCCTGGACAAATTAAAGTTGTTGTTATTCGTGAAAAACGCGCAATAGCGTACGCGAAGTAACGAAGCCGCAGGAACTATTTACGGGCAGGATTGAATGAACCGCAGTATCATCACCGTTGGCCTTACTGGTGGTATCGGCAGTGGAAAAACGACAGTAGCAGCGATCTTCGAGCGATGCGGCACTGCAATCATATATGCCGATCGCGTTGCCCGAAATCTAATAGACAGTAACAAGGCCATCCGGAAGAAAATCATTCAGACATTCGGAAAAGAAAGTTATTTTCCGGACGGCAGTCTTGATCGTGTACGGATGGCAGGACGAGTGTTCAAAAATCGGAAGATGCAGGAAATCCTCAATGCCATCGTCCATCCTGTAGTTATTCGTGAGATAAATCTGACTATCGAAAATATCCGTCGCTCCGGACTTTATAAAATCGTTATTATCGAAGCTGCCTTGATTTTTGAAGCGGGTATCCAGAATAAATTCGACTACATCGTTGTCGTGGATGCCGACAGGGATGTCCGGATCCGTCGCATGATGCTCAGAGATGGCGAGTCGGAGACCAACATCAACGCACGGATAAAGTCCCAGCTCTCAAATCGTACAAAAGCAACCATGGCAGATTTTGTCATCCAAAACAACGGCACGATCCCGGATCTTGAGACGTCAACGCGCTTTGTTTACAGATTACTGATGCAAAGTTTATGAAACCGGATACACAGAAATCGTCCGCCGGGAATGTAAGGACCGATTTTCTAGTTATCGGCAGCGGTATCGCTGGTCTGTCATTTGCTTTAAAGGCAGCACGTCATGGTACGGTCGCTATCATCACAAAGAAGGAAAAGGCCGAATCGAATACTAACTATGCGCAGGGTGGAATCGCCGCGGTTGTATCGTCGGATGATTCCCACGAACTCCACATAGAAGACACGCTGAATACCGGTGTCGGACTCTGCCATCCCGATGCGGTTGATGTTCTCGTTCGGGAAGGGCCGATACTGCTCAGAGAGTTGATGTCAATCGGAGTAGAATTTACCAGAAAGGGTGAATTACTCGATCTGGGAAGGGAAGGAGGACATTCCCGAAATCGCATCGTTCATGCATCTGATCGAAGCGGAGCGGAAATCGAACGTGCACTGCTCCATGCGGCGGCGAGTAATCCGAATATTCACATATTCGAAAATCACCTTGCCATCGACATCATTACAGAACATCATCTCGGATACCTTCAGAATCAAGAAGTTCCCATCCATTGCTGGGGTGTCTATGCACTCGACAGGACTGCGACGAAAATAAAAACATTCCTCGCATCATACTCTATTCTCTGCTCAGGCGGGTTAGGTCAGGTCTACCTGCATACCACAAATCCCCCGATCGCGACAGGTGACGGTGTGGCAATGGCATACCGCGCAGGCGCTCTCATTGGAAACATGGAATTTATTCAATTCCATCCTACGTCACTGTATAATTCCGGCTCGCCGGCTTTTCTTATCTCGGAAGCTGTCCGCGGTGCGGGTGGAATTTTGCAGACTATGAATGGGCTGGAGTTCATGACGCAGTATGATCCGAGAGGTGAACTCGCCCCGCGCGATATTGTAGCGCGGGCGATCGATACGGAATTAAAGAAATACGGCGATCCGCACGTATACCTCGATCTTCGTCATCTCGGCGGCGAAGCGTTACGGCAAAAATTCCCGCACATCTACGAAACATGTCTCCTGAAATATAAAATTGATATCACAAATGAGCGGATTCCGGTCGTGCCTGCGGCACATTATTCCTGCGGAGGAGTTGTAACCGACCTGAACGGTCGTTCCACAATCCGTCATCTCTACGCGTGCGGCGAAGTTGCTATGACCGGCGTCCATGGCGCTAACAGACTTGCGAGTAATTCACTGCTTGAGGCGCTGGTATTTTCCCATAGAGCGTGGAATGATATTTCTGATAGACCCCGAAGCCATCAGTCTGAAATTCCAACTATACCTCAGTGGGACGAGAGCGGAACCTTCGATGCGGAAGAATGGGTGCTCATCGAACACGATAAGCGCGAGATTCAGGAGCTGATGTGGGATTATGTCGGAATCATGAGATCAGACTTACGACTCGACCGTGCGCGTAGGCGGTTACAGCTGATAAGAGATGAGATTGAAAATTTTTATAAAAAAACAAAAATTACCGAAGGTCTCATCGAACTCAGGAATCTGGCAACGGTTGCAGACTTAATCGTTCGGTCTGCGATCCGCAGAAAAGAGAGCAGGGGACTACATTTCACAACAGATTACCCTCTCAGGAATGATGAAAAGTACAAATGCGACACGATTCTCTCATGGCGGGAGAGTTGAGTTCAAACGATATTTTCCGTAATATACTCTATGCGATCATTTGAAATTGAAACCGGAATACGGTTTTCCGACGACAAACCCCATGATCATTGTGCTGTTTTCGGTATTTATGGACACCCCCAGGCCGCACAGATGAGCTACTACGGGCTTTATGCCCAGCAACATCGCGGGCAGGAAGCTTCCGGTATAGTTACGTCATACTACGATGCCGCCGATTCGAAATTCCACTTCCGCGTTCATAAAGATTTTGGTCTGGTGAACGACGTATTCAAAGGTGATACACTTCTTACAGAATACCTCATCGGTTGCGCGGCGATCGGACACAATCGCTACTCAACGGCAGGCGCGTCCGATAACCGGCTGAATATCCAACCTCTCACAGTGAACTACAGGGATGGCAACATCGCCATCGCTCATAACGGGAACCTTACAAATTTTCGTGTTCTCCGAAAAAAGCTTCAGGACAAAGGCACAATCTTCCAGACGACCTCAGATACCGAAATCATCCTACATCTGATGGCTAAGAGCACGGAAAAAGATCCCATCAGGCAGATTATCGATGCGCTGCAACAGGTGGAGGGGGCCTATTCACTGACGGTTTTAATCAACGATAAACTTGTAGCCGCACGCGATCCTCACGGTTGGAGGCCTCTTGCCGTCGGTAAACTCGGGGATGGGTTTGTCGTCTCCTCCGAAACATGCGCCTTCGATATCATTAATGCGGAATATATCAGCGACGTTGCACCGGGGGAATTACTCGTATTTGATCAGGAAACTCTGAAGACGGGTGAGGTTAAATCGTTCCGTATCAAATCCGAAAAGACTCAGCCCCATCACTGTATTTTTGAATACATATATTTTTCAAGACCCGATAGCAAAATATTCGGTGAGAATGTCGACAAAGTCAGACGTAAATTGGGTAAATCCCTCGCCCGGGAACACCCGGTCCGCGAGGACGATGAAACGGAATCGGTCGTCGTTATAAATGTACCCGATTCAAGTAATACTGCAACTCTTGGTTTTGTAACACAAAGCAATAAACTAGGCAACAAAGCCAAGTACGAGATCGGCTTGATACGCAGTCACTACGTCGGGAGGACATTCATACAGCCGATGCAGGATGTCCGGGAAATGAAAGTCAGAACGAAATTCAATACGGTAAAAGGCGTTCTCAACGGAAAGAAAGTGGTCATCATCGACGATTCCATCGTTCGCGGTACGACATCCAGGCAGTTAGTAAAGCTAATCCGCAACGCAGGAGCAAGAGAGATTCATTTTCGTGTCACCTCACCGCCAATTCGATATCCCTGTCATTATGGTATGGATTTCCCGACAGAGAACGAATTGATCGCGAATCGGTCCGGCGGGGAAGTGGAAAAGATCCGTCAGGAACTCCAGGTCGACAGCCTGGGATACTTATCACTTGATAACCTCCTCGAATCGGTGCCGCATGAGCATGGCGAATCCTATTGTACGGCATGCTTCAGTGGAATATTCCCCACACCGGTTGAAAACGGAAAATCCAAGGTTGAGAACGAAATGTAGTATGATCAGGGGACAGTGGACAATCTCAAATGCATTAAGTCTCTCGCGTATCCTCCTTCTAGTCCCGATTTCCCTGCTCCTCCTCCAGGATGACCCATCAAAACGCTGGTTCGTTCTCGCCCTGATAATCGTAACGGCTATGACCGATATGTTCGATGGTATCCTCGCGCGGCGATTTAACCAGGTTACCGAGTTCGGCAAGGTTATAGATCCGCTGGCGGATAAAACCGGTATTGTAGTAATCGGCTTCATCCTTCTGCTTCAACATAAAATACCGCTCTGGTTCTTCATCGCTGTTTTCTTGCGCGATGCGCTGATTCTGCTGGGCGGTCTCTATCTGCAGAGGAAAAAAGGCATAACACTTCCATCGAATACAACGGGTAAATGGGCAGCCGCTGTCATGACCGTCTACCTTATTTTATCCTTCCTCAATCTTGAAAGTCTTAATGAGATCACAACAATACTTCTCGCATTGAGTACGCTCTTACTCGTCTTATCGTTCGCACTCTACCTCCGGCGCTTTTTTACAGTAATGGAAGTTAATAAGTTATAATGAATAATTCATTGGCGCACTTATGGGATTTTTTGATTCGATAACGTTCGGAAGGTTAAAGGAGGGATTATCCAAAACTAGAGATAATCTCTTCGGCAAAATTCAGCGAATCATTGCGGGGAAATCGAAGATTGACGATGCTGTTATCGAGGGTATTGAAGAAATATTAATCGGAGGTGATGTAGGAGTAGCAGCGACGGCGACAATTATCGACAATCTCCGGAAACGCGTGAAGGAAGAGGGGTACGAAGATCCTTCCGCGCTCGAAAGTCTCCTGAAGGATGAAATAGAAAAAATGCTGGCGGGAGGTGATGAGAATGCTGAGAAATTATTCACACCCGTCACAGACGGCAAACCTCATACGATTCTGATTGTCGGCGTAAACGGTGTCGGAAAGACGACAACCATAGGTAAACTCGCACACAACTATCGGCATGCAGGGAAACGGGTGATCATAGCAGCTGCTGACACTTTCCGCGCTGCCGCGAATGAACAGCTCGAGATATGGGCGCAACGCGCAGGTGTGGATGTCATCCGCCAGGCACACGGAGCCGATCCGGCGGCTGTTGCATTCGATGCTCTCAACTCGGCGATAGCACGAAACATTGATGTCCTTATCATCGACACGGCGGGCAGACTCCATACAAAAGTGAACCTGATGGAGGAATTAAAAAAAATTAAACGGGTTCTGCAGAAAATAGATCCAAAAATCCCGCAGGAAATTCTCCTTGTCCTCGATGCCTCAACTGGTCAGAATGCATTTCAGCAGCTGCGTCAGTTTAATGCGGCTGTCGGCGTTACCGGACTTATTCTAACAAAACTGGACGGGACCGCCAAAGGCGGTGTAATTCTCGGATTAACACAGGAAATTCAGATTCCGGTAAGATATATAGGTGTCGGAGAAAAGATTACCGATCTGCAGCCGTTCAACAAACAGGCGTTTGTCACCGCACTCTGCGAGCATACACAGTGAAACTCCGATGCAAACCATATACGCTCAACCTCCGCCATCCGTTTACGATAGCGCGTGGATCACGGACTCAGCAGGCAAATGTACTCGTTGAGATAGAAGACGGTTCAGACATCGGTTACGGGGAGGCGGCGCCCTCCGGTCGGTACGGGGAAGATCAGGAATCCGTTCTAAAGTTTCTCGGTAGAGTAGATCTCGTGGCTTTCAAAGACCCGTTTCAACTGGAAGATATCCTCTCTTTTGTTGATGTCCTTGCCCCGGGTAACGAATCAGCCAAAGCGGCAATAGATATTGCACTACACGATCTCATCGGGAAAAAATTGAAAATCCCTCTATGGAAATTATGGGGACTGAACCCGGATAAAACTCCTGTCACATCGTTCACAATCGGGATTGATACACCCGAAATAATAGAAGAAAAAATCCGGGAAGCTCAGGAATTTCCGGTATTAAAGGTAAAAGTTGGCGTCCCTGATGATGAGGAGATTATCAGAACAATAAGGAAATTCACGGATAAGCCTCTACGTGTCGATGCCAATGAAGGATGGAAGTCGAAAGAACTCGCGCGCGATAAAATCCTCTGGCTGGAAAACCAGGGTGTAGAACTGGTCGAACAGCCATTGCCCGCACAGGATATAGAGGGAATTGCATGGCTTAGAAATCACATCCATGTTCCGATCATCGCTGATGAGAGCATTCGTACCCTTCACGATTTACCTGAACTACGGGGCGTCTACGATGGAATCAATATTAAACTAATGAAATGCGGAGGCGTGCGTCAGGCGTTGAAGATGATTCACGCCGCCCGGGCGATGAGTCTTAAAATCATGCTCGGTTGTATGATTGAGAGCTCAGTGGCTATTGCTGCCGCTGCGCACATCTCTCCGCTGGTTGATTACGCTGATCTGGATGGTAATCTTCTCATAACGAACGAACCGTTTACGGGTCTGAAACAGACTTCCGGAAAAATTATACTCCCATCCGAGCCGGGCCTCGGAATTAAACCCTGCTGATGAATGAAAAACGCAATGTCGCAAACCATAAAAATCCTTCCCGAAAGCCTGGCAAATAAAATTGCCGCCGGTGAGGTCATCCAGCGTCCGGCATCTGCCGTGAAAGAGCTCATCGAGAATGCGATAGACGCCCAGGCAAAATCTGTCGCGGTAATTATCGAGGACGGCGGGAAAAGTCTGATACAGGTCGTCGATGACGGCACGGGGATGAGTATTGATGATGCTCTGATTGCTTTTCAACGCCATGCCACAAGTAAAATCGCAACTTACGATGACCTTGAGAATATTACCACGCTCGGTTTCAGGGGAGAGGCGTTAGCTTCAATTTCTGCTGTGGCGCAGATAGAAATGATAACCCGTATAGCATCGTCAGATACGGCGGTGAGAGTGAGCAATCACAGTAGCAGTCTGATAGATTACACTGCCTGTGCAGGGCCGGTTGGTACTTCTGTTGTTGCGAAGAATTTATTCTATAACACGCCGGGGAGAAAAAACTTTCTTAAAAGTACTCCGACCGAATTCAAGCATGTGATCGACGCCGTTCAGAGGATGGCAATAGCCTATCCGGAAATTGCCTGGAAATTCATCAGCAACGGTGAGACCATATTCAACCTACATCCGGCTCCTATGGCAGAACGACTTACGGATATCTTCGGGGAACGACTTACATCATCGCTTCTTCCGATCGAACAAGAGAATGAGTTGGTACGTCTGCGCGGTTTTCTGAGCCGTCCCGACTTCTCAAGAAAAACTAGAACGGAGCAGTTCCTATTTCTCAACAGACGTTACATTTTGAACCGGAGTATAGCATATGCCGTTGTTCAAGGGTATGAAAACCTCCTGCTCAGGGGTACCTTTCCGGTTTTTGTGTTATTCCTGGAAATAAATCCCCGTCGGATCGATATCAACGTGCATCCGACAAAGATGGAAGTAAAATTCGATGACGAAAGGAGCATCTACCGGGTCGTTGCCGCTTCCGTCCGGAAAGTACTTTCTGCGAGCAATCTCATCCCGGAATTTCCGGAAGACAAAAAGGTGCAGGATCGGTCAGGAGCTACCGACATGGTACCCTCCGTGCCGTTCACCAAATTTCCGGGGCAGTACGTACTGAATCAGGATCTTTCCGCCACGGTAATCAGCCGTCCCGAAATCCCCGGCCATACTGATGCAGGCGGTTCTGTCGTTCCATTAACGGATCGTCCGGTAGAATTAGCTAAACCGGATCAAATGTCACAACCCGGTGAAATAATCGCCGATGCCGGTTATACGATACAACTTTTCAATAAGTATATTCTCTCAATCGTCGAAGACGGTTTCTACCTTATCGACCAGCACGCTGCCCACGAGCGAGTTCTCTATGAGCGAGCGGTCGACAAAATCACGACGCGTAAGCCGGAAACGCAGGAGCTCCTTTTCCCGCAGACAGTACAGATGAGCGCATCCGACGCTGCCCTCGTGAAAGAATTACTCCCGCTAATGCAATCATTGGGTTTCAGTCTCAAGTTTTTCAGCAGTTCTACAATCATCATCGATGGCGTCCCGCTGGATGTTAAACCCGGGAAGGAAAGAACAATTCTGCAGGACATCATTGATGCGTTCAAGGAAGATGAACATGGGATTCCGCTTGAACCCTACGAGAGACTGGCAAAATCATTTGCATGCAAGGCAGCGATAAAATCGGGGGATTCGCTTAAGGGGAGCGAAATCCATGCGCTTATACGCCAATTATTTTCGTGTAAAATACCATTTTCCTGTCCTCACGGACGACCTGTCGCTATAAAATATCCGCTTTCTGACTTAGATCGTCGCTTTGGCAGGTCCTCGTAAACCATTCAGCTCCGTATTCTCGGACGTTACCTGTTGAATCCGCCTCGCTGTTTGCTTATCTTATTTCCATGAGATCTCCAGTGTATACTGCTTGCTTATCGGTGATGGTACTGCTGGTACTAATGTCGTGCATATCCGGTTCGGCGGCAGCACAGAGTACTGAAATAATCCTCCTCCCTCATCAACAATCTGATACAAAGGTTCTGCAGAATGGTCGTAAACCATTCAGAGACCGACTTTTTACTTCATTCACAGAAAGCGCCGAGATAGAAGTAGTCGATAGCGTGCAGAGACGATCTGCTCTTCCCTCGGTATCCGGCATATGGAATACGCGCGATGAAACAGGGCAATCGAATGTCGTCGGAGAAATCCAAGCGCAGTGGATCCGGCAGTATGCTTCAAATTTATTTCCATCGGACGATTACGCGAACGCGGTATGCACCGATCCATCTAAAGATATCTGTGTCACCGGCGTGTCGTTCACAACTTTTTCGGATGCGGATTATCTCACAGTGAAATACAGCACGAGAGGTGATACGATATGGACAAAGAGGTTCAACGGCAGAGGCAACGGTTATGATGAAGCAGTCGCCGTCGGTGCGGACTCGGCCGGTAATATATATGTGACCGGCTACAGTGATGAAGGAGGAAATAACGTAGCCGTGGTAACATTAAAGTACGACCCACAGGGAAACTTGATATGGGAAAATAGGCTTCCGGATTCTTACGACAGTGCCGAAGTTCCGACTGCCATGGCAGTTAATCCCGACGGTACCGTATATGTAACGGGGTATGCATACCGTGAAGGACATTCATATGATATCTTTCTCGTAAGGTATTCAGGTTCAGGCGAGACGGATTGGCTACAGTATTACGACGGAGTGACGAGCGATGTGGATGTACCGACTTCAATTTCAGTGCGCGAGGGAAGTTTTCTTATCATCGGCGGCTTCAGCCTGCGCAGTGGATCCGGGTATGATGCAATCATCGTCTGGTTCAGCGAAGACGGCTCGCTGCTGTGGTTGGATCGCTATACAGGAGACGGTAACGCCGATGATTATTTTTCCACGGTCACCCTTTGTGAAAATGGAAAGGCGATCGCGGCAGGGGCGAGCTACCGGTCGTCGTCACACTACGACATGCTGATTATACAGTACTCGGCATCCGGCGATCGGGACTGGCTCGTGCTGAGGGATGGTTCATTTTTAATGGATGATCGGATTGTCTCAGTACAGGCGGACGATAGCGGAAACATATTTGTCACAGGATACATTACAACAATGTATCAGAAGGAGAATATACTCACTCTGAGGTACGACAGCAGCGGCACAGTACGGTGGTCGTCGGTTTACGACGGTCCTAAAAGTTTCTCGGATGCCGCGGTCGGTATGGCGGTAGATCAAATCTATAACAAAATCTATGTCACCGGCTACTCCGCCAATGCAGCGACAGAGGATCGGGATCTGATCACGTTAAAGTATGATTACGAAGGTACCATTCTCTGGATCGCCCGGTATGTGAGTCCGACAGGCGGCGATGATGCGGCCTCGGCGATCGCTCTGGATGCGAACGGCGATCTTGTCGTCAGCG
>Ga0315277_10010356_pt1 | contig 11807 bp, 9 predicted proteins | sample YL17G05_15_MG_FD_203695 | JGI IMG/M metagenome (GOLD analysis project Ga0315277, IMG submission 203695) | Sediment microbial communities from Yellowstone Lake, YNP, Wyoming, USA - YL17G05_15 | ecosystem: Environmental > Aquatic > Freshwater > Lake > Sediment | place: USA: Wyoming | collected...
GCCAGCTTCTCGGCTGCCTCCTCCATGGTCTCTCCCTCGATGAACTCGCATTGGGTCTCCTGCACGGGCACGTACAGGCGGTCCAAGGAGAGAACGGAGCCGGCGGCACCCACCTGCGACGGGTCCAGGCCCAGGTCGGCCACCGACCAGGCGGCTACCGGCTTCCTGGCGGCCGCCATGATCTCTCGCAACTGGGGGTAGCGTGGCTCACCCAGCTCATTGCTGATCGTAACCAGGGCGGGAAGGCGGACCTCCACCGTCTCGAAGCCGTCCATGAGCACCCGCTCCACCGTAAGGGTGCCATCGCTGACCTTGACCTCACAGGCACGGGTCACACAGGGCAGGCCCAGCAGCTCGGCGATGACCGAGGGGGTCACGCCTACGTCCCAGTCCGGCGCTTGGCGCCCACAGAAGACGATGTCGAAGGGCTCCATCTTCTTGATGGCCGCTGCTAGAGCGCGAGCGGTAGCGAAGCTGTCGCCGTCCTCGAACGCCTTATCGGTGAGCTGCACACCCTCATCGGCACCCATGGCCAGGGCCTTCTTGACCGAATCGCGAGCAGCCTCGGGACCCAGGGTGAGGATAGTGATCTTGCCCTCGCCCAGGGCTTCGCGGATGCGTAGAGCGGCCTCCACCCCCAGGATGGCGTACTCGTCGGCCACCGGATCGATGCCCGGCACCGGCAACACCTTCTTAGCCGCCTCGTCCACCTTGAACTGAGAGGCAGGCGTCTCCGGGTCAGGCACCTGCTTAACGCAGCAAATCATATGAAGCACGATATACCTCCTCCCTCAACCCCGCCCGCCTTGGAGCGGGGCACAGTTTTGTCGCCCAAACTTATACGATTGCTAAGCCCGCCTGCTGGCAGGCACTACGGCAAACCGCCGATGATCCTGATGGCGCCGCGCGCGCCCTGCTCCGTCAGAGGCACAAAGGCCAGAGAGATAGCCATTGCCCACCCGCTCACTGAGGTGGCTCCGCGGCCTGGCTCTGCGGCGCTTCGACCTTGGCTGCCTTAGAGATGGCGAGGGCAGGCGCCACCGCCATATCTAGCAGCTCTGCCACGTCGTAGACCTTCATCTCCCGCTCGGCCGCTGCTGGCACAGCGCCGATGCCGTCCTCGAACATCTGCAAGCAAAGGGGACAAGCAGTGGCGACGATCTGGGCGCCTGTGGCTGCGGCCTCTTCGGTGCGCTCGTTGTTCACCCGCTTGCCCTTGCTTTCCTCCATCCACATGTGGCTGCCACCGGCGCCGCAGCAGAAGCTCCGTGCCCGTGCCCGGGCCATCTCGACAGCCTCGGCGCCCGGCAGGCTGGCGACTATGCGGCGAGGCGCCTCGTACAGATTGTTGTGGCGGCCCAAGTAGCAGGAATCATGGTAGGTGATCTTCTGGGCCAGAGGCTCCAGTGGCTTCAGCCTGCCCTCCCTGACGAGCTGAGCGAAGAAGTCGGCATGATGGAACACTTCGAAATGATTGCCCAACTGGGGGTACTCGTTCTTGAAGACGTTGTAGCCATGGGGGCAACTGGTGAGGATCTTCTTGACCCCCTTGGTAGTGAATAGCTCAATGTTCTGCTGGGCCTGAAGCATGAAAAGGTACTCGTTGCCCAGACGACGAGCGGGGTCGCCACAGCAGGTCTCCTCCGCCCCCAGAACGCCGTAGCTGACTCCCGCCTGGTTCAGCAGCCTGACGATGGCCTTGGTGGTCAAGACGTTCCGCTCAGACAGGGCGCCGGTACATCCCACCCAGAACAGATACTCCTGGCTGCCGTCGAACATCGGCACCTCACCCATCTCCTCAATCCAGGAGGTGCGGCCAAGGGGGGTGCCCCGCCAGGGGTGGCCGCGCTGCTCCAGTTGCATGAGGGTGGCCTGGGCCGTCTCCGGCATGCGGGCCTCGTCCATGACCAGGTAGCGCCGAACGTCGATGATCTCCTGGATGTGCTCGATGAAGACCGGGCACTCGTACTGGCAGGCACCGCAGGTCAGGCAGTCCCATATGGGGTCGAAACCCATAGCCTCTGTCAGTGGCACGCCGCGCTCGCCTTTGACGTTGATCATCAGTACCGGTATCGGCGAGAGATCGGGGGCGTTCACCAGCAACTGCTGGCGGACCTGGTGAGCGATCTCCTTGGGAGACAGCTCCTTGCCGGTGTTATAGGCGGGACAGGCCTCCTGGCAGCGGCCGCACTCGGTGCAGGTGTAGCCGTCCAAGAGCTGCTTCCAGGTGTAGTCCTGGATACGCCCCACACCGAACACCTCCCGCATCTCCAGGTCAGGGATGGGCTGAAGGACGCCGGTGGGCTGAAGACGACGGAAGAAGACGTTGGGAGCTGAGCTGAATACGTGCAGGTGCTTAGAGTAAGGGATCCAGACAAAGAAGCCCATAAAGACCAGCAGGTGGAGATACCAGAAGGTGGTGTGAAAGCCTTCGAGGATACTTATGTCCGTGCCCTTGACGCCTTCGGCGATGGCGTTGGAGATGAAGGCGCGACTGTGGTGGGGGAAGGGGTCGATGGCGATGCGGAAGCCAGTGGCAATCAGGTCGGTCACCATGAGCAGGCCGATGAAGCTCAGGATGACGAGGGCGTCCCAGTTGAGGGTGAGGCGAGGCGGCTTGACGATCTGGCGCCTGGCTATCGCCATGACCACGCCGACCACCACCAGGACCTCGAAGACCTGCATGATCGGGAAGTAGGCAGTGTACAAGCCCCCGGCCCAGGAGAGCAAGGCGGCATCCTCGCGAAAACCCTCCAGGAAGAAGTTGATGGTGTTCACCTGGAAGGTCAGGAAGCCCCAGAAGATGGCCAGGTGAAGAACACCCGAGTACCAGTAGCGGGGGCGAAGCACGCGCCAGATGGCCAACACCAGCGGAACGAAGGAGACTGACCGCTCCCAAAGGCGGTCGAAGCGATGGTCGGGCTTGCCTACCAAGAGAAGGGCAATGCGACCACTGGCGCTGTAGGCGAAGAAGACAAGGACAGAAAAAAAGATCAGGTAGAAGAATATGTTACCCGGGAATTGGACAGCGGGGGCCATCCGCTACTCCTCCCAATGCCAAAGTTGCAGTCACAGTCGATGCTAAAGGTCGATCAATCAGCGCGAAACCGTTGACCATGATAGCGTCCGCCCAGGCGAAGGTCAACCGTGAGCCTGGGGCGTGGCCGTGCCGTACAGCTTGCGCAGCTCGGTCTTCAGTACCTTACCCAGGTAGTTGCGGGGCAGCTCATCGACAAACGTCACATATTTCGGCGCCTTGAAACTGGCCAGGCAGCTCTTGGTGTACTGAATGATCTCCCAGGCGGTGGCCGTCTCCCCCGGCTTTAGCTGGACGATGGCCTTCACTTCCTCACCCCACTCCTCGTCGGGCACGCCGATGACGGCCGCATCCTCTATCTTGGGGTGCTGCTGCAGGACAGCCTCGATCTCGCCGGGCGAGATGTTCTCGCCCCCGCGGATGATCAGGTCCTTGGTGCGCCCGGTGATGAACAGGTAGCCATCCTCGTCCATCCAGCCGATGTCGCCGGTGTGCAGCCAGCCATCGACCAGGGCGTGGGCCGTCTCCTCCTCTCGCTTCCAGTAGCCGGTCATCAGGCGGGCTCCCTTGGCCGCGATCTCCCCCTCCTGGCCGGGCGGCAGGGTGTTGCCCTGCGGATCCATGATGGCGATGTCCACGTCCTCCATCGGTCGCCCCACCGACTTCAGGCGCTCCAGCTTTCTCTGCTTCTCCTCCTCCGTGCCCTCGATGATGTGATCCTCGGGACCAAGATAGGTGATGGTAGAGGTGCTCTCGGTCTGGCCATAGGCGTTCATCAGGCCGCACTTGAACACACCCACCGCCTTGCGGATTACCTCGTAGGGCATGGGGGCGGCCCCGTAGGCCAGAAGCTTGAGAGAGCTGAGGTCGTACTTGTCGAAGTCGGGCTCCTCCATGACCCGTTTGAGCATAGTGGGCACGACGAAGGTATGGGTGACCCGCTCCCGCTGGATCGTCTCCAGCCAGACGAGGGGCTCGAACTGCGGCAGCACCACCAGGGTGCGCCCTCCCCAGATGGATGACATGATGGCCGTGGCCCCCGCCACGTGGTAGACAGGCACCGACAGCATCATGACGTCGTGCGTCTCCGGGTTGGCGGGCTCGACGGTGTTGGTGACGTATATCGAGAGGCTGAGGTAGGTGAGGACGACGCCCTTGGGCAGGGCAGTAGTGCCGCTGGTGTATATGAGGACGGTGGGGTCGCTGTCGTCGACCTCGACGGACACCTCCTCAGGCTCGTATCTGGCGATGATGTCCTCGTAGTTCTGCATCCCCTGGGGGCGGGCGTCGTAGCAGATGAAGTGGCGGATGCCCCTCAGCTCCGGCCGTATAGAGGCAATGAGCTCTAGATAGCGCTCTTCCACGAAGAATATCGAGGCCTCGGAATTGTTCACCATATAGATCAGCTCTTCCCGCTTGGCCCGATAGTTGAGGGGGGCGAATACTGCCCCCAGCTTGGCGCAAGCGTAGTAGGTCTCGACGTAGCGGTGGGAGTTGAGGGCCATGATGGCCACCTTCTGGCCGTGCTCAACCCCCAGGTCTATGAGGGCGTTGACCAGGCGATTAACTCGCTCCTGCACCTGCAGGTAGGTAAGACGGGTGCTGTTGCAGACCAGCGCCTCGCGCTCAGGCACGATGGACGCGCTGATGGTGAGAAACTCAGCAGTATTCACCTTACCTCCTCCCTTTAACTCGTGGCTGCTACACCCCCAGGAATTGGGGCTCCCTGTCCTCTCGCTGTGCCCTCAGCCCCTCGCCGGCGTCGCGGCTGGCCAGAACCAGGCGGGCCAGGCGGGCTTCCAGGGCCAATCCCTCGGCCAGGGGCAGATCCAGGCCCTGGGTCACTGCCGCCTTGGCGTATCGCAGAGCCAGCGGCCCGCGCGTCATGAGCTGGCGGGCCAGCGCCTCGGCCTCGGCGTAGAGCCGCTGGCAGGGCACCACCCGCTGCACCAGGCCGATGCGCAGGGCCTCCTGGGCATCGATGGCATCGCCCGATAGGATGAGGCCCATGGCCAGCCCAGGGCTGACGGTGCGGGGAAGGAGCTGGGTCCCGCCAGCCGAGGGGATGTAGGCCAGGCTCACCTCGGGCAGGCCCAGGCGAGCGTCATCGGCGGCGATGCGCAGGTCGCAGCACATGCTCAGCTCGAGGCCGGCCCCCAGGGCGAAGCCGTGGATGGCAGCGATGAGGGGCTTCTCGATGGCCAGCATGTAGCCCCAGAGGTCGCGCTCCCGCCGCGCCCGCCGCGCTTCGACCACCGAGGGGGCTGTGCCGAACTCGCTGATATCGGCGCCGGCGGAGAAAGCCTGCTCGCCCGCGCCCTTGAAGATGGCTACCGCCACATCGGGGTCATCCCGCAAGGCGTGGAGAACCTGCCACAGCTCGTCCCGCATCTCCGTGTTCAGGGCGTTGAGGACCTCGGGCCGGTTCAGGGTGACCCAGACGATGCCGTCATCCTTCTCGTATATCAGGACAGCAGGAGCCATATCTCTTTCTTTCAAGGCCCTATCGTCCGTGGAACCGCGGTGGCCGTTTGTCTAAGAAGGCGCGCACGCCCTCCGCCCGATCTTCGGTGGTTTGAAGGATTATAGTCAAGTCCGTCTCGAAGCGTAGCGCCTGATCCAGGGTCATGTCCAGGCCCTTGCTCACCGCTTCCTTGGCGTAACGCACGGCAATCGGCCCGCGAGCGGCGATGCGCTCGGCCAGGGCCTGCGCTTCGGCCATCAGCCTGTCGCCAGGCACCACCCGGCTCACCAGGCCGATGCGATGGGCCTCCTGGGCATCGATGGCCTCCGCCGTGAGGATCAGCTCCAGGGCTTTGCCCCGCCCAACGATGCGAGCCAGGCGCTGGCTGCCGCCGCCCATGGGTATCAAGCCCCAGGAGGTCTCGGGCAGGGCGAAATGGGCCTCGGCGCTGGCCAGGCGAACGTCGCAGGCCAGGGCCAGCTCCAGGCCGGCGCTGATGGCATCGCCGTTGATGGCGCAGATCACCGGTCGCGAGAGCTGGGGCAGGCAATCGAAGGCGCAGCCCGGGAACCCTTGGCGACGGGCTGGCTCCCGTTCGGCGGCCAGCAGCGACATGTCCCAGCCCAGTGAAAAGACGGATGCCTCCCCGCCGCTGAGGATAGCCACCCGCACCTGGGGGTCGTCCTCTATCTCCGCGCAGGCGGCCACCAGCTCCTGCAGCAGTTGGCCGTCGATACGGTTCCCCTGCTCGGCACGCTGCAGATCGAGGTAGGCGATGGTGCCGCGCTTGGACAGCCTGATGGTCTGATAGGGCATCGCCACTTCCAGCGTCAGGTATCGTAGCAAGGCTCACAAATGGTGTCAATGAAGGCAAACCCCGTTGCAATCGGAGAACGACCGTTGTATTATCCGCGCCAGACGTGCCTGCCGTTCTTGCCGACGGAGTCAACCACGCCCAAATGTCCTCCCAGACATCCGCCTGATTGACCTTGTCTCAGGAGATCGTGGAGGCGGGCCGCTTGGAGCAGTTCGGGCCTAAAGAGGGGCAGAGATCGCCGTGGATCTAGGGTTAAGGGGCAAGGCAGCCATCGTCACCGGCGCCAGCCGCGGCATCGGCCGGGCTATCGCCCTGGGCCTGGCCGAGGAGGGCTGCGATGTCGCCCTCTGCGCCCGCGGCCAGGAGAGGCTGGCGGAGACGGCGAAGGAGATCGAGGCCAAGGGCGTGCGCGTCCTGGCAGTGGTGGCCGACGTCACCAAGGCCGAGGACATGGAGCGGCTGGTACAGGCCACCGCCGACGCCTTCGGGCGCATCGATATCCTGGTGAACAACGTGGGTGGCTCGGTGGCCGCCGATTCGGACGAGGCCTGGCAGTCCACCTTTCAGACGATCCTTCTGACAACCGCCCGCGCCACCCGCCTCGTCGTCCCCCATATGCAGCGCGCGGGCAGCGGGACAATAGTGCACATCGCCTCTATCTGGGGTCGCGAGTCGGGAGGCATCCCCACCTACAACGCCATGAAGGCGGCCATGATCAGCCACGCCAAGATGATGGCCCTGGAGCTTGCTCCCCACAACATTCGGGTAAACTCGGTGGCTCCCGGCAGCATCAGCCACGGCGGCGGCTCCTGGTGGCGTCGCCAGCAGGAGGACCCCGAGGGCATGGCCCAGTTCGTGCGGCAGAACATCCCCATGGGTCGCTTCGGCACCGCCGAGGAGGTGGCCAACGTGGTGGTCTTCCTGGTCTCGGAGCGGGCTAGCTGGGTGACCGGCGCCTGCATCAACGTGGACGGCGGCCAGAGCCGGTCGAATATCTGAGCGACCGGAGGGAAGAGCATGAGGTACGAAGCCGCAAGCCGCCGCACAGCCGCCGGCATGGTCTTGGCGCTGCTTGTCTTCGTCTTGGCGGCCATGGCTCTGGCAGCCTGCGGCGGCGATAAGGAAGAGAAGGCCACCCCTACGCCCCCTCCCACCATGGCCAGCCCGGCAGCGACGGCCACGACTGCGGCCACTGTTATAGCACCGGTTACGGTCACACTACCGCCCTCGCCCACGGTGGGGCCGACCCTGCCCCCCTCGCCCAAGCCTCCGCCACCGCCTTCGCCAGCATTCACGCCGACACCGGCTACGCCCTCCTGGCAAACCTCCGCTCCCAGGGAGCCGGTGGCCGCCGGCGAGGCGGTGGAGATCGGCATCAGGAACGAGAACGGCGCCGCCGGCGAGACCTACGCCATCGGGGTGCAGGTGAACCTGCCGGACGGCTCGCCGGTGAATAGGGAGGGCGAGGTCGCTGGCGCCGACTGGACGTACTTCCCCTTCAAGCAGACAGACCTCCCAGGCACCTACACCGTCTACTTCGGCCTGCCCCAGAGCGACATCATATTCGCCGAGGATTCCTTCGAAGTGAGCGAGTGATAGGGCCATAGGGCGAACCGGCCTCGGCGAGGCCCCTTCTAGACACACCCCCAGCTGGCCGTCTACACTAGAAAGCGCCATGAAGGTTCACCTCCCCTACGGACGCCAGGGCCTGGATGTGGAGCTGCCGGAGCAGGCCCAGGTGCTCCTGCCGAAGCGCGTGCCAGCCTTGGCCCGGCTGGAGGAGACCGTGCGCCAGGCCCTGCGCCAGCCCATCGGCTCGCTGCCGCTGGCGGATCTGGTGCGCCCCGGCCAGAGGGTGGCCATCGTCTTCAGCGATATCACCCGCCCGACGCCCAACCACATCCTCCTCCCCATCATCCTCAGCGAGCTGGCAGCGGCAGGAGTGGCGAGCCAGGACATCGCCCTGGTCAACGCCACCGGCATGCATCGCCCCAACACGCGCGAGGAGCTGATAGCGATGCTGGGGCAAGAGGTCGTGGACCGCTATCGCATCGTTCAGCACGACGCTAGAGACAGGAGCCAGCAGGTCTTCCTCGCGAAGAACGCGCACGGGGCAGAGATCTGGGTCAACGGCGACTACATGGGCGCCGACGTCAGGATCCTCACTGGCTTTGTGGAGCCCCACATCTTTGCCGGCTATTCCGGCGGCGGCAAGGCCGTCCTGCCGGGCATCACCGGCACCGAGATCATCATGAGCAATCACGGCGGCCCGATGCTTGCCCATCCCAAGGCCACCTGGTGCCAGACGAAGGGAAACCCCATCTTCGAGGAGATACGAGAGGTGGCTCTGACTACGCAGCCCGCCTTCATCGTGAACGTGAGCCTCAACGAGCGCAAGGAGGTCACGGGCGTGTTCGCCGGGGAGATGGTCCAGGCCCACGATGCCGGCATCGCCTTCGCCGAGAAAGCCTACCTGCAGCCCCTGCCCCAGCGATACGATATCGTGGTGACCTCCAATATGGGCTATCCAGCCGACATCAATCTCTACCAGTCGGTCAAGGGGATGTCGGTGGCCGCCCAGGCGGTGAAAGAGGGTGGGGCTATCGTTCTGGCCACTGAGTGCGCGGATGGCCTGGGCCAGGGTCATTATGCCGAAATGATTGCCTGGCGAGAGACTCCCCAGGAGCTCCTGGACATGCTGCTGGCACCGGGGTTCGCTGAGCTAGAGCAGTGGGCGATACAGTGCCAGGTCATGGTGCAGGCCAAAGCCGACCTCTACCTCTATTCGTCCCTAGGCCCCGAGCAGACGAAAAGGGCTCACCTGAAACACTGCCCGGACATTGGTGAGACGGTGGCCACCCTGTCTGAGGATTCCCGGCGCAAGAACGGCGGGAAAGAACCCACCATTCTGGTGCTGCCCTTCGGCCAGCTTGCCGTGCCGCGCGTGCAGGGCTAGGCTAACCCGGGCTCAGCGCCCGATCGGCTGCAGCCACGCCCGCTCCCTTCTCCAAGCGGAAGCCCTGAGCCGATAGCTCCTGCTCCAGCGCTTGGAGCACCGCCAGCACGTTCTCCGCCGAAGAGCCGACACCCATGAGGCCAACGCGCCATATCTTGCCCGCCAGAGGCCCCAGTCCACCGCTGATCTCGATATTGTGGTCGTACAGAAGGGCGCGGCGCAGCTTCAGATCCTCGATGCCCTCGGGGACGCGCATGGCGGTAAGCACGGGCAGGCGATAGCCCTCCTGGGCGTGCAGGGTCAAGCCCATAGCGTCCAGGCCGGCTCGGAGTGCCTGGCCGTTGCGCTGATGACGGCCGATTCGGGCCTCCAGCCCCTCCTCCAGCACCACCCGCAAGCCCTCACGCAGGGCGTAGACCATGGTCATAGGCGCCGTGTGGTGGTAGGCTCGCTTGCCGCCCCAGTAGTTGTCCAGGAGGGTCATATCCAGATACCAGCTACCCACCTTGGTCTCACGGCTGCGGAGAATCCCAGCCGCGCGAGGACTGAAGGTCAGGGGGGCCATCCCCGGCGGGGAGCACAGGCATTTTTGGGAAGCACTGTGACAAGCATCGATGCCCCAATCGTCCACCGCCACCTCGCATCCTCCCAGGGAGGTGACAGCGTCCACGACGATTACGGCGTCGTGGTCGTGGGCCAGGCGGATGATATCGTCCAGGGGCTGGTGGATGCCGGTGCTGGTCTCGGCGTGGACGATCGCCACCAGCTTCGTGCGGCCGGCGGCCTTGAGCGCCGCCTCCACTGCCTCCGCCTCGATGATGCGGCCCCATTCGGCGTCCACCCGCGTCACCTGCGCCCCATAGCGAGAGGCCATCTCGGCAATGCGGTCGCCGAAGAAACCGGCGACGCAGACCACAGCCCGCTCGCCCGGCTCGATGAGGTTGGCGATGGCCGCCTCCATGCCGGCGCTGCCGGTGCCAGAGACGGCGATGGTCTCCTCGTTCTGGGTGCGGAACACCGTCCGCAGCAGGTCCTTGGTCTCGTCCATGATGTGGAGAAAGTCGGGATCGAGATGGCCCAGGATCGGCGACATCATGGCCTGATAGACGCGGGGATGGACGTTAGAAGGCCCAGCGCCCAGAAGAATGCGCGAGGGTACGTTCAGGTCGGAGACACTGCGATCACTCAAGACGACCTCCTGCCTTATCCTTCGCCCAAGCCGGCCTCGATGCGGGCCAGAAGCTTCCTGGCCAGCTCGATGGCTTGGTCAGTCGATGCGCCCTGTCCGAGGGTATAAGTTCTCACATCGGCCAGCAGTCTACCCTTGCGAAACGTCAAAGAGACAACCTCGGCCTGCACAGACTCCCAGCCACAGAAGCTCACCCGCGGAGCCGAGAGGAAGAAACCATCGGCCTCGTCGCCTATGGCGGGCAGATCAAGCGTCTCTAGTGCGCCCTCCTCCGTCGGCACGGCGGTTGCCTTCTCCTCCATCGCCTGCTGTTCCCCTGTCAGTGTGGCAGCAGCGTCCTCGGCGCTCACGTAGAGCTCGATGTCACTCACGATGCAGACAGTCTTACCCTCCTGCTGCAGGCTCTCCTCCACCAACGACCGCAGGCGACGCCCTGCCACCCGCTGCTCGGGCTCGGCCGCACCCGTCGGAGCAGGCACTTCGCTGCTGACGTCGTAGGAGAAGCCCTCGGGTAGATCATCCGCCTGGAGCATCATTGCGTCTAGCTCTTCCGGCTCGACACCGGCCGTCGCGTCCGCCGGCGTGGGCGACTGCTCCTCGCCACCGCCTCCCCCACCGCAGGCGGCGAGAGAGAGGATGGCGGCGCTGACCAGGGCAAGCACCATCCCCAGCAGCCAGCCTGTCGACCTACGATTCATTTCCGGCCTTCCTTTGCCAGCGCAGCACCGGCCGGCGGGCAGCCGTCGCTTCGTCCAGGCGGCCGATGGGGGCAGTGTGAGGCGCTTCCTTCACCACCTGCGGCTCCTCCTCCGCCTCGCGGTCGATGGCCAGGAGGGCATCGCAGAAGGCGTCCAGGGCCTCCTTGCTCTCCGTCTCCGTGGGCTCGATCATCAGCGCCTCGTCCACGATGAGGGGGAAGTAGACGGTGGGCGGATGGAAGCCGTAGTCGATCAGGCGCTTGGCGATGTCCAAGGTGTGCACGCCCTTCGCCCGCTGGCGGCTGCCGGAGAAGACCACCTCGTGCATGCAGCGGCGGTCGTAGGGCAGGTGGTAGGCCTGGCGCAGGCGAGCCAGGACGTAGTTGGCGTTGATGACAGCGTTATCGCTCACCTGATGCAGGCCTTCGGCCCCCAGGGTGCGGAGATAGGCGTAGGCCCGAACCAGCACGCCGAAGTGCCCGTAGAATGAGCCAACCCTGCCGATGCTCCGCTCGGGCGTGGCCAGGACGAAGCCTTCGCCCTCCTTGGCCACCACCGGCGTCGGCAGGTAGGGGGCCAGATAGCCCTTGACGACCACGGGCCCAGAGCCAGGGCCGCCGCCGCCGTGAGGGGTGCTGAAGGTCTT
>Ga0315277_10010358_pt1 | contig 11806 bp, 18 predicted proteins | sample YL17G05_15_MG_FD_203695 | JGI IMG/M metagenome (GOLD analysis project Ga0315277, IMG submission 203695) | Sediment microbial communities from Yellowstone Lake, YNP, Wyoming, USA - YL17G05_15 | ecosystem: Environmental > Aquatic > Freshwater > Lake > Sediment | place: USA: Wyoming | collected...
GTCATCCACCGTGAGAACCTTGGAAGAGACGGAGCGAAACCAAATTCTTAAAATCCTTTCTGAAACCCGATGGCGCATCGAGGGAAAGGACGGGGCCGCTGCGATCCTGGGTCTCCACCCGAGTACCTTAAGAGCGAGGATGCATAAGCTCGGGATAGTCCGGCCGGAGACAAAAGAACCAGATTAGACTGTCCGCCTCCCTTCAAAGTATCCCTCAATATATTGAGGTTCCACCAAATATTGAGGCAAAACGAATCATTTTATACTTCTCTGATGTTCTCTCCTATTAACCTAATCCCCTGTTATTAAAGGATGATTCCAAACCTCTGATTTTTCCAGGTTGTTGGCAAGCCACTTGCAATTACGATCTGTATGATCCTGGTCATCATACGAATGAAGGTCCTTTCTGAGAAGCGCATGGAGCTATCACAGACGATTGCTTCACTGATCGGCTCCATAAGAACGGAGAAGGGATGCAGGCGCTGCGACTTTTACCAGAGTATCGAGGATGAAAACCGACTCTTTCTTCTTGAGGAATGGGATACCCAGGAAAACCTTAAGAGCTACCTAAAGTCAGGGCGTTTTAGGGTACTCCGGGGGGCGATGAACCTTCTCAAAGAGCCATATGAAATGACGTTCCACACAGTTTTCCACCCGGCAGGAATGGAGGAGATTTAATGGATAAATTGCTTTTTATGAAATGTCATCGCTGCAGGGGTGCCATGGTTTATGACAAATTTTACGGTCCCCATGAACAGTTTTGGGGATGGAAATGTTTGGTCTGTGGGGAGATTGTTGACCCGGTAATTCTGGAGAACCGGCAATTGATGAGAGCGGGTCAGGGGATAAACCTCCGAAGGGCAAGGATGAGGTAAAAAAGATATGGGTAAGGCTTTTGGTATAGAAAAATACAATGGTCTTCTGTCCGGGGAGTCATACCTCAGGGAGATCAAACAGTTCCCCCTCTTGACGCCGGAAGAAGAGTTCAAACTTGCCGCGCGATACCGGAAGTACAATGACCGGGAAGCAGCAGAGGAATTAGTTACATCAAATCTAAGGTTCGTTGTCAAGGTAGCCTTTGAATACAAGACCTACGGGATCAAACTCTTAGATCTCATCCAGGAAGGCAACATCGGGTTGATAATGGCGGTCAAGAAATTCGATCCTTACAAGGGGTACCGGTTCATCTCCTATTCCGTCTGGTGGATCAGAGCTTATATTCAGAACTTTATCGTCAAATCCTGGAGCCTCGTGAAAATCGGAACGACTCAAGCCCAGAAGAAGCTTTTCTATAAGATTGGGAAAGTAAGAAGAGCCCTGGAGGCGGACGGTGAGAGCGAGGCGAAGTACGAACATCTCGCCAGCGATCTTGACGTCACCAAGGCCGATATTGTCGAGATGGAACAGCGGATGGCCGCAAGGGATCTCTCTCTCGATTCCCCTCTGGATGATGATCATGAATTAACCCACCTCGATCTTCTTCAGGAAAGCTCTCTCAACCAGGAGGAATCCCTCGCCCTGGAGGAGGAGAGGAAGATCCGGCAACAGGGGGTACTCAGCGCCATGAAGTACCTCAACAAAAAAGAAGAATACGTCATTAAAAACTGAATCATGTCTGACTCCTTCCTGACACTTCGTGAGATCGGAAATCACCTCAATCTCTCGCGGGAACGGGTGAGGCAGATCGAAAGCGAAGCCCTGAAGAAACTGAGAAAAGAGATAAGCCCCGGCCTCGAACCGAGGGCTTGATGGGAGGTATGGAACATGCCTATCCACGAATACCAGTGCAGCCGCTGCAAGAATATCTTCGAACTCCTACACAAGATGGATGAGGACTGTAAAGCCGTCTGTCCGAAGTGCATGGCGCCGGCCAGGAAGATGATTTCTGCCACCAATTTCTTGCTCAAAGGGTCGGGATTCTACGTCAACGACTATCCTTCCAAGTCCCGGAAAGATGGGAAGAGGGCTGAAAAAGAAGGATCGGATAAAGCGGTGCCCCTAAAAGGCCAGGGAAAAGACCGGTTAAAGGATTCCTCTAATTAAAAAAGAAGGGGTAACAGAGTATGTGCGCCTATGAATTCTACTGGTTCGATAAAGCAGATAAAGCTCATTTTATTGCAATATTACAAGAGAACAGAAAAAATCTATTAAGAATAACACGGGAATCTATCCTGAATTTGGGAAGGAATGTTATCGGTAGTAATGAAGATGGCGCTAACATCTATTTCATTCAGGTAGAGGTGGAGTAACCACTTTAGGATAAATGGCGAATCAAAATAAAAGGCCAGCAAGCAGGAGGGAATAAAAATGATTCGGGTTTGTTATTACAAAGGTTGTGGGGTTGTTTATGGAGAAAAGGAGCCCCTGTCTGATAAAATGACAACACATGGGCTATGCCCAAACCACCTAAAAATCTCCTTAAAAGAGATAAAGGCTGAAATGGGAAAAGAGGAGAGGAGAAAAATGTCATGGGAATCATTCTGATCGTTATCTTAGTTGTTGTGCTCATTAGCGCCCTGCCCACCTGGCGCCACAGTAAATCCTGGGGACCTTATCCCAGCGGCGGAATCGGATTAATCCTCCTGATCTTGATCATCCTGTTACTGCTGGGGCGGATTTGAGGTAGCTTTGAGGCACATGAATTAGTCCTCATCACCAACGACACAGAAAAAAGCGGAGATTTCGAGCCACGTTGATTCACGTGAAAGGGACATAAACAGGGTTTGGTAGAACGCATTGGTCCCTAATCATAGCCCATGAATTGGGGAACTCTCGGCTCATACAGATCTTAGAAAAGAGGCTAGGTAGGGAAAACCGGTCTAAAATACAGTATTTCTTATGAAAAAATACAGGTATCACCTTATATACATTCTTGGCGATTTTTAAGAAAATGATATCTTATAAGCTTCCAGAGTAGATTGAAATGGATGGACGAATTCTGTCGTTAGAAAGGAGTCGAACATGCTTTGGACCATAGGTGTGATCCTTTTAATTCTGTGGCTGTTGGGATTTCTCGGTGGCTATATGATTGGTGGGTTCATTCATATCCTACTGGTCATCGCCATCGTTGTAGTACTGATCCGAGTCATTCAAGGACGAAGACCATTGTAGCGATTTGGACCCTTGCCGGAGAAGGTAAGGTATTTGGAAAGGAGGTGGTCAGCAGGTCCAGAAAGATTTTGCCGAATCTTTTGATACCTTCAGTAGAAAAGGTCTCGTAATGAACCATTTCACAATCAAACTTACAGGGAGGAGTAATCGCTATGAAAAAGAGAAATATCATTATCCGCTGTTTAGTGCTTCTTATGCTGATCACCACCTTTGCAGCCTGTGCATCGACACGCACACATGAAAGTACAGGTGAATACGTTGACGATTCGGTCATCACGTCCAAGGTAAAATCTCTACTTGCAAATGATGATTTTTTCAAGTCATTCCAGATCAGTGTCGAAACTTATAAGGGCACCGTTCAACTGAGCGGCTTCGTTAATTCGAGACATGCCGTCGATAAAGCGGGTGAAATCGTAAGGAGCGTCCAAGGGGTCAAATCCGTAAAGAATAATCTGATCGTGAAATAGGCGACCGTTATCCTTTCCCGGATGGAACATGACAGCCGCTGTTGACCCGAATCCTGGATTTCTGAGAGCCCCGTTTGGGAGGTTGGTTAAATGAATGCGGAAATGGAGTCAATCAGAGAGGGCAGAGAGGGTCCGTTTGGTTAAGCCCTTAGATCAAATAATAACAGACTGTTGAAAAAATAAGTTTCTATAGGGACAATTCTACCATCAAATTTTATTGTGGTTGTTGGGATTTATCGGTGGCTATACGGGTGGTGGACTCATTCATCTCCTGCTGGTCGTTGCCATCATCGTCGTGGTGATCCAAGTTATTCAAGGACGAAGGTGATGGCAGTGATTTGGACTCGTAAACCCGCTAAGGAAGGAGCTCAGTTTTTATGAAACCGATCGTGCTTATTGGCATCGCTTTAATCATCCTCGGGGTAGTGGCTTTTGCATACCAAGGCATTACTTACACAAGCCGCGAGAAGATCATTGATATTGGCCCCATCCAAGCTACCCATGAGACCAAGAAGACCATCCCGTTGTCACCCATTTTGGGTGGCATTGCGCTTGCAGGTGGAATTGTGTTGGTCATCATTGGAATTGGAGCCAAAAAATAAACCCTGACAATTGAGGTCTGATAAAGCATCAGGAAAAGATAAAGGAGGGATTTTTCAAAGGGAATTTTTGCATCGGATAAAAGACCGACCCTTCACCCCGGAGGAAAGAGCAGAGATTTCCAGCCGACTTGATTCACTTGAAAGGGAAATAAACAGGGTTTGGTAAAACGCATAGGCCCCTAATCATAGCCCATGAATTTGGGAACTCTCGGCAGGTCCCCGGGTGCGATATGATGCTATCAAGTAGGCACAGGTCTTATTTATTAACGTTGCAACCGGATGATTAATCGTCCAGCGATTAGGATGAGAGAAATAAAGAACGTTATTTGTTTGACAATATTGATGGTTTTTGGATTAGCCTTGTTTTCCGGCCGCGCCTCTATGGCAGACGAAACAATAGGCGAATATATCGACGACTCAACGATCACTACAGAAGTCAATGCGAAAATAGTCAAAGACCCGGATGCTCATTATCTGAAGATCGATGTGACGACAACGCAGGGAGACGTTGTTCTCCAGGGTTTTGTCAATAACAGACAGACCGAAGATCGGCTTGTAGAAAAAATCAAGCAAATCAGAGGCGTTAAATCCGTTAAGAGCCTCTTGAAGATGGAAGAGAAAAAGTAAGGTCGGCAGGAGGCCCTCCTGTGAGGGAAGGTCCAAAAATTCGAAAGAAAATGAAAGGAGGAGTCAAAAATGTTTCATACAAAAAATATCCTTAACCGAATGATGAGCTTGAGTCTCTTGGCAAGCGTGGGATTCGCCGCACTTCTCTGCGGGCCCTCTCCGGCATTCGCCCAGATATCACTGGGTACGGCGGGGAACTTTGGCGTCCTGGGTGGCTCGGCAGTGACCAATACCGGCGCGAGCGTCATTACCGGAAACCTTGGTGTCAGCCCAGGTACTGCGGTCACTGGCTTTCCTCCGGGGATCGTGACGCTGCCCGGCACAATACACTCAGCTGATGCGGTCGCGGCTCAGGCTCAGATTGATCTCACCACTGCGTACAATGCTATCATCGCCACGCCGACCCTCGTCGATTTGACGGGTACGGATCTGGGTGGACTCACGCTCACGCCAGGCGTCTACGGTTTTACGTCGTCGGCTCAGTTGACGGGAACACTCACCCTCGATGCCGGGGGCAACCCCAATGCGGTCTTCATCTTCAAGATAGGGAGCACGCTCACGACCGCAAGCGGTTCGTCTGTTTCCGTGATCAATAGCGGTTCAAGCTGCAATGTGTTCTGGCAGGTCGGCAGCTCCGCGACTCTCGGTACAACCACTTCGTTCGCAGGGAACATTCTCGCGCTCACGAGCATCACCCTGAATACCGGCGCAAACGTGTCGGGTAGAGCATTGGCGCGGAATGGTGCAGTGACGCTGGATGGCAACAACTTCACCGTGTGTGCCGCCCCCGCCCCAATCTGCCCCATCATCACGCTGAGCCCGGCCACGCTCCCGGCCGGTGTCGTCGGGACCCCCTATAACCAGACGGTCTCGGCCAGCGGCGGCACCGCGCCGTACACGTACGCCGTCTCGAGCGGGGCGCTGCCGACCGGGCTGGACCCGCTCAATACCGGTGGACCGGGTGCCATCACGGGGACGCCGACCACGGCCGGCACCTTCATTTTCACGATTACAGCCACGGACGCGAACGGCTGCTCCGGCAGCCAGCTATACTCCATCGTGATTGCGGCAACCGCACCCTGCCCCCCCATCACGCTGAGCCCACTCGCGCTGCCGAGCGGCCGCGTCGGGGTCGCTTACAACCAGACGGTTTCCGCCTCCGGCGGCACCGCGCCGTACACCTTCACGGTGACGGCCGGCTCGCTGCCTCCTGGCCTCCCTGCCTTCACGCTCACCTCCAGCGGCCCCTCCAGTGCCCTCCTTTCCGGGACACCGAACACGGCCGACATCTTCAATTTCACGATAACAGCCACGGACAGTCTCGGCTGCCTCGGCAGCCTGGCGTACTCGATCTCGATCGCGAGCTGCCCCATCATCACGGTGACCCCGGCTACGCTGCCGGCCGGTGTCGTCGGGAACCCCTATAGCCAAACGGTCTCGGCCAGCGGCGGCACCGGGTCGTATACGTATGCCGTCTCGAGCGGGGCGCTGCCGACCGGGCTGTCGCTCAATACCGGAACGGGTGCCATCACAGGAACGCTCACAGCGGCCGGTGTGTTCAGCTTCATCATCACGGCCACGGACGCGAACGGCTGCACGGACTTGCTGGGCTACACGATGACGATTGCCGTGGCCGCCACGGCCGTCCCCACGCTTTCCGAGTGGGGCATGATCATCTTCATGGTGCTTGTGGGGCTTATGTCCATTTATTATCTGAGGAGAAAGAGGAGAGAAGCTTTAAACTAAAGTTCTTTTAGAAAAGCATAGAGAGGGCGAGGGAATGTCTCTCGGCGATATGTTGATATCAACATTCCCTTAGCTACATTTATTAACGTTGCAATCGGGTGATTGCTCATCATCTGGGGATAGGAGGAGAAACCTTAATATATCACGCTGGCTACCGGACAAAACGCAACAATATAAAGGAGAAAGTACAATGAAAGCAATGTACGGATAAAAGACCGACCCTTCACCCCAGAAGAAAAAGGAGAGATTTCGAGTCGCCTTGATTCACTTGAAAGGGATATAAACAGGGTTTGGTAAAAGGGATAGGTTCCTAATCGCAGCCCATGAACTGGGGAAATCTCGGCTCATGCAGACCTTAGAAAGGAGGGCAGATGACATGCAAATCGGTATATCGCCACAGCCAGTGTTTGCTCTAATCGCGGGAATCTTGATTCTCCTTGTCCCGAGACTATTGAGTTATATCGTTGCCATCTATCTCATTGTATTTGGCATCCTCGGGTTGGTCCGATGATTGGCACGCAATCTATTATTGCTAAAAGATTATCATTTCAGTGGCGAAGCAAATGAGGGGATATCGCTCGCAGTATATGATTGAACTTATCTCCGATAGAAGAAAATAAAGGGAAGAAAGGAGAATTTAATATGGCAGAGCATGAAAAACCACAAGGTCATTTCTTCATGGGATTTTTGATTGGCAGCGTTTTGGGCGCATTGGCAGGCATTTTCTTCGCACCAAAATCCGGGAAAGAACTGATGTCTGATATCAAGGAGAAAGGGAGCGAGGTTTTAAAGGATGGGAAGGAAATTTATGCCGATGCCAGCACGAGAGCAAAAGAGATCATCGAGGAAGCCAAGCATCAAGCGGAGGAGTTAAAGAAGGAAGCCGATCGACATCTCTCAGAGGCTCGCCAGAAGGCGAAAGAGATTTTGACCCGTGGTGAGAAAAAGGGGGCCGAAGCCGGTGAAGCGGAGAAAGGAATCACAGGGGAAAAGAAAGCCTAAATGGGAAGGGGATGATCATGAATCCAACGTTAGCAACGCTATTGACCATCAGTGTTACCGTCATTGCGGCAATCCTGGTTTTGATCCTCATCTTCCTGATCCCTGTCCTTCTCCAGGTCCGTCGGACAGCCCATGAAGCAGAGAAATTGATCGATTCCGTGCGCCTCCAGGTGGCTCCTGTCAGTCGCGACATCACCGCTATCTCTCGAGAGGTCAAAAGTGTCATCCAGTCGATTCATCGGCAGGTAGATCGGGTCGAGGGTGGGATTGAAACGGTGCATGATATGGCGGTCGGGGTCAAAGAGTTTCAAATCGAGGTTCAGCGCAGGATTGAGGAACCTTTGCTTCAGCTTGCCGCAGTCTTCGGTGGCGTTAAACGAGGTGTTGAGGCCATTGCCAGCATTTTTTGCCGCTGAATGACATAACAAATGGGCAGATTATTTGGTTACGACGAAGGTGAAGGCAAAGCTCTTTGACGACAACATCATAAGAGGAGCCTCCATCAGCGTTGATACGTTTGAAGGGAATGTCACCCTGACGGGGGCCGTGGAGAATGAGAATCAGAGGGAGCGCGCGACAGCCATCGTAGAAGGTGTATATGGGGTGCGCAAGGTAAATAATCTCCTTATGATCAAAAAAATAATTAGGTCACGGCCTGAGAAATGAAAGTAAAAGAAGGGGGCTTAATAAATGAGTGCTAAAGTGATCGCCATAATCGTCCTTCTCATTCTTTTGCTGATCTTTGCCATTCAAAACACTCAGCCTGTAGTTCTTAATTTTCTTTTCTGGCAAATTTTCACCTCTTCCGTCCTATCCATTCTGGTGAGTTTCATAATTGGCTTGCTGACCGGATGCTTACTGATGATGATTGGAAGGATGAAGAAAAAGAGTGCACCGTCTTGATTATTCTTTTTCCAACTTGTTGTAATTCCCTCTTGCCCGATTTTTCGCAAGAGTCTTGATGAGCCAGGCAAAGTTATTAAAAGGAGCATACAACCAGGAATTTAAGGAGTTCATCGTCCGCAATGGGAAGCCCCCTTAATGTGTCCACCTGTAATTGTTATCTTTTAGGTAGGTGAGAAAATTGAATGAGATAGAGATACAGAAAGCCAGAAGTGCTCTCTGTTTCAGAATTAAAAGCGGTAAGGAAGGAGGTGTTACAAATGAAAAAAGTTTTAATGATTGTAATGTTGATCATTGCAATGGGATCGGTTGGGTGTCCACGTCGTTACAACGATGACCGTTACGAAAATAACCGTGACCGTCATGAACACGAACGTGATCGTAATGATCAAGACCGTGGTCGCGATTACGAAGGCCATGACCGTGATAACCATGACCACGAGCAAGGTCACGAACGCCATAAATAGAGAGGGGTTACAAATGAAAAAAATAAAATGGATGGGATCGCTGGTTTGTTTATTTCTTGCAGCGGTGGTGATGGTTCCGCCATCCTCGGCTGCAGACGCATCGGCCATGGTGGTAGGCCGCGTATATTATATTGAAGGGGATCTGCTCCGTTATGTTCCTGCGGAGAAAGACTGGGTGGCCGTGGTCAGGGACGCACCCTTCGGCACAGAGGATACACTCTTTTCAGGAAGCCGGGGGATGGCAGAACTGGTCGTCCCCAACGGGACCTGGATCAGGATCGGGAACAGCACACAGATCCAGTTCATTACCCTTGATACGGACCTGGCGGAAATGGACGTTGCCTCGGGCGTGGCCCGGTTCTACAACAAGAGCTCCGACACGGTCATCAGGGTCACGAGTCCATTCGGGTACGTCCTGGGCGATCCCGGAACGGTCTTCGACTTCTACGTGGGCGAAAACTCCGTGGAAGTGGTCGCGGTGAGGGGGAAAGTTAGTTTTGTCCACTCGGCAACTGAGGCCAAATACGACGTGGTGGCTGGATCCCCGTCGATCCTCGCCGACCAGCAGCAGGTGTCGTCAGGTGAGGGAACCGTCGATCCTGACTGGGACCGGTGGAACACGGTCCGTGAAAACTTTTGGGCGGCGAAGGCCAGGGTGAGGGGACGCTCGGTCGAATATCTTCCGCCCAGCCTCCAAGGCGAGGCGTATGCCCTTGAAGAGAACGGAAGGTGGGAGAGGGTCCCCTATGAGGGTACGGAGCGCTGGTTCTGGCGACCTAGAGTAGTTCTAGGCTGGTCGCCTTTCACCGTGGGCCGCTGGACCGACTGGTACGGGGACCAGACCTGGATTCCGGCAGAACCCTTCGGTTACGTCACCCACCATTACGGCAACTGGGTCTACGTGAGGAATTACTGGTACTGGGCCCCGCCTGTGGTGAGCGTGCGCGTCGGGCTCCCCCTCCTCGACGTGGGCTTCTACTGGTATCCCGGAAGGGTTTCATGGATTCACACTGAAACCTATGTGGGATGGGTGCCCCTGGCACCGCGCGAGACGTACTACAGCTACCGCAACTGGGGAGGCCCTCATGCGGTGGTCGTAAACAACGTCAACATCACCCAGATCAACATCAACGTCCGGAATTATGCCTACGTAAACCGTGCCATCGTGGTCAACCAGAACAACTTTTACGGCGTGAATAATTACAGGAATGTCCGGGTGACCAACATCAACCGCACCACCATCATCAACAACTACCGTGCGGCACCGGTCGTTAACAACACGGTGATCAACAATTACACGACGAACAACCAGCGGTATAACTACACCAACGTAACGGTGAAGGAGAAGCCTCACAATACCGTGGTCAACCGAATCCAGCAGAATGAGACGATCATTCAGAAGGGCAGGAAAGAAAACGCCGCTGTGCTCCAGCAACAAGTGAAGAGTATCAAGGAGGGGAGGGTCAACCGCGAGGTCCGGATCGAACAACCCAAGACCACGAACTATATCGTACCAGCCAGCGAAGTGAACCGGCCGAAATCAGAAATAAAGCTTCAGCAGAGGGAGATCAAAACCAGCGGAAAGCCAGGTGAGCAGGAGAAGCCCGTTGCACGGCCTGAGCGTGTGGCGCCGGCAAAGCCAATAGAGAAGGGTGTGGATAAATCGAAGAAGGTAGAAAAACCCGAATCTGTAACCAAAGAAGGCAAACCACAGGAAAAGGTAGGACCGGGAAAACCTAAAGAGACGACCAAGCCGTCAGAAAGAGGGGCGGTACAAAAACCCAAGGAGGTTAAACCAACCGAAAGAGCAATAGAAAAACCAAAGGAGGCCAAACCACCGGAAAGAGCAATAGAAAAACCAAAAGAGGTTAAACCAACCGAAAGAGCAATAGAAAAACCAAAGGAGGCCAAACCACCGGAAAGAGCAATACAAAAACCAAAGGTGGTTAAACCACCGGAAGGGGCAATAGAAAAACCAAAGGTGGTTAAACCACCCGAAAGAACAATAGAAAAACCAAGAGAGCAGAGACCTGTAGAAAAACAAATAGAAAAACCGAAGGAACCGAGGCCCTCTGAAAAAGTAGTAGAAAAACCAAGAGAGCGGAAGCCCCCCGAGAAAGAAGAGGAAAAACCGAGGCAGTAAACGCGTGCCTAAGGAGAGCATCCTGAGCACTTCAAAGGGGCATCATCCTGACTATGTTAAAGGATTTGCCCCTTTTATCTTTCTCTCCAATTCTGAGAGATCCTTAATTAAGCTATCGAATTGTTTGATTGATAAGTGACAGAGTCATCTGCACGTTCAATAAACATTACTTATGAATACACTCTACCTTGGAAAATTAGAGCACGCGGATCCCCTTCACGAGATCCTTTCTTCAAATGTATGCCGTTCTGTGAAGGACCCTATTTCTCATGTCAAGCCTTATAATGATTTTCAACCCGATCGGCATTTTAATGATTATTCTGAACTCTTAAAAATAATAGAGGAAATGTAGTCATTAGTATGCTCTAATACTTTACAACATTGGATTCAAGGTTTATGGCTATCCAGGATAAAGGTAAAAGGTTCGATTTACAAAAGGCAACCTCTGTAGATAGTTCGGAGCGAAGATTGGGGGTTGCGATCATGAGAGAGCGAACCAATCTTTCAGGCGGATCCTTTGTCAAACAGGCGTCCCCTATGAATTTCAAATTCCAAGGCCCAATTTGATTGCTTGAAATGGAGGATAGTATGAAAAAACGCATAACGGTACTGGCAGTCCTTATGAGTCTCCTGTTCTCAATAAATGTGCAATCATCCTCATCCCAGGATATCTCCACTCCGACAAAGGTTGGAAAAGGTAGCCCTCAGTTCAGGGCGATTGCAGGGGTTTCTATGGGC
>Ga0315277_10010360_pt1 | contig 11805 bp, 14 predicted proteins | sample YL17G05_15_MG_FD_203695 | JGI IMG/M metagenome (GOLD analysis project Ga0315277, IMG submission 203695) | Sediment microbial communities from Yellowstone Lake, YNP, Wyoming, USA - YL17G05_15 | ecosystem: Environmental > Aquatic > Freshwater > Lake > Sediment | place: USA: Wyoming | collected...
GAGACAAAAAGGCCTTTGAGATGATCGTCCGGAAGTATCAGCAGCCGCTCCTGAGCTACGTCGGCCGCATGGTCGGAGAAAGGGAGATGGCGCTGGATTTCACCCAAGACGTATTCGTCAGGGCGTATGCATCGCTCCGCTCCTTCGAACCCCGGTACAAGTTCAGCACCTGGCTGTTCAAGATCGCCTCGAACCTGGTCATCGACCATTGGCGGAAGAAAAAGCTCTCCACATTTTCCTTGAGCGAACCGCTGAGCAAGGACGAAGATTGCCTGACTCTCGATGTCCCCGATGGTGAGCTTGCGGTCGGCCTAAAGTTTGAACTGGCGGAGCTCAGGCAGAGGATCGAGACGGCCTTGGAGAACCTGCCCGGCCCGCTCCGCGAGCTCTTCGTTTGGAGACATGTCAACGAACTGAGCTACGAGGAGATGGCCGAGATTAAGGGCCTTCCCCTCGGGACCATCAAGAACAGGGTCTTCCAGGCTAAAGAGATGGTCCGCCGGCTTCTCCAGGAGATGTCATGAACTGCTTCAATATCAACGACATCTATGATTACATCGAAGGGAGCCTCTCCCCGCAACAGAGGAGAGAACTGGAGCGGCACATGAGCGCCTGTCCGAGGTGCCGGCGGGCAGTCGAGGACCGGAAGCTCATCGCCGGTGCCGCTTCCGGCCTGCCGCCGTTCGCGGTCCCGGACGATTTCACGGACCGGGTCATGGCCCGGATCGCACCGGCGCAGGTCAAGCACCGGCTCTGGCTGATCATCCTGGCCTCCGCCTCCTCACTGCTGGCCCTGACGGCGATGATGATGATCGCCTCCGGAAGAAGCGGCCTCGGGATCATCTCCGGAGCCAGCCACTCCTTCTGGGAATATGTCAAGAGCGCCGCAGTTCTCACGGCCAAAGCCGCGACCCTTCTCACGCTTGCCGGGAAAACCGCCCGGCCCCTCCTCGAGGCCGTTTACAAGGGCTTGTCCGTGCTGACGTCGTTCATCCATCCGGGGCTCCAGATCCTGATCTTTGTCCTGGCCATGGGTCTTGTGGTCAGCCTCTTTTTCGGGATGAGAAAGAAATTTTCGTTGGGAGATTAGCCATGAGGAATAGAACCCTGTTCGTTTTCCTGGCGCTCTTCCTGGCCGGGGCTCTGCTCCCGCTCCGCGGCGCTCAGAGCATCAGCCTCAAAGAAGATGTCTTCGTCGCCAAGGGCGAGGTCCAGGACAGCATCATCTCTTTCGGCGGAAACGTCACCGTCGAGGGCAGGGTGAAACAAAACATCATCGTCTTCGGCGGGTCGATCACCCTGAGCGGTGAAGTCGGCGATTCGGTCGCCGGGATCGGGTCGGCCATCACGCTCAAGCCAACCGCAGTGATCAAGGGCGACGCCGTTTCTCTGGGCGGGACGCTGCACAAAGAACCCGGCTGCGTCATCGAAGGAGACACCGTTTATTTCAAGGGCGGAGAGGCTGTCTCCAAGCTCTTCAGCGGGGGCATCTTCTCCTTCCCCTTGATCCCGATTATCCTGATCATCAAGCTGATCGGCTTCTTTATTTGGCTGCTTATCGCCCTGGTCGTGGCCGGCCTTATTCCCCGTCCGCTGGCCCTGGCCTCCTCCCAGATCCGGTCCGCCTTCTGGCCGGTTGTAGGGACCGGAATGATTGCGGTCATCCTGTTCGGCGGGCTGGTCGTCGCCTTCGCCCTCCTGTCCCTCATCCTGATCGGGATCCCGTTCCTGCTGATACTGGGGGCTATCGGACTGGCGGTCAAGATCTTCGGCCAAGTGGCGCTCTTTTACTTTTTTGGGGAGAGCCTGGGCAAATCCTTCGGCCGCCGGAGCCCGGCCCCGGTCGCAGCGGTCGTTATCGGGCTCATAGTCGTCAGCTTTATCAAGTTCATCCCCATCCTGGGTTTCCTCTTCTCGTTCTGTTTGAGCGTCATCGGCTGGGGCGTGACCATCAGGACGAAATTCGGGACAAGGGAAAACTGGCTGAAGAGAAAGGCCTAAACAGGAGCATCTCCAGGCCGTTTTTAAGGCTCATTTCTTCCCCTTTTTTCGTTCCTCATTTTCCTTCACTCGATACTTTACTATTGTCCTAATAAGTTCCAAAGGAAGCGGTTGGTTTATTGGAAGTGTCTTCTTGAGTCCATAGGTCAAAGCCTATCCTTGATATGCCTTTTTAAGACCTGCGATGTCGATTTTCTTCATTCCGAGCATTGCCTGCATGACTCGTCCTGCTTTTTCGTGGTCGGGGTCGCGCAGAAGTTCTCCCAAAGTATTTGGGATAATCTGCCATGACACGCCGAATTTATCCTTCAACCAGCCGCATTGTGATTCTGCGCCGCCATCAACGGTAAGTTTGTCCCATAACTCGTCTACTTCTTCTTGGGTCTCGCATTTCACGAACAAAGAGACCGCTTCATTAAAGGTGAAATCATGAGCAAGACTACTATCCATTGCGATAAATTCTTGGCCAGAAAGGGTAAAAGTTGCATGTTTTACATTTTCTTCTTTATCTCCTTCTCCCGCTTCATACTGAAATAGGCTTGTAATTTTTGAATTTTCAAAAAGAGAAGTATAAAAATCCAGGGCTTCTTTTGCTCTTCCGGTTTGCTTTCCGACAAACATCAAACAGGGAGATAATTTCTGTTGTTCAGTCAGATTCAATTGCCAGGAGACGCCAAATTGATCATTTACCCAACCATACTTTTTGCTGAACGGATAGGAAGAGAACGACATAAGCACAGCCCCTTTTTCCGAAAGCCTGTTCCATAATGCATCAATTTCCTCCTCAGTTCTGCAATTTACAAAAAAAGATATTGAAGGGTTGAATTTGAACAGTGGACCGGCGTTGAGCGCCATAAATTCCTGGCCCAGAAGTTCAAATGTTCCGGTCATCACTTTCCCGTCGGGTCCTAGCATTGTGCTCACGATTTTTGAGTCTTTAAAAATAGAGGTATAAAAATGCATCGCCTCCTCTGCGTTGTTGTCAAACCATAAAAATGGGGTAATTTTTTGCATAGTTATTGTAAAGTTTGGGCAAGTTTATCAAGGCTTGAATTCCAGCCTCCTTCCATGCCGCTTTTGAGCATTGCCTGAAACTTTTCTTCTGATTCTGGTCTTGGGTATTCGATGGTGAGTTTTGTTTTGCCGCCCTCTGCTTCTTCAAATGTAACCACGACGTCCATTTCCTCAGGCCAATCGGTATTCATGCCGTACACTGTCGGATCAATTTTGTTGCCCTCCGCGTCTGAAAAGTAATCCGATACGACAAGTTTTTCCATAGGTACAATTTCTTTATAAACTCCAGCGCTATAGAGATCTTTGTCAAATTCAGATCCTTCCGGGCCATGCATGCAAAAAATATATTTCCCTCCAACCCGAAGGTCAATTTTTATAGAAGGTGCGGTAAAGTCTTTTGGTCCCCACCAGCGCTTGACCATTTCCGGCTCTGTCCATGCACGCCACACCATTTCCCGTGGTGCGTCAAAGACTCTTTCAATTGTTATTCCTTTTTTATCTTCCATGTTTCAATTTCTCCAATACAAGGTCTAGTCTATCAAATTTTTCATTGCACATTTTATTTATTTTACCCACCCAGGACTCAATTTCCGATCAGGAGGATGTATTTGTTGTGGAAATTCTACTCTGCGCGCGCTTTCCCATATCAGCCAATTTTGCCTCTCCTAAAATTAGTAGATGCTGGGAAACGGCGAACGCGGTTTAGCGCTCGAGGATCTCTTTTTCTTTGGCCGCGGCGGCCTCTTCGATCTTCTTGGAATAATCGTCGATGACTTTCTGGAGCAGCTCCAGGCCGTTGAACTTGTCGTCCTCGGTGATCTTCTTGTCCTTCTCGAGCTGCTCGATCTGCTCCTTGCTTTCGCGGCGCATGTTCCGGAGGGCCGTCTTCTCGTCCTCGAGCATCTTCTTGATCTTCTTGGCCATCTCCCGGCGCCTCTCGTCGTCGAGGGGAGGGATCGGGACCTTGATCGTTTTCCCGTCGTTCAGCGGGTTGAGTCCCAAATCGGCGGCACGGATGGCCTTATCGATGGGCTCGAGGAGGGTGGGGTCCCAGGGCTGGACAGTGATGAGGGTTGGCTCCGGGATGCCCAGGCTGGCCAGCTGGTTGATCGGGGTCAGCGTCCCGTAGTATTCAACTTTGAGGTCCTCGAACAAGCTGAGGTTGGCCCGGCCGGTCCGTACCTTGCTGAGATCCTTACAGAAGTGGTCCGAGGAGACCTTCATCTTGCCCTCAAGAGCCTTGAGAACGGCTTTGACCATCTGTCCCCTCCCCTAATAGACCAGAGTCCCGATTTTCTCGCCCAGGACGGCCCGCTTGATATTGCCCCTCCTGTTCAGGTTGAAAACCAGGATGGGCAGGTTATTATCCTTGCACAGAGAAATGGCCGTGGAATCCATCACCTTGAGGCCTTTTTTGATGAAGTCGATGTAGTGGATGGTCGGAAATTTCTTGGCCGCCTTATCGAGCATCGGGTCGGCGCTGAAAACCCCGTCCACCTTGGTGGCTTTCAGGATCACCTGGGCCCTGATCTCGAGCGCCCGCAGGGCCGCGGCCGTGTCAGTTGTGAAATAGGGGCTCCCGATACCGGCACTGAAGATAACAATCCGGTCCTTTTCCAGGTGGCGGATGATCCGGCGCCGGATGAAGGGCTCGGCCAGGGCCTTGATCTCGATGGCCGAGACGTGGCGGCAGAACAAGCCCACTTTCTCCAGGGCTTCCTGGAGGGCGATGCCGTTGATGACCGTGGCCAACAGGCCCATCTGGTCGGCGGCCGCCCGGTCCAGCCCGGCCGCGGTGCCGCGGATGCCGCGAAAAATGTTCCCCCCGCCGATCATGATGGCGACCTGGACGCCCAGGTCGTGGACTTCCTTAATCTCCTGGGCGATGGCTTGGGCCTGATCGAAATCGATCCCGTAGGACAGCTTGCCCAGCAGGGCCTCCCCAGACAGCTTGAGAAGAACGCGTGTGTAGGCCGGCTTGTGGCGAGCCATCTGTCTATCAGCTCTTGCCCAGCTCGAATCGGGCGAAACGTCGCACCTTGATATTCTCCCCGAACTTGGCGATGGTGGAGGCGATGATCTGCTGGATCGTCTGCTTGTCATCCCTGATGTAAGGCTGGTCCAGGAGGCAGACCTCCTCGTAATATTTCTTGAGTTTGCCCTCGACGATCTTCTCGATGATCTGAGGCGGCTTCTTGGTGTCCTGGAGCTGGGCGCGGATGATCTCTTTTTCCTGCTCTAGCTCAGTGGCCGGGATGTCCGCCGCGGAGACAAAGCGCGGATTGGCAGCCGCGATCTGCATGGCGATATTCTTGGCCAGTTCCTTGAATTCGTCGTTGCGGGCGACGAAATCAGACTCACAGTTGACCTCGACCAGCACACCGAGCTTGCCTTCCAGGTGAATATAAGCATGCACGATTCCCTGGGAGGCCTCCCGGTTCATCCGTTCCTGGGCTCGGGCGGCCCCTTTCTTCCGGAGGGCGGCGATAGCCTTCTCGATATCGCCCTGGCACTCGGCCAGGGCCTCCTTGCACTCCATGACTCCGATCCCGGTCCTCTGCCGGAGCTCTTTGACCCTGTCCGCCGTGATGTCCATCATTCTCTCCTTGTCAGCTCCTGTCCTCAGCCCTTTCCGACCCCAGGTGATCCTTCTTTCGGAGAAGCCGGCCCTCCCGGGCTCCCCTCTTCTTCCACTTTCGCCGCTTCCAACTCTTTCTCCAGCCGGCTCTTCCTCCCTTCGATCACCGCCTCGGCGACCTTGGAGGTGAAGAGCTCGATCGCCCGGACCGCATCATCGTTCCCGGGGATGGGATAATCGATGCTTTCGGGATTGCCGTTGGTGTCCACAACCGCCACGATGGGGATGCCCAGCTTCTGGGCCTCGACGAGGGCGATCTCCTCCTTGGCCGAATCGATCACGAACATGGCGCCGGGAAGGTCGGTCATATTCTTGATGCCGCCCAGGTTCTTGGACAGCTTCTTGTGGAGCTTTTCCATCTTCGACTGGTCCTTCTTGGAGAGCAGGTCCCAGCGGCCGTCTTCTTTCATTTCGTCGAGCTCGACCAGTTTCTCGACGCTCCCCCGGACTACGCCGAAGTTTGTCAGCAGGCCGCCCAGCCAGCGCTGGTTGACGTAGCTGCATTCACACCGGCTGGCCGATTCGCGGACGATGTCCTGGGCCTGCTTCTTCGTCCCGACGAAGAGGATCTGCCTGTCGGCCTCGGCGATCCCTTTGACAAACTGGAGCGCCTCTTTGAAGATCTTGATCGTCTTCTGTAGGTCGATGATGTAAATGCCGTTGCGCTGGCCGAAGATGAACTCCTTCATCTTGGGGTTCCAGCGCTTGGTCTGGTGCCCGAAATGAACACCGGCCTCTAAGAGCTCTTTCATCGTAACGGAAACCAATTTCAATCCCTCCCTTACCGCTTGTGATACTGCGGCGCTTTTCTCGCACCCAGAAGCCCGTACTTTTTTCTTTCCTTGATGCGGGAATCCCGCGTCAGGAAGCCGGCGTCCTTCAAGGTCGGCCTGAGCTCCCGGTTGAACTCCACCAGCGCCCGGGCGATACCCAGCCGGATGGCTTCGGCCTGACCCTTCAACCCGCCGCCGCTAATCCGCAGGAAAATGTCAAACTTGCTCTCGGTATCGGTCAGCAGCAGCGGCTGTCGGATGATATATTTATGAGAATCGAGGTGAAAGTATTCGGCGAACGGGCGGGGCCTCTTGTCCACGATCAGCGTGACATCCCCTTTCCCGGAGCGAAGGAACACCCTGGCCACCGACGTCTTTCTTTTTCCTGTGCCATAGTATTGGATCAGACTCACGAGCGCCTCCTAAAACTGGTATTCCTGCGGTCTCTGGGCGTCATGCGGATGGTTCGGCCCGCGGTAGACCTTGAGCTTCTTGAAGACCTGTCGGCCGAGCTTGTTCTTGGGGATCATCCCCCAGACGGCGCGGCGGATGACCTCTTCGGGCTTGTCCGCGAGGAGGCCCTTGAGGGTCACGCTCTTCAGACCGCCGGGATATTGAGAATGAGAATAATAGACCTTGTCCTCGGTTTTCCGGCCCGTGGTGGTGATCTTTTCGGCATTGATCACGATCACGAAATCGCCGATATCGCAGGAAGCGGAGAATTCCGGCTTGTTCTTGCCGCGCAGCAGGACGGCCACCTTGGTGGCCAGGCGGCCCAGGACTCTGCCCTCGGCGTTGACCAGCCACCAGCGCCTTTCGATGTCATCCTTTTTAGGGACAAAGGTTTTCATCACGTTCTTCCTTAGTTCTTATAAAGAATAGAAAAAACTCTTACCGAATGAGGGACTAAAATACTAGATATTGGGGAAATTGTCAATTCACCGGGGCCGAACGCGGTCGCCGGCGGGTCGGGTTTTCATCCCTCAGGGGGATAAACATGAATCATGTCCCGCAAGCAGGAGCCTGCCGGGGAGACGGACAACGACCGAAACCGAGTTCCTACCCGGTCTTCTTGAGTTCCTCCTCCAGCTTCTTCTTCTCGGCCGCCCGCTTGCGGGTCTCATTCCATCGCTCCATCGCGCGGTCGGTTTCGGCTTTGTAACGGGCTTCCTTATCGGGCTCGAGCTTGCTCAGCACACTCTGGTAGAGGACGCTCAGCCAGCTGTAAGGTTCCGGATATTCGGGGTCGAGTTCGTTGGCTTTTTCCAGTGCCTTGAGGGCCTCCTGGGCCGTCTTCAGCCGGTCGGCGGCGGGCAGGTTCTGGAAGCGGTAGGACCGCGACCAGCGGTTGACGCCCTTGGCCAGCCAGGCTTCGGCGTTGCTGGGGTCGAGCGCGATCCTCATGTCCCAATATTCGGCGGCCTGGTCATAGACCTCGGGCGCAGGGGCGAGGTTTTCGAAATAGTTGGCGATATAGGCATATCCCTGGGGGTTCAGCGGGTCGAGCTCGATCCGCCGCAGGTACATCGATTCGGCCTTGGCCCGAAGCTCCGCCTTCTCAGCGGCGTATCTCTTGTAGAATTCGGCCACGACGTAGTAATTGCCCATGTTGCCGGGCTCGAGGTCGAGGATCCGGAGGTAGAGCTTTTCGGCCGAATCAAAGTCCCTCAGCTTGTCGTACATGTCGCCGAGAGAGAAGATGATCTCCTTGTTCGCTGGCTCGGCCTCATAGGCTTTCTTGAAGGCATCGAGCGCCTTGTTGGCGATCTCCATATTCTCCGGCGTCGTGACGCCGATCTTGAAGAGGCTTTTGTAGCTCTCACCCAAGAACCGATAGGCCTGGATCATATTCGGGTTATATTTCAGGGTGTTCTCATACTCTTGCATCGCTTTCCGGAACTTGCCGTCTTTGAAGAGCTGATTGGCCTTAGAAAAGTGATAGTTCGCCCTGAGCTTGCCCACGCTCATCTTCTCACAGCCGGTGAACACAAAGATGAATGTGAAGACCAGCAACAGCGCGAATACTGAGCCGACTCTCTTATGACTCATCACAGCCTCCTTAGAATGTCAAAACTGGGCCCAAATAGAAAATCACTTTATAATAGAATAAGGGTCCAAGTCAACTCTTTCTCATCACCAGCCGAAGCGGCGTCCCCCACAGACCGAACCGTTCGCGCAGGGCCTGGAGGAAATACTTTTCATAAGCGGGAAGCAGGGCGGCCGGAGTGTGGGTGAAGAGAATAAAGGTCGGCGGCCGGATGCCTTTCTGGGTCATGTACTTGATCTTCAGACGCCGCTTGGTCTTGGTCAGAGGGGGACGGGTGGCGTTGATCCAGGCCAGAAATTCGTTGAGCCGGGGAGTCTCGACCTTCTGGGAGCCGCGTTGGTAGACCTCTTCGGCCTGGTCGAGAATCTTGACGACACCCTTGCCGGTCAGGGCGGAAACGAAGACAAGCGGAGCATAGCTTACGAAGGGCATCCCCCGAAAGACGCTCGCTTTGATCACCTGGGAGGATTCGCCTTTAGGGATCAAGTCCCACTTGTTCAGAGCCAGGAGCAAGGGCTTGCCCGATTCATAGGCAAGGTGGGCGATTGTCATGTCCTGCCGGGTGGGGAATTCTCCCGCATCCAGGACTTGGCAGAGGACATCCGCCCGGCTAATGTCTTTCCTGGCCCGTATAATCCCAGCCTTCTCTCTTTCGTCCCGCGTCCGGCTCAACCGCCGCACCCCTGCCGTGTCGACGAGGCAGAAGACCTTCTTGTTCCTGACCACATAGGTATCGGTGCTGTCCCGGGTCGTGCCCGGCGCGCTGCTCACGATCAGGCGCTCCTCTCCGCAGAGACGGTTAATAAGCGAGGACTTGCCGACGTTGATCCGGCCGATTACGGCCACCCGCAGCGGCCGGAGGCCTTCCAGCTCCGCCGCACTGTCGGGAAGAAGCGCGGCCAGCTTCTCTTCGAGCTCATCCAGGTTTCGCTTGTGTTCGGCGGCGACGGCCACGATCGCCTCTGTCTTGAGGCGGTTGAAATAATCTCCTAGCCGGCTCTCCTGGAGCGCGGAATCGATCTTGTTGAGGACCGCGATGACCGGTTTCCCGAGCTTCCTCAAGGACAGAAAAAGCTCCTCCTCGGCGGGCGCAAGGTCCCTTTTCCCATCGAGGACGAGCAGGATGACGTCGGCCTTCCGGGCCGTGCTCCAGGCCTTTTCCGCTACCGCGGCGGCCAGGGGGGCCTCGGAAGGATCAAACAACCCGCCGGTATCGGTCAGGATGAACCCTTTTCCCCGGAGCTCCCCGAGGGCGGAGACGGCATCGCGGGTCATCCCCGGCAGCGAGTGGACCAGGGACTCCTTCCTCCCCAGCAGCTGGTTGAAAAGGGTGGACTTGCCGACGTTGGGAAAACCGACGATGGCGACCTGGGGCAGGCCTTTCATGGCGATGGAACCGTCACTGGGCATTCAGCGAATAGAGCGGGACGAACGGCTGGCTCAGGTTGATATGACCGCTCAGCGTTTCTTTTTCACTGCCCTCAACCAGGAGGAAGACCTTCTTGATCGGCTTGAAATTGTAGGCCAGCGTGTTGACGATGGAATAGACGGTGGCCAGCTCGGCCGAAGATCCCGACGGATGTCTCTCCATGATCTCTCGTGAGAGGTCCACATAGGCTACGCCGTCCTTGGTGACGAAAAGCTGCCGGAGCTTGGTTTCGGGAGGAAGTGGCGAGAGGTACCCCTTGTCCGATCCCCGGATCAGCTCCTCGACAGCCTGCTCGGCCTCCTCGACTATCGAGGGGCCGGCGAGGATCTCCCTCTGCTCGGGATGAAGGAGGCTGTCATCCTCGGAGATAAAGAAGAGCTTGACTATCTTGGACTTCCGCGCGGGTGCGGGCTCCGGCGGATTTTGGGCCGGCGCTATCTCGCTGGCCGGCTTGATCTTCTCCCCGCCCTCGCCCCTGAACAAGACCGCCGCCAGGACCAGGACGACGATCAGGGACAGTCCGAAAAGGGTCCACTGGGCCGGAGTAATGCTTCGTTTCTTCATGATATCAATTTGATGTAGCGGACAAGACCGCGGTAGATGGCCTGGGCGACATTCTCCTGGAAAGCCACCTGCGCCAGGTCTCTTTCCTCTTCGGGGTTGGAGATGAAGGCCGCCTCGACCAGGACGGCCGGGCAGGCCACTCCCGTCAGCACCTTGAACGGAGCCTGCTTGATGCCGCGGTCCTTCGTGCCCAGGAGCGAGTTCAGCTCGTCCTGGATGATCTCGGCCAGCCGCTGGCTCTGTTTGAGGTAGGCGGACTGGGCCATATCCCAGAGGATCATCATGATGTCGTCCTTGTTCTCGGTAGCCAGGGGCTTGTCCAGATCAGCCGAGTTATTCTCAAGGTAGGCCAGACGACGAGCTTCCTCATCGGTGGCATTCAGACTGAGAAAAAACGTTTCCGAACCGTTGGCGTTCCGGCGGTAGGAACTGTTGGCGTGGACGCTGATGAAGAGCTCCGCCCGATGGTTGTTGGCGATGGCCGCCCTGTTTTCGAGGGTCACGTCCATATCCCTGTCTCGAGTCAGCTCGACGTGGAAGGCCAGGTTCTTCTCGATCAGCGCCTTGAGCCGGCGGCTGATGGCGAGGGTGACGTCTTTCTCGAGGGTCCCGAATTTGCCCTTGGCTCCGACCTCCAACCCCCCGTGTCCGGGGTCGAGGACGACCGTCCGGATCCCTTTAGCCGCCGGAGAGCTCCCCTCGACAAGCGGAGTGGCAGCCTCGACGACAGGCGGAGGCTCCTCCTTTTTTTCCGGCTCGGGAGGAACCGGTTGCGTCTCGGCTCCCGCTGCCTCGCCCGCAGGCGGCACGGCCAGTTCGTAGAAATCGATAACCAGCTGACGCTTTTTCTCGATCTGGAAGGAATCCTGACGGAAGCGTTCGTGCCGGACTTCAATGACGATGATGTACAGGTCGCTGCTCGTGACCCAGCTGAAGGATTTGATAAAGCGGCTCTTGACCGGCTCGGTCCTCAACCGGAAGGGTGAGGTAGAGTTGATCCGCACCAGGAGCAGGTTGCCGTCCTTCTCCAAAGTGAAAGGAAGGGGGGAGGGAAAGGTGACGATGACGCGGCTGTAATCCTCGTAGTCCTGCGCCGAGACTCTGAGCGTGGGCTGCGCAGCCGCAAAGGAGAGGAGGGAGAAGAAGAGGAGACAGAAGGCAGCCAGTCGCCGTGTCGTCGTCTCGTTAGTGCCTATCAATTCCGCTCAGCGAAACAGGATGGTGGAGGCGGCGGGAATCGAACCCGCGTCCGGAGACATTCAGCCGGAAGCCTCTACATGCATATCCTCTTCCTTGTTCTCGTTCGGCGGCGCTCGAAGAGGAAAAGCGCCGCAAAACC
>Ga0315277_10010361_pt1 | contig 11805 bp, 12 predicted proteins | sample YL17G05_15_MG_FD_203695 | JGI IMG/M metagenome (GOLD analysis project Ga0315277, IMG submission 203695) | Sediment microbial communities from Yellowstone Lake, YNP, Wyoming, USA - YL17G05_15 | ecosystem: Environmental > Aquatic > Freshwater > Lake > Sediment | place: USA: Wyoming | collected...
AGACTCCCCAAGCAGATACCACCGAATGGATCAGGTCGGTGAGGCTCTCAGGTGGGACGATCTGAGTTGATACGCGAGCGGGCTTGAGACCCAAAGACGAGAGCAAATCCCTCTCCAGTTCCTCTGATTTGTTAGTCAAGAGTGATAGAGCGTTGTGAGCTCCAACCGCTCCCGAGAATTTCCCAACGAGTTCGCGTGTAGATTCTGCGAGTTTTAGGATCCTTGAACCCCACCGGTCAACATATTGCGATACTGCGAACCCGAAGGTTATCGGTTCGGCGAACTGACCGTGGGTCCTACCGATTTGAACCTCATCTCTCTCACGTCTTGCCAGCTCGATCCAGACTTTCTCAAGTGCGACCATGTCAGGGATGATTACTGCCTCGACGGCCTTTCGATATCTCAGAACCCTAGCCGTGTCGACAATATCATAGGATGTTGCTCCTAGGTGCACGTATGGTTTTGCGGGGTCGCTTACCTTTCGCTGGATAACGTTCACGAGCGCACGCACATCATGTCTTACCCGCTTTTCCTCGTCTTCAACTTCAGACGCGGTGACAGTGTTAGCTGCGTTGGTGATCTCCGCTGCAATGTTTGATGGACAGATACCGTAACGCGCGAGAGTCTGGGCGAGCGCACCCTCAACAATCGCTTGATACTTGACAGACGCCTCCGCCGATAGGTACTGGTTCAAGTCCTGTACTGAGTATCTGTAGTCTGTCGGCGAGCAAGCGCTGAATTTTGAAATCAAGTCTTCTGGGATTTCTCCTCACCTCTCAAATCTTCAAGGACTTCATTTAGGCTTCTGAGCTGTAGGTCATCGATTCGCATGCTTCCATCAATAACCTCGCAAGCTCCCACACATCTCTTTGAGACTTCCTGGATCACCATCGGAGGAAGTCGCGGTGGGGACCCTTCTCCAGTGAACCCGTGGTATTCTCTTAGGAAGACTCGGAGGAACTCCTTATCCAAAGCGTGGGCTTCCTGTTCCTTTCCAGGTTCGAAGTGTTTCTCAACCCAAAAACGCGCCGAGTCATGCGTGGGAGGCTCATCGATCTGAATCAAGATGTCACCGGATCTTCCGTACTCGACCTTGAAGTCAGGCAATATTATGCCTCTCTTCTTCACCTCATCGCGGTAGAATTCGTAAAGCCTGAAGGATGCCTCCTCGAGGACGCGCCAATCGTCGTCGGTCAGTAGACCCTGCTCGATGGCTTCACTTCTGGTAATGTCGAGATCGTGGCCGATATCCGACTTCGTCGTAGGTGTAAGGATGCTTTGCGGCAGCTCATCAGCCATCCTTAGCTCGTCGGGTAATTTGACGCCTCCAAATTCCCTTTTTCCTTTCGAGTACGCTCTCCACATTGAACCATACAGGCGGCTTCTGACAACCCACTCTATATCCACTCGCTTAGCCTTGACCGCCCTGATCGACCGCTCATCCACGCAATCCAGAAAATGATTAGGTACTATTCCATTTGTCCTGGTGAACCAGTACTTAGACAGCTTCGTGAGTGACTCGCCCTTCCGCGGAATCTCGTCCGGTAAGACAACATCATACGCGCTTACTCTGTCGGAGGCGACTATCAGCAGTTCCTGACCTAGGTCGTAGACGTCCCGAACCTTTCCTCTGCGTAGGAGTTTTAGAGAGCGATCCATGCTAGCTCGCCTTGGCCTGCCGTATTCTCTCGTCAGCCTTCTCGTTCTTCAATTGCATCTCCCGCTGGTACTCGCTCACTTTGCGGGCTAGGTCCTCGTTGCCCTCTCCCAGTATCTTGATCGCTGCTAGCGCAGCGTTCTCAGGATCGCAGCTAACCAGCGGCGCCACGCCCTTCGGCATTCTAAGTGACGAGTAAATATCGACATTCCAACCATCTGCCGGCTTCGGGGGGCACGCGATGACGGGATGTTTCGTCTTGAAATCGACGAAGCCCGAGAGGGCGTTTGACATACCAGCGACTGTGATGTAGACGATTCTCGCATCGAGTTTCTCGTAGTCCTCGACGATTTTGAGGAGCCTTTCGGAATCCTTGTGGGCCGAGGCTACCCTGAGATCGCATGCCACTCCAAATCGATCCAGAAACGATCTAATCTGTGCAGCGAATGCGTCATCGTGCTCGGAACCGAGAATCAGAACGACCTTTTGACCGGGCATGAACCATCATAGAGGCAAGTTGCCCTTATCTTCTTTCGCTGAGCAGTGAAGGCAGCTCCATCACGAATGAATCCGTCACTAGGTGCTAGATCGCTAGTTTTCCTCGTATGGGGCCTTTGATACGCAGCGGATGGAGCGGTAAGCATCATGGCAATTAGGCAGATCGCCTCCACTGTTTTCAGACTGATGTCGAGATGGCGCTCGCAATCGACCCGAGATTGGCAGATCGTTTTCCGGGACTGCGCGTCGCTATCGGGTATATTGACGGGGTGAAGGTTCAGCGAAACGACGCAGATCTACAAGAATTCAAGAATGAGGTGTTAGCAGAGGTCAAAAAGAAGTACAATTTGGAATCGCTGAAAGATGTCGCAGTCTTCAGGGCCTACCGCGACTTCTTCTGGAAGGTAGGCATCGACCCTACCAAGATTCGGCCAGCTGCTGAAGCGCTCATAAGGAGAATACTTGGCGGCAAACAGATCCCGACGATCAACACCGTTGTCGACTCTTACAACATGGCGTCTATCAAGACTGAGATTGCGCTCGCGGCCTTCAATCGAGACGAGCTCAAGGGCGCCCTGCTCATGAGGGCGGCGGAGAAGGGTGAAAGGTTCCTCGGAATAGGCATGAATCAGCCTATGGAATTGAACGGCGGGGAGGTCGTAATTACAGACGAGGAGAAACTCGTAGCAGTATACCCGTACCGAGACGCGGAGAGGTCCAAAGTCTCGGAGACGACGAGAAACCTGATGATACTTGTGTGCGGTGTTCCAGGAATCGATGAGCGGCTCCTAAACGACGCCGGCAAAGTGGCCCTAGATCTAGTTACGAGATTCTGCGGAGGAGAAGGAAGACTAGGGTAGCTCGCAGCGGGAGGTCATCCGCTCCAAGGTGCCTTCGGTCCAACTCCAGACACGTGAGGCTCCTCAAACTTGCCCAACTGCTTCAGAAGAGAGACCTTCTCTTTAGCGTCGTAGAGGAGTTCAACTAGGCCGAGGTATTTTCCATCTTTGTCAAATATGGAGAAGAAATCCTCCTCCAAATATCGCCCCTGATAGTTGAGAAACTGCCGCTGAAATCGGTGCTCGGGATCTTTCCGAAAGCTGTCGATGAATTCGCGGACTTTCTGCTCAGATGTTTGCGGGTGGCAGAGAAGAATAGACTGGCCTAGCCTCTCTTCCGGTTTCTCGTTCAGCATTCTGCCAGCTTCACGGTTGAAAAAAATGATTCTGTCGTCAGGATCAATCACGACCATTCCGACATCGATGCTGTTCAACATGTCCTGCAGGAGCTCAAGCATGTCGACCATTCCGATCTTCCCGGCTCATGTTGCCATATGTCATCGTCTAATAAGATTGCAGATCGACGGCTCCGAGCTCGGAAGAGCCCCGAAACCCGCTAATCCTGTTCACGTTCGAAACAGACGACCTACGATTCCAAATGGCGCTGTTCGCCCATCCTGTATGATTCCCTAAGCCATTCGAGGGCTTCATCATCCAGTTCTTCGGGGGATGAGACCCGGAAATAGTGAACGTACCAGCGCCGCACCGGATGCTCAACGCGCTGAATACGCGGGCTGTCTAGCCTTCTTGGAAGCGCGAAGGAGGCAGTCATTCCGCGATTGCTGATGCGATTCACTCCGGCAAAGCGTACGCGTACCATGAAGGCCACGCGAGTCTTTGTTGGCGCGACGCTTACTGGACCGCAACGCCTCACGAGCGCGTAGAACTTTCTGTAAAGCCTCCGTGCTCGGGGCCCCTTGCCTTCGAGGAATTTTCTCATGAGAATGCGCCGCAACCATGATAGATATTCCGGGTCACGAATTTCGCCCCGCACTTGGGGCAGGTCCAGAGCGGTCGTTTTGAACGTGCCATCTTCCGAGCGTCTTTCAATTGCGAAATCCTGAGGAGTCTTTCGAGCGCCTCAACTAATGAGTTGCTATTTGCATGCATGTCATGCTTGGCGTGGACGTATCTCTAGCTCAAGCTCGGGAAATTCGCCCGAAGAGTTTCAAGGCATTCTCTCTGAGTAGCTTTCTCGCCACGACTTTGGCCTCGTCCAGAGTCATGCTTTGATCATCCACCTTGTCCGATAGGACTCTGGCGATGTTTTCTCTTGCGATGACCGAATGTCCGTAGGTGCCTTCGACATGCACGTAGTCGCCTCCGAAACCCATGATCTTGTTGACTGGAACGGTTTCAAGCCACTCGGACAACGCAGCCCTGGCTCGCGATGGCGATACGATGTGTAGCCAGCACATGTCGATGTAGACGTTCTGGAAGTTCTTCGCTAGCGCGGCTAATTCGCCGGTAAACGGGTAAGCGCCGTGAAACAGGTCGAAACAAACATCTGTATACTCGACGAACAGGTTGACGAGGTTCATTGGGTTCGCGTTTGAAAGTATGTTTCCGAAACCTTCCTGAAGACCTGTGTGGATTTGTACCGGGAGATTGTGCTTGGCTGCAAGCTGAATGACTCTGTGTAGCATGAAGTCTTGGAGAGGTTTCGCTTCGTCAAGTGAAGGACCGTACGCCAGCGTTGTTCCTATGATGGAATCGGGGCGCCAGTCGAGCGGCTGGCTTCTGAATATCATGTTGAACGCTTTCTCGGCTTCGGCTTGGCCAGTCTTCTCAAACTGAATCGTTCTGAAGTAGGCTAACGCTATCTTCACGCCGGCCATCTGGTTCGCTGATTTCTCGAATTGTATCTCAAGCGCCCTAACAAGATCGGTAAGTGTGTGAATGGCGACTCCAAGCCGAGCGGAGAGTTTCTTCAAGTCGAATATGTTGTTCACCATGACGAAGTCGTCGAATTGCGCGACAGGAACGAAGAATTCCTTATCCACCTTATCTGGTCGAAAGGCTCTGCCTAACTCGTCAAGTGGGTCGACTATGCAACGCTCTATTCTCGCCTTTTCCTTCAGGATCCATTTGTAGAGGCCGGGCCGGTTGAGCTCCTTCATTTTCTTTGTGAGTTTCTGATATGTCCCTTCCTCTAGCCTGTCGATCCCGTAGAGATCCCGCGTTGCTATTTCCAGAGCTCTAGCATACCCCGTATGCCGGATATTCTCCCAGAATGGTGAGAATATGCTCCATCTTTCCTCAAGAGGTATTTTGGTATCGACTATTGTTTGAAGCTGCTCGGGCTTCATTCCGGACGAGACTAGATCTGACGACGCATACTGCCTGAAGAGAACGGATAGCGCGTCGATGTCCCGTGCGGTTCGATCTTCCTCTGACATTAGGTGCTCATGAGTGTCAATCAGTACAATCTCGTCAACAGACTTCTTTATCGCGGTATAGGACGAACTGGCTGCCAAGCAATTCACCCAGCCGACTACCTCCTATGCATTTGCATACCCTATAAGCGAAATCGAGCGCAAATCCGAAGGCCAATTCAAGGGAAGATCTCATCCAAGGAGACGAAGGCAGCCTAGCTTAGGGTATTGTCTTGATTCCTGCTTTCTTGAAGTGGCTGTCAAACGTGAATGCAGCTTGTATTCCCAGAGACCTCATGAGAACAAATGATGTGCAGTCCGTGAAACTCGCATCGCGTGTGTCTCTGAACAGCTTCCAAGACGCTTCAAAAGTCGGTTCGTCGACATGTAGCATCATTGTACGTGGGGATGTTCTTAGCGCTTCTCCGACCTGAAGTGCTAGGTCGTGTTTGCGAAGAACGTACTCGATAACGGTGGCTGTCTCGTCAAAGATGTAGTCTGAAATGAAGAATTTGGTCACAGGTATCTTGCCTGTTAGGAATTCGTTCATGACTTGACTAGCAGCGTCATGCGAGCTGTCGTCTTCGTTGTAGTAGGCTACTAGTGCAGAGGTGTCAAGAAAGATCTTCACTTGCGACGCCTGCCGTACAATGCGTCGTCCAACTTCGAAGAGTCAGTTTTCACTCCCGTCCTTACAGGTTTCAGTTTGAATAATGGGTCTTCTTCGAGCGGTGTCTGCAGACCGATCCAACTCGCAACCGCCTCTCTAACAGCTTCCTTGATCGTCATCTGCCGCTTCCTGACAATCTTCTCCAGAACTTCGTACTCCGTGGGATCAACTTCGGTTTGGACGACCTTACCCATAATGCTCACCTACATGTAGGTGTTACATGGATCGGACATTTAGCTCTTACATGAAGGCGCCGATCTCGCACAAGTATCCGGTAGGCTAGGATGAAGGTCTGATGGCCTGATTAGGACTAGATTGACCATGTGGTTCTGTTGCGTGGTTGAGGCATCCGGGAGGGGTGTTGCATGAGCGCGGCATGGGTTTTCGGTTCTCAGTAGTGGATTTTTAGTTAGGGAGAGGTCTGTATCTCAGGGTCAAGCCTGAGAAGGTTGAGGAATTTGAGCGCCTTATTGGACGCGTCGTGGAGCATCATCGAGCATTTTCCGGGGTGAGAGAAGTGCGTTACATGAAGCGAACCCACAGGCCGCGTGATTTCAGTTCTGCTAGGAAGGGTCTGCCTCCGATCGAGCTACTCGATTAGATTGGACTCGTAGAGTGTTTCCGCTAAGGGATTAGCGTTGATCAATCCATCCATGATTCCAAAGAGAAGTCCACTCGCGATACTCACAAGTGCATACCTAACTAGTCGCGCCTTACCGCCGAACATCCTGGCATCTCCCCTCACGGTCTTTTCATTCAGGGCTTGTCGGAAGGTTTTGAAGAAACTCGAATGTGAATCTGTCGCATCTCCTCATCGGAGGATTTGCGATGCATAGAGCCACAAAGTAGAGATTTGTTATGTCCAATAGCGTCCATAATGAGCAAACGGACAGAATAGTTCATCTTAGACATGATGAACACCGAATATCTTGTGAAGGCCTTGCGCATAGGCGAAACCGCACCGGATTTCCGTGACCTGCTAGGGACTGACGGAAAGAGGTATTCTCTCTCGAGTTTCGCTGACGTTCCCGTACTGGTCTTGATTGTTTCATGCAATCACTGTCCCTACGTTCAGGCGTACGAGGATCGAATGATCGCCATTCAACGCGATTACAAGCATCGAGGCGTATGCCTGGTAGCCGTGAACTCTAACGATGACAAGGACTATCCAGAAGACGGCTACGAGAGCATGATCAAACGTGCTAGCGAGAAAGGATTCAACTTTCCCTACGTCAGAGACGGCGACCAGTCCCTTGCCAGACGTCTCTCCGCCGTCTGTACACCTGAGATCTTCGTATTCGACGGAGACAGAAGGCTCGTCTATCACGGTCGGATCGACGACAATAGAGATCCCTCCAAAGTTACGACACATGATCTCAGGAATGCGCTTGACGCCATTACCGCAGGAAAGGAGCCGCTTGTAGCCGAGACCAGACCATTTGGGTGCTCAGTGAAGTGGTCACATCACTGAGTTTGGGTCTTCACGTTCCCAGGTTCTCGGATAGTGTTCTGGGATGGTCTTCCGGGTGTTTAGATCTGAAGAATGATTTTGTGTGTGGGATCATTGGTGTCGAGATGAAAATTCTGGACGCCTGGAAGATCTGAGTCTTCTCCTTATCATCTGGCCACCCACGTCACGTCAATCGGGCACCACATCACGGGCCTTCAGCAAATGTCTTGCTCCTCTGCTACATGGGTTCGGCTTGTTAGGGCCAACTCACTCGTCGTTGCACAAGTCTGGTGTTGTCGATTGTTACATACCTTTATGATGATTCCCTTGTGGATGCCATAGGGCGACTTTGTCTGATATGTGTGATAGCAAAGATTAAAAACCGTCGCCACTCTGACAGCGGACACGCGATGCGAGGACCAAGGCGCCATGAGCAAGAGGTTTTCCAGACGCAGTTTCCTCAAGTTTGCCGGTGCGGCAAGTGCTGCCGCCTTCGTTGCTGCTCAACTTTCCCCGTTTGAGAACTTGGGACTCGAGCCGCTACTAATCCCTGCAAGAGCGAGCCCCTCGGGTCCTTCAGAGGTATTCATGCCCACCACGTGCTGGATTGGGAAGCAGGATTGTGGTATGCTGGCGCGTGTAATTGATGGAAGAGTTGTGAAACTTGAAGGCAATCCCGCCCATCCTCGCAATAGAGGAACGCTATGCCCGAAGGGCCAGGCTCAGATAATGGCGTTCTACGATCCGTATCGTGTGAAAGCTCCCCTCAAGAGGGTGAACCAGAAGGGTGTTCCGGGAGAGTGGCTCGAGATTTCGTGGGACGAAGCCCTGACATTGGTGGGAGATAGGATCAAGGAGGTCAGGTCTAGGGATAAGAGGCTCCTAATCTGGCAGAAGGGCAGGAGTAAAGCAGAAGCCTTCTACGATAATGCGTTTGTCCCCGCTACTGGGGCAACGAAGCTGCAACACGGCGCCTCCTGCTCAGATGCCGGCTATAGGGCAGCAGAATATACAATCGGTTTCAACGGCGTTTTACACGCGGATTTTCGCCATTGCAAGTATCTATTGAATTGGGGCTGGAACCTGACCAACGCTGGTGGAAACAAGCTCTGCTGGATCACCTACAATCAACAGTTCTTGGATGCGCGGGAAAAAGGGATGAAGGTCGTTACCCTCGATCCGAGGAGGAGAGGCGCCGGTCCTCATACTGATGAGTGGCTACCTATCAAGCCAGCCACTGACTTGGCCTTCTTTCTAGCCCTATCAAACGTGCTTGTAGAGAAGGGGTACATTGACGTCGAGTATCTCAAGAACTACACGAATGCACCTTTCTTGGTAAATGGCGACGGGACTTTCCTCAGAGTGGATGGGAAGGAGCAGGCTTGGGATCGTTCGACAGAGTCAACAAAGCCGCATGACACCCCGGGAATAGACCCCGCGTTGGATGGAGAGTACACCTACGAAGGGAGCACAGTTAGGACCGCATTTCAGGTCTTCAAGGAACACGTTGCAGGATACACGCCGGAATGGACGGCAAGCATTTGCGGCCTGCCTGCCGAGACGATAAGAGGAATCGCGGAAGAACTCGGCCGTAATGCTCTGATAGGCAGCAAGATTGTCCTCGATGGCGTTGAGCTACCATACCGGCCGGTTGCTGCCATGGCCTATCATGTCGCACAGCAGGAGCTCGGTTTTCAGGCCACCCGTGCAGCGATACTAGTATTCATGCTACTCGGAGCTGTCGAAGCGGTCGGCGGCGTTCGCTCCGACCATGCTAGGAAGATCCACGGAAACTTCAAGGCCCTTGACGAGATAAGCATCAAAGACCCGCCGTACAACATCTTCCTTCAAAACAGCAAGTTCTTCCCAATAAACAGCAACAACTCTGGAGTCGTAGCCAAGGTTATGCAGAACCCGTCAAAGTACGGAGTAGACTACGTTCCAGAGGTTCTGATAATTCACATGAACAATACGGCTGTGGCCTTTCCAGACCAGCAAGTGATCTCGGAGTGGCTCAAGACGTTCAAGTTCATCGCCGTGATCGATCCGTGGATGAGTGAAACTGCAGATTTCTTCGCAGATGTCGTGCTTCCCACCTGCACCATCGAGAAGTACGAGGGTCCTCTAGGAGCGACGGATGGGTACACTGATGCTGTGACGCTACGGCTGCCACCGATGCAGCCCCTGTTCCAATCAAGAAGCGATATCGACATCTATATTGACCTCTGCGAGAAGGCTGGCGTTCTGTATGGCAAGGATGGTTATATCGACAGGCTGAATGCAGCGCTCAATTTGAAGGACCCCTACAAGCTCGACCTGAATACGAAGCCCGATGTGCGAGATATCTTCGACCGTTGGGCGAAGTCCTCAGGCATAGAGGAAGGCATACGCCATTTTGAAGAGAAAGGTGTGGCGAAGGTGAAACCCTTCTCCGCGAAGGAGTTGTATGCTCCCGCTTGGGATCCACCCTACGGCGGTATCAAGCATCGGCTGTACGGTGAATCTCTCAAGCGTTATCGGGATGTAATGAGGGAGAAAGGCGTTTCCGAGATCTACTGGAGAGACTACACTCCCCTTCCGACTTGGAGGAGCCCCACCATGGAGCAGTCTCCACCTGAGTATGACCTCTACCTGATCTCTCACAAGAAGATCGAGTTCAAGCAGTCAAGAAGCACTTTCATCCCACTCCTCAACGAGCTTGAGCCGGAGCAACGCCTCGAAATGAATCGTGAGACGGCGACAACGAGAGGCATCATGGACGGTGAAGAAGTCTGGGTGGAGTCACACAACGCGGTGACGAACGAGGCCAAGCGTGTGAGAGTGAAGGTGAAACACATTGAGGGCATCAGGCCCGACACAGTCTCCATGTCCCATCACTACGGCTTGTGGGCCAACCCGAGCGCCAGGGGACGCGGGCCAACGCCTAATGCCCTATTCTTCACTGGCGAGGGCTATGTCGCCAACACCGCTGACCAGTCCTTCCACGTGAAGGTGAAGGTGTACAAGGGCTAGGTGAGAGAAGATGGCAAGGTACGGATTCGTAATCGACCTCAGTGCGTGCATGGGTTGCAGAGCGTGTGTCGAGGCCTGCAAGATCGAGAACAACACCGGACAAGGAATGTTCTGGATGCACGTCTTCAGGTTTGAGGAAGGCAAGTATCCAAACGTGAACATGGTATTTGCGCCTAGGCCATGCATGCATTGCGACAACGCGCCCTGCGTCAAAGTATGTCCCGTGGGAGCAAGGTACAAGCGCGAAGATGGACTTACCCTGACAGACTACGATCGATGCATTGGCTGTAGGTACTGCGAAGTCGCTTGTCCGTATGGGGTGAATTACTTCAACTGGAAACGCCCGGCCGACAACTACTACATAGACTGGAAGAATGAAAGCAGCCTAGGGTTGCCTATTCCTCCCTATAGGAACCCGGATTTTGACAAGAAGTATGGAAAGGAGCAGCGACGCGTGGCGGGCAGCGGACAACACGTAGGCGTCGTGGAGAAATGCACATGGTGTGTACACCGCATCGAGAAAGGTCTAGAGCCTGCGTGTGTAGCAAATTGCCCGGTCTCAGCACTTCATTTCGGCGACCTAGCTGATCCAAGCAGTGAGGTCTCGGGACTTGTCACAAAGAACGGCTGGTTCAGGCTTCTTGAAGAGCGTGGCACAGAGCCGAGGGTCTACTACATCGGTCGTCCCTGGCAATTCACTGAGGACTCACGCGAGGTGTAGGATAATGGCAGTGAAAGTAGAAGAGAGAGTACTAGCCCCGATGACCCATACAGGATGGAAGTTCTACCTGCTCGTCGCAGCGTTGTTAGCGTTGCTGGCATGGGCCTCGTACGCTTGGTACACGCAGCTAACCCAGGGCCTTGCAGTTACCGGCATGAGAGACATTGGCGTGGGTCCCCCTTGGGGGCTCTACATCAGCAACTTCATCTTCTTCATAGGATTGGCACACGGCGGAATCGCGATATCGGCAGCTGTCCGCATAGCAGGACTGAAGAAGTACAGACCGATAACGCGAATCGCGGAGGTCCTGACGCCAATCTGCTTGCTAATGGCAGGTCTTAGCATAGTATTCGACCTGGGCAGGCCGGATAGAATCATCAACGTTTTCCTCTACTACTCTGAGCGGATAGGCCAGAGCCCTCTCAGCTGGGATCTTACGGTCATTCTCATCTATTTCATGCTCAGCACAATCTATCTATTCCTCACTATGCGCGGTGACATTGCTTTCTGTGCGGAAAGATACTCGAGATGGAAGTGGCTCTACAAGCTCTTGCTCATAGGATACACGCCGGAAGAAGACGAA
>Ga0315277_10010364_pt1 | contig 11801 bp, 12 predicted proteins | sample YL17G05_15_MG_FD_203695 | JGI IMG/M metagenome (GOLD analysis project Ga0315277, IMG submission 203695) | Sediment microbial communities from Yellowstone Lake, YNP, Wyoming, USA - YL17G05_15 | ecosystem: Environmental > Aquatic > Freshwater > Lake > Sediment | place: USA: Wyoming | collected...
CTTCACTGTCGGGCTTTCAACCTTCACATTAAGAATCGGCGTAGTCCTTAACCAGTTAGCTTCGATGCGCCAGACCGACAATGTCCTTCACCCTTCTGTACCCTTTTCTCTCCAGAAAACTGCTTACTCCGTCCGAGATCGCCCTGAAGACGGCTGTTCCTTCTATGGCTATCGCCGTGCCAACCTGTACCGCAGTGGCTCCTGCAAGAAGATACTCCACCGCGTCCTGCCAGTTCGCGACGCCTCCGCATCCTATTATCGGAACCTTGACCTGCTCATACAAGTCGTACACACTTCTCAGCCCAATAGGCTTCACGGCGGGTCCAGATAGACCTCCCGCCTTATTGCATAGAATCGGCATCCTCGTTTCAACATCTATCGCAATGGCCCTCACAGTGTTGGTCGCCGTCAACCCGTCAGCCCCAGCCTTCACCGCTGCTTCTCCAATCTCAACGAGACTCGTCACGTTTGGAGACAGCTTGACAAACACTGGAACTTTCACAGCGGCTTTCACTCTTTGCACAACATTCGCGAGAATTCGGGGGGTTTGACCAATTTCCGAACCCGTTTCCTTCACATGAGGACACGAAACATTCAGTTCCACAGCATCAGCACCAGCATCTGCAGCTTTCCCTGCCACCTCGGCATATTCTTCTGCGGAAAAACCGTAGATGCTTACCACAAAGGGCACGTTCAAGACCTGTTTAGCATGATGAATCTCGCCGACAAATCTGTTTATCCCCGGGTTAGGAAGGCCCATAGCATTGATCAAACCACCGCTCACTTGAACGACAGTGGGGTTTGCGTAGCCTCTGCGCGGTTTCAGGCCGATGGATTTTGAAACGATAGCGCCCGCGCCATTCTCCTCGACTGTCTCCATCGTGTCAGCGGTGTACCCCAGAATTCCAGAAGCCAACATCGTAGGGTTATCCAACCGCAAGCCCGCAAGGTCAACGCAGAGAGGATTAGGCCTCAAACTTACCAGCACCCTCGACAACTCAATAAAGTCTTTTCAGCTTATATTAAATTCCCTTGCAAATCGCATTGACGACTGGTCGAACAAGATTCTCCCTCAACCAGCAATTACAGGACGCAGTCACAGCTGCACAAGAATGCCCAAAAGTACAACGCACAATAGGCTGTTCAAGATTACGTGTCACGTAAGTCTTTATTAGGGATTAGGTGGGGATAGTATGCTGAGGCTCAAGAATGAAAGCTACGATAATCGGAAGCTCTTTCGGCATACTTGTTCTTAGCGACGAAAGCAAGCTTGCCGGCTACGTGTTGTACCCAAAGAAGCCAGATGCAGCCGCAAAAGCCCTGATGAAGTTCGATGCCGGCAAAGTCACGGAAGAGCTCAGCTCATTGATCAAGCAGCTGAACGAAAAGGATTATGACGTTTTCGTTTTGGAGAACGCAGACCTTGCCAGAGAAGTCGCCGAACGGTTGAAGGTTAAGACCGAGTTCACCAAATCCACTCGCGCCGGTGAACTTGTGCGCTCTGACCCCGAGAAATTCGCAGTGAAAGCCGGCTTCGTTCGCGACGCGGATGAATTCAACATTTGGATGCGGAACGTGGCCATGGAAACCACGAAGCTGCGTGTCAAAGGCGCTGTTGAGAAAAGAGATATGGTCGTTGCCCAAGCCATCCAAACCCTTGACGAATTGGACAAGACCATCAACATGCTCATGGCACGAGTAAGGGAATGGTATGGAACGCATTTCCCTGAACTTGACAGGCTTCTGGAAAAGCATGAAACGTACGCGCGCCTCGTAGTAGACCTCGGAAACAAAGACAACTTCACGCTCGAAAACCTTGAGAAAGAAGACGTCCCAAAAGCCAAAGCAGAAGGCATATCCAAGGTCGCCGAGAAATCAATGGGCGCCGACCTGGAAGACGTAGACTTGACACAGATTCAATCACTCTGCAAAAACCTGCTCATCATGTACCAGTTGCGTGAGAGTCTGGAGAAATACTTGGTCTCAACGATGGAAGAAGTCGCACCTAACACCAAACGCCTCCTCGGTTCTCTTCTGGGAGCACGACTAATAGCCGCCGGGGGAGGACTGATGAACCTGGCAAAACGACCTGCAAGTACCATCCAAGTCTTGGGCGCTGAAAAGGCACTGTTCCGTTCGCTCAAAACGGGCACAAGACCTCCCAAGCATGGAATGATCTTCCAGCATACGCTGCTGCATGACGCAAAAAGATGGCAAAGGGGCAAGATCGCAAGAGCCCTCGCAGGAAAAGTAGCAATAGCAACTAGAGCAGACGCTTTCGGAGGAAGACACATAGGCGACGAACTTGAGGCAGCCTTGGACAAGAGAATTGAGGAAATCCGCCAGAAATACGACCAACCGCCTCCACTGCCACCCCCGAAGCCCCAGCCTGAAAGACCTCGAAAGGAATTTTCCAGACACGACAACAAGTGGAGAAAACACAGACGTGAACGTTAAAGCCAGGCCGCACCCAGAATTCGAAGAAATATACCAAGCAACTCTTGAAGATGGCGCACAGAGACTGGCCACGAAAAACTTGGCGCCTGGAAGGAACGTCTACGGTGAAAGACTCATACACTATGGAGGCGTCGAATACAGGGTCTGGGACGCTTTCAGAAGCAAACTGGCAGGCGCAATCTTGAAAGGACTCAAGACCGTGCCTATAAAGCCTACACATAAGGTGTTGTATCTTGGTGCAGCTTCAGGAACCACGCCCAGCCACGTCTCAGACATAGTCGGCGAAAAAGGACACGTCTACTGCGTAGAATTCGCGTCAAGGTCAATCCGAGACCTTGTCGACAACGTCTGCGCATACAGATTCAACATGTCGCCAATACTTGAAGACGCACGTTTTCCAGAAAAGTATCGAATGTTCATCCAGGGGAAAGTCGATGACATCTACTGCGACATAGCGCAGCCCGAACAGGCCAAAGTGTTAGCAGACAATGCAGACGTGTTCTTGGCAAAGTCTGGCTGGGTTGTGCTGGCCGTCAAAGCCCAGAGTATCGATGTCACAAGGGATCCATCTGACGTGTACAGAAGCGAAATGCGCGTTCTGGAAAAACGCGGTTTCAGAATAGAGGAAATCGTGAACCTTGAACCCTACGACAAAGCCCACGCCATGATAGCAGCACAGAGATGACACCGTTCGAGAAAACAAGCATTGTTTATATTCCACAATGCAATGCATGATTTCTAGTGACGGTTTTATGACTATGGGGGAGGGAGACACTCGTGAAGCCCCAGAACTTATCTTGATGAAGTCGGGTTTCACCGTCTCTGAACGTTGCAGTTCGCGCCCCAGCTGCTTCCACTTTGCCGCAAGAAAAGGTCACACCTTGATTTTCGTAAGGTCGCAGCCTGAAATAAGCAGCCTTTCCGCACAGGACCTGCACGAGCTGAGGGCAATATCAGAAAACCTCTCCGCAACTCCCCTTCTAATCTGCGAACAAACAAGAGGAAAACCGCTAGAAAACGACACAGTGTACACACGGTATGGCGTGGTGGTAGTAACCTCTGAAACATTCGGAAGTGTCCTAGTCCATGGTCAATTCCCTCTTGTTCAGTCCAGTCCAGGCGGATACTATGTTGAGATTGACAGCCAAGCCTTGAGGCAGAGAAGACAAGAACGTGGCTTGTCAGTAGGTGAAGTAGCCGACATGGTCGGTATTTCGCGGAGAACAATTTACGGATATGAACGTGGAATGGCCATGGCATCCGTTCCAGCAGCGTACAACATGATGAGGGCCCTAGGAATTCCCGTTGCCAAACAGGTTAACATACTTGAAACATCAGAAGAACCGCAAAAACCTCGCCTCTTTAACACCGCGAAGAGAATGTTTTCAAGGAACAGGCTCCTGCAAAAGATCGTGAGCAGGTTTGCCAAGTGCCAGATCACAACGGTCAAACGGGCACCTTTCGACTTTGTAATACTCGCTCCTGACAGCAAACGAATACTCGGCGGCATCGCAAGCTCCAAGGAACCTGATCTTAACCGACGAGTAGACGAGATCCTCAGCATAAGCAAACTTGTTAACGCCCATCCAGTGCTGATAACTGAAGGCGAGCAGCAGCGAAAAAAAGACATACTCTGCGTCAGCGACGAGGAAGTCGCCCAGATGAACGGCCCTGAAGACTTGATCGCCAGAGTCACATGAGCTTAATCTGCCTATTGCCCTTCTCGCTTCTGACTTTCTTGGCTGGTTTCCACGACCTTCTGACACACTCGGGATAATCACCCAACTTGACGCAGAGCTTGAGAAAATCGATCGTCTTCTCATCTGAAGGATACCCTGACCCAACATCACCATATTTCTCAGCCAGCTCGGAAATTTCGCTGTCTCTTTCCACTTTTGCGATTATCGATGCCGCCGAAACAACAGGATAGTTCCTGTCAGCCTTGTGCTCCGAAACGATGTCCACTTTGAAAGACATACACTCCAGAATATCACGTTTGAAGCGTCTTTCCAGCACATCTGCAGCGTCAACATAAGCCTTGTCGGGTTTCAACACATCAAGCACTCGGGCCATGACCTGGGCCTCCAAATAATTTAGTTTGTGGAGTTTTCTGCCGCCAAGAACCACAGCATCGATTTCCTGAGGCAACAACTTTATCACATGACAGTTTTGGCAGACCTTCCTAATCTCAACGGCAAGCGTTTCGCGTCTGCTCGGAGTCAGGAGTTTCGAATCCTTAACTCCCAAATCCCTCAAAACAGGCAAATTTTCATGCTTGATCAAGACTCCCGCTATCACCAACGGGCCGATGACTGAGCCGCGGCCCGCTTCGTCAACGCCCGCAACCAGTGCTTTACCTTGCTCTTTTTGTTCTGCGTCGGTTGTCACTGTGTTTCCCGCTCCAATCCAGTTGCAGTGAGGCATTCTAAGGCTTTTCCCGCAATTGTCGCCGGCAAGTTTTCTCTGCTTTCCGATGTGACCATGAACGTGTCCGCGTCCTGTCTTGCCTTCATCATCTTCAAGAGCCTGTCTTCAGCTTTCCAGTGAACGGTACTGATAACAGGTTTTCGTCCTTCAACAGCAGTTTTCACCGCTGTCCTGAACTTCTCCGAGAAAAGCTCCATCGGACCGACCTCATCGACCGCCACGATGTCACATTCCTCATTGGCTTTCTGCACAGCTTCTACCCCAACACTCTCAAGATCTCCCAAGTTGACACGGTATTTGCCCACTTTCGGACCATATTCCTGGTTTATGTGAGCAAGCCAGCCTGTTTTCCCTGTGCATAAGTCCGTAACTTCGAAGCCTACACGGGTTCCACACGAACGGACTTCACGGCTCACCATGCCGCCAACACTGAAACCTCTCGCTTTCAATGCGTCCACCGTTTTAAGCAGGACAGTGGTCTTTCCGACTCCGGGACTGCCCGTTACGAGCAGAACACGTTTGTTCAAAGGCTTCACAGCTAGACCAGAAGTCCAATATTGCCCATAAAAGACTTATCCCTAACTCTGCAGTTACTTTTGATGAATCCTCCCAGCGTCAAACTGAATCACAATCATCCACGATTGACGCGCTCGAGCCTTGTTCGTCGTCGGGGAAGGGTTCGGGAAACCGTCGAAAAGAGACAGGACTGCAGGAACCTGAAGGTAGGGCAAACAGTCTCGATGGTGTCCCGAATCCGTCGTCGTTAACTGCTTCCTCTTCTAAACAAGGCGCTTGCCCTTCACTTGATTATTCTGTCAAAACGTGCGGTGATTCGCGGGTCAGCGGGCGGGATAATACTCTTGTTGGTTGGATTGTTAATGCTATCGATCCTGATGTTGCTAGGCGCAGGCGCGGTCGGGCTTTTCATAGGTCTCTTTCGGAGATTAAGCGTTGTCGGTATTTGGGTAGAATTGTGTTCTTTCTGACTCTAACGAGCTCTAGGGAGCGCGGCCATGAATACTTAAATCGAGACGTTAATGTGTTGATAAAAAGGAGCTGTGAGTTTTTCGGATCATTTGAGTATTTCATGATTAAGACTTATGAGGGCAACGGTGTCATACACATGCTTTTTCATTGTCAAGGCTGTGAATCAATGAGTTTGGACACGTTGCACAGCTATTTTTCTGTCAATTGGGCCGAGATACATAAGGCGCCAGTCGTATGGATATGCAAGACATACGGTGACAAGCGGTTAGCGGGTTATCTGACGCAGTATTTGGCTTCTTAAGAAGGCGAAACCAGAATGTCGTTGTTTTGGGGTTGGGTTCACCGCGGATTTGTGCATGACTGGGAAGAAGTGAAGCGTAATTCGGAAGGCATAAAGGAAGCGATTGAGGTTTGGGATTGGTATTTGGCAAATTAAGCGTTATGGCTTAAAGCTCGTCTCAACAAGCTACGAGAGGTTAGGTTGTGACCATAGCGCGCGCGAGCTTTACTTCACCTTTGCCAAGTATCGTGCCAGATGAGAGAAGGATAAAGGCTGGAATTGATCTTTTTCGAGTAAGTCAATGATGAAGCTTTTTGTTTCATCAATGTTCACACTCGGGAACTCTTTTATGGCTTGCATGAATCGGGTGTATTCCTCATAGTCCTTGTGAAAGGCGATGGCAACGTAGTCAGCGTTGCAGCCCATTCCAGTATTCCCAAGTATCAATGCCGTAGACTGTTCGCTCATGGTGTTTCTGGCGTGTTTCTTCATATCGTCAAGAATTTCCTTTGAACGTGGCCCTTTCATCTTCGTAAATGTTAAGGATAAGAGCGCGAAGCCAAGCTGTGTATAGTCGGGGATAATCGTGTATTCCCTGATCATCCCCTGCTTTTCGAGTTTTACTCTGGTTCTCGTAATAGTAGGCTGACTCACCCCAATTGCTCTGGCCAGTTCCCTGTCACTTCTGTGGCTGTTCTTGATGAGCTCAATGATCACTTTCAACTCGCTGTCTTTCATGAGCATTCCTTTGCTGCATATATAATGGGTTTCGCCAAGTACTTAAAATGTGTTGTTCGGCTCGCCTTACGATCGCGGTTGAAGGATATGCCGAGTTTGGGTTCGGGGACGCTATTCGGGGTTTTCAGCAAACGGTCTTGCTCGCATCGTTGGGAGTTTGGCGTAGCCAAACGACATGGGGCACGCGTTACGGGCGGGTTTTCCTGTCTTGTCTCTTTTTTCTTAGTGCGCGTTCGTAGTCTTCTTTTGTTATTGGTAATCCTTTTTGGCGAAATAATTCTTCACGCTTATCCTCTGTCCTTACAGCGTTGCGGACGCTTGATACTGCCTCTTGCGCGTTCTTTTTCGGGTCCAACTCTACTTCCAGATCGTCTTCATGGTCTAACCCCAACGCCATTTTCATTTCTTCTTCTGACGGGTGACGGTTCATGAAGTCCACGATTGGTTGGAGCTTCATTATCATCGTTTTTATTTCTTCTACTTCCTTGTCTCTCTCTTCCAGTTTTCTCTTCAGTTCTGTGATCGTCTTGTCTGTTTCTGTTGGCGTGGCTGATTCGAGTCTGAGGAAAGGCATGGCTTTCTCGGTGTACACTTTTCTGTGAAACTCTGCGTCGGTGGGTCTGTAGTGGTCGTCTTGTCCAGCGCTGACGGTGTGACCCATCCAAAACTGCACTAACTCGAAACCCGCCTGATGTGCATGTTTTCTGAAGAATTTCCTTAGATTGTAGAGTCTGATGTTACGCGGTCTGTTCTTCTTTTTCTGTTCTGTCTCCATCAATCCCTTGGTCTTTAGTCTCTGTACGGTTCGTCGAAACATGTTGCTGAGTGACTTTGGATTAGTCTGGTCTTTCGTTCCTTCCTTGGCGAACAAAAAGTCTTCGTTGTTCAGTTGTGGTCCCGTGTTGAGGTATGCTTTGAGGTATTTTACTGCCTCTTCTCCGATAAACGTGAAATAGGAATGGTATTTTCCTTTTGCGATTTTCTCGGGTATTTCTATTCTGCAGGGGATTCGATTGTTGACTAGGTCCTCTTTGATGTGTTTGAGTCGTAGGTTGCATATTGTTTCGGGTCTTAGTCCTCCTTGAGCCATTATCGTGTAATACGCTTTTTCCCTTGGTCTGCTTGCATTTAGTATGAGTCTTATTTCTTCATGTGTGATGTCTCTGTTGTGATATACGACTCTCATCCGTGGAACCGGGACATATCCGAGAGGCAGATCGTTATACTTGAAGAAGGATTTTGCGATAGCTACTCTTGAGCTGATGGTGCAGGGAGCGCATCCTTTCGCATACAGAGCGGAGGCAAACTCTCGGATTTTCTGGGCATATTGTCTCATGACTTGTCTGTCTGTGAGAGAGGTTTTTCCTTCGTAGTCGTCCACGATTTGCTCTGGAGTCTGGCCTATGAAGTCGCAGAATTGATGAAAGCAGGATTTATATCTCTCTCGGGTCCATTTACTGTCGGAGTGTGAAATGGCAACATTGTTCAGCCAGTTCTCAACCAAGTCCAATCCTTTCATAGGTGATGCCTCATGCGGACGCACGAGTCCAATTCGCCTTTAGAAGGATATAAAGGTAACTGCAATATTACCTATAGACTTTTCAGTAACCGTGCCCAAGGAACATAAAGCATGCGCTACGTAGACTTCGAACCTGATTTTCCAACTGAAACAATCTCAGAAGGCAAGGCGAAAGTTGTCGTTCCAAAACTCAAGGCCTACAAAAAGCTGCCCTGTGACTATGCACCTTCAAAGGCTCCTGTTTTCTATAATCCAGTCATGGAGTTGAACCGTGACCTCGCAGTTCTAGCTTTGCAGGCTCACAAGAAGCTAACGGATCATGAACTGCGAATCTGCGAGCCCTTGACAGCCTCAGGATTGAGAGGCATACGTTTTGCAGCTGAAGTTGAAGGTCTAGAAAAGGTTGTGATGGGCGACATCAACGAGCGAGCCTTCAAACTCGCACAGCACAATACCGCATTAAACAAGCTAGCAGGCAAGGTTGAAGTGAAAAACGAAGAGGCCAACTACCTTTTGAGTTCGTACAGTGCACCTCAGAAACGGTTCGATTGTGTGGACATTGACCCTTTCGGTTCACCTGTACACTTTCTAGACTCTGCAGTCCGAGCCTTACGTGACGGCGGGCTTCTTGCCGTTACTGCAACGGATATGGCTCCTCTGTGCGGTGTTCACCCTCGAGCATGCATCAGGAAATATGGCGGGAAACCTTTGCGTACCGAGTACTGCCATGAGCTTGCTGTGAGGTTAGTCGCGGGAAGCATGGCGGCGGCCGCAGCGAAACACGACATGGGCGTCCGCATTGTTTTTGCCCATCAAGCAGAACACTACGTTAGAGTGTACGGTACTGTGAAACACGGTGCAAAAAATGCTGACGAAAGCCTCCAGAACATGGGATACGTACTACACTGCTTCATATGCTTTCACAGGGAAACAATCGAAGGACTGTACCCTCTTCGCATCAATGATAAATGTGGTGAATGCGGTTCAAAGCTAAACCTTGGAGGACCTATGTGGGTCGGCAAGCTCTTCGATCCGCACTTCTGCGGGCTGATGAAAGACGACGTAAGCCGCCGTAAGCTCAAGCTCGGTAAACGCATTGAGAAAATGCTAGACTTAGCGGAAGGCGAAGCCGACGCTCCATTATCATATTTCGTCATCGACAAGCTGTGTGAGGCGATGAGCCTTCCGGTTCCTTCGGTGAAAGATGTCGCTCAAGCTGTAGAGCGTGAGGGTTTTGAAGCCTGCTTAACTATTTTTCACACCCGAGGGATAAAGTCCAACATGCCTGTCTCGAAGATGAAAGAGGTTGTTTCCATATTGGCAGGTAGGACTAACAACGGACAGAATTGATGAATAGCAGAATTTGGTTATTCTAAGGCGAAAGCGCGTTTCATGTGGCGATTTATTCAAGATCTTGGCGTTCTATCCGTTCCGTCTGCGATTCTTCGCTTATGGCGGAGGTGGTGGTGGCGCGAACGGCTGAGGCGAAGTCGATGGTGCCGCCTGTTTGGGTTTAAGGTAGTAAGCGACCAGCAAAAGTGCAGCTGCCACAAACCCTACGTAGACTCCTGCACCATACTGTATCCATGCAGAGCCTGCACTATCGTACATTACCCCACCAGCCCAACATATTATCCCGAATATTCCTGCAACAAGAGCTATCTTCCGCTTCAAGATCGACAAGATGCTCAGAACAAGCGCTATCGGCCACAGAATCACGAGTAACAACAACCCTAATGTACCAACGGGATAAGAGGCAAAACTGCCACTCCAATTTTCAGATCCCACGTACTGGTACTCATACACTATGCCCAGCGCTCCTGAGGCGACAAAAATAGGTAGAAACCCTGAGACCGCAAACATTATTGCGCCTATGAGAGCCATGATTCTCCAGTAATAGTTCAATCCTTTCACCAGAATAGAGGTATATTCTCTGCTCCAATTGTTTTTAAGGTTTGCCATGAAGCGCACGTGGTGCAAGCGTATACCCACCAAAGACTACGTGCGCGCATCCCAAGTCCACAGTTGCTAGGCCATTTGACATGTTTGGGACATGTCGACAACCGACATATACGTGCAATCGCAAATCGGTTTATATTGAGATTTGCGATTTCTTTTCCTTGGCGAGAGGCAATGTTCAGAAGAAGGCGGATGTCAAGCAAGGATTTTTGCGCACTCGCGGACATTCTGTGGAAGGGCAATGCATTCGTCAGATACCAGAACCCCGATGGTTGGATCGTTCGGTGAAGGATCCTTCTGCTATTCTTAACAATTGAAGCACATCTTCCTGAATTATACTACAAAAAGCCTCTTCACATGGAATTTATGCTCTAGAGTTTTCTCATTGCCTTAAGTCTCTGCTAGATGCACGCTCTCTGGAGTGTTGGACGATATTCCCAGAAACATGCTTTTGTCAAGTGCATGCCTTTGAACGATTAAACGTTGAGATTGATACTTGTAGCCGCATCTGCATCTGAAGCCTGAGAACTCGTTCGTATGTGAGTTCGTTATCGGGTCCATCTTCGAGAGCGGCGTGTCGCATCCTGACTGCTGCTTGTGAATCTTCCAGAGAAGGACCAGCTCGTCCAATGTTAGGGCTTGCGGTCGTTTGGCTTTTGTTACGAACCAAACACTGTATGCGCCGAATACAAACCAAAGTGCCCACATCAAGAAATCGGTCATTTTTACCGATGCACCGCCATCAGTCGCTGAACGTATGCTCCCTGCCTTATTTAACATGTGTGAAGAATGAAAACAGATATCAAATCGTGACTCAGAGTCTGTCTGGATCGTAAGAAGCGAGGAATTTGAAACCCAACGCATGCCGGAAGAGAAAAAGTGAAGAAAACTGCGCGAGTTCAGAGCTGCGGAGAATACTCGGCGGGGGAAGGTTAGATTCTAGCAGGCAGTAAGGCTGAATTGTCACCTACGAGGATTGTTGTTAATGTTTCTTTCAGTTCTTTGATGCGGTTCTCAACCGCTCTACAGATGCATGTTCTGATTTCATTACTGTTTGACGGGGGCATTCTTTCCAGTTTTTGGGCAAGCTTTTTGTCACCGAGGATTTTCTGGACCCAACTTTGGAAGTCGTTTCTCTGAACGTGGAACATGAGACTCTCTGACTTGGCAGACCTAACCTTGTCCAGAAAGTCGGGGAGGTTTCTGGCAACTTCGCCCGTTGGTTTTCCAACGTCTTCATAGAAGTAGAAGGCTTCTTGATCCTTAACAGTTCGCAGTATCGTCACAGCTTCTGCGTTGACTTCAGGTTTTTGCCTGTTTCCCACTTTGGCTTTCATCTTGTTCCTTGAAAGCGCAGTTTGTTTCATTTCGGGTTCACACTCGGAAGCATCCTTGCTTCTTAAGACTTAATAAATGTTGTTAGCGAAGTGTAGA
>Ga0315277_10010366_pt1 | contig 11800 bp, 11 predicted proteins | sample YL17G05_15_MG_FD_203695 | JGI IMG/M metagenome (GOLD analysis project Ga0315277, IMG submission 203695) | Sediment microbial communities from Yellowstone Lake, YNP, Wyoming, USA - YL17G05_15 | ecosystem: Environmental > Aquatic > Freshwater > Lake > Sediment | place: USA: Wyoming | collected...
CGACGACCTGCCCCTCCGTGAACCTGCTCTTCCGCATGCAGTCCTCCCTTTCTGCTTGCCCTACGGCAAGGCTCATTCTACCGGAGGACTGTCATAATCCCTGGTACTAACTTTGGGGGCAGACCACCTAGCCATCTGTGTCATTCTCTTAACGGGGTTTGCTCCCATAGGGTTAATAGCGGCTCTCATCCTAATCGTCATAGCAGAAAGACTCACCGCCTAGTCTCCCTCGCCCAACGGGTACCCTAGCATCTTCCCGCCATCGCCCAGGGCATCCCAGGAGACGCCCCAGAATCGAGATTTGACGGCCTCTATACATCGGGGCTAGGGTTTCTTCCCTCCTGGCTGCCTTCGCCGCCCTCATTGCCGTTCACGCTCGCCACCACATACTCGATTCGCAGCGGCTTGCGCTCGTCGCCGGACAGTTCGAGCGCCTGGGCGGGCCGACCTTCGAGGCGGTCGTAGATGTAAGACAGGGCCTTGATATCACCGCACAATGCCAACCTCAGTAAGACTTGCGCTAGTAGTTCTCGGTTTGTTGGCCCGCGTGGTTGCCATCGCGCATCTACCAGCCGCCGCAGTTCCTCACTAAGAGTCCTCTTGCCCCTAACTCTGCCCCTAGGATTGCCGCTCTGACCCTTCTGCCATTTCACTGCAAAACCCCCTGCTTATCAGGCCGTCCATCCGGACGGACGCTTATGTTGACAGCCCCAGGCCCGACGGCAGGCGTCTGAGTGCGCCTAATTGTCGTCTTGCCGCTTCTGGCGCTATAGGGTGCCTGGGCCTCTGTCATATCTGGCCTATCCTCTTTCTTGTGCAACTAACTAACCCTTACTAGGTCGTCGGCGTATCTGCCGCTGGCCTCTGTTTTGGTATGGCCGCTGGGGCCTCCCTTTAGGCTTCTGGTGTTCCTCTGAACTTGTGGTGTGCTATATAGTGGTGCTCCACACACAACTTCGTTGTGTTGTAGTTGTGGAGAGCACACAAGTTCGTCCCACAAGTTATGCCTCGCCTTCTGACAGGACATAGAACAGAATACGGCCGCCCCTGCCTGGTGCCCGTTCTTTGCCGAAGTTCGCGTCATGGGTGAGATATCGGCTCACCTCGGGGCGTGGCTTGCCGATTTCCTTTGCTATCTCATCTGCATCCGCCTTGCCGACCAGCAGCAGGTATTCCCTGGCCATTTCGGTGAGGCTCAGTTTCCGGCCGCACTCTATCTCGGGGAATTGGTGTCGGCGGGCTCGGTAGGCGGCGGTTAGGCCATTCTCATCGAACTCCAGGGCAAGGACGTCCAGGGGTGGTATCGCCATATCGTTGGCCTTGACGACATGGAAGCCTATGCCCAGTGTGCCGTCAGGTCCGCGCTGCGTGAGGAGTTGCACACCGATATCCTCGCCGGCCTCGAAGTGAATGGAACCGTAGACGTGAGATTCGTCGGATCGGGGCGTATGGGCCAGGGCCACCCATGTCGGCGAGAGGCCATTGAGGGCGTCGATGATAGCATTGACGGGACCATTTTCGGTCAGGTCACCGTATCCCGCACGCGAGATGCTATCCAGGATTACGACCTCGACGCCATGCCGCTCTATGTCGCGCTGGGCTATCGCTACGATGTCTGCCAGGCGGCGCCCACGGGCGTTGAGTACGAGCAGGGGCCGGGACGGGTCTTCATTCAGGCAACGGTTCACCTGTCGGATGCGATGCCGGACGGATTCGCGGGAACGTTCCAGGTTGATGACCATAACCTTGGCTTGTTTAACCGGCCATAGGGTCGAGATCCCGGCGTCGATGCAGATGGCCATGATCACGGCCCAGTAAGATTTGCCTCTGCCAGGCGGCGCGAAGCCGATGGTCCCCCCACCCCGCATAACGTAGGGTTTTAGGTAGAACTCGGGCGGCTGGCCATCGCTCTCGGCGCAACAGGCCTCGGCACTGTAGATGTCCAGGTAGGCACTCCATAAGCCGAAACTGAAGATCCCCAGATCATGCTTGAGGGCAGCGGCCGGATAGGCTGTCTGGATGAGTGAGCCGAACTGGGCATAGGCGCTATTGGCAAGGCGGATACGATCCTCATCCCTCTCCACATTCAGGTTGGAATGCGTGAGATAGGTGTTGTTTAGAAAGATGGCCAGACGCGCATGGACGCCCGTCGACTGACGCCGGATGGCGTCGGCGGTTATGACCAGTTGGTCGCCGGTCTCAAGTTCGCGCTGCGTCAACAGTTGGCCGTTGGTAGAGCGTTGATAGGTCATCATGGTTTTGTTTCTCCGGTGCCGTGGTGGCAACTCGTGTTGCGGGCCAGCGTGAGCCCGCAATTGCTGGGCAGGGATGACTTACAGGTGGTGGTGCTGCCGTCGCTGGTGGTGTAGAGGTGACCCATGACCACCATCTTTCGTCGCAAGCCTCCGGCTCCAAAGGTACTATGAGGTGACAGCCCGGACATGCTGCGAGGATGGGCACAAGCGGCGACTCGTGGGGCAGCAGGGCACCATCCGGCCAGGGGAAACGATGGTAACATTGGGGACAGCGAGCTCGGGCGGCTGCCTTGACATCGGGCCAACGGCGGTCTACACTGAGGAATGAAAGTTCGTCTCCTGTGTTCTGCTCACCGCCCCCGGTCGCCCGCCGGGGGCTTCGCCTGTCTTCCCCCGTCATGATGCACCCCCACCTGGGTGCCATCGCGCCAGGGCCAACTCCAGCCCCAGCGCCCTTGCACCCCCAGGGGTGTTGGCGATGCGTTTGGCGGCGGCTACCTGCCCGCCCTTTACGGCGACCGTGGACTTACCATCGGGGCCGCAATGTTCAGCGTGGAACCGCAGCATCGCCAATTTACGCCTCAGGTTGGCGGCTCGGCGGCGGCGCAAATTTGCCCCGCCTCGCTTGTGGTCAGGGCTTGGCCAGAGCGTCAACCCTGCCCTCCCATCGCTGCGACCAAAGCCGTCCACATTTCCAGAAGGCGGGCCTCCTCACCATCCTCGACAAACCGCCGCCCTAGCTTGGCCGCGTAACGGGGGTGGAACACCAACCCCAGTGTGGGCTCGGCAACGAAAACGTTGTTGATCGATTCGCCACACTGGGCGCAACGCCGTTGCTTTGCGTGCGATTTGAGTGCAACTACCACCCGACACCATCCTCCTGAAATGCAAAAGCCCTACCCAGCGGGCAGAGCTCTGCCAGAATTGCCTTGTTGTCTCTACTTACTTAAGACGAGCTGGCCCCAGTTTTGTAAACATACTGAGCGACATGGGCCGTCACGGGGGTTCCAGCCATGTAGAGTCATCGTACTCGTCCCAGGGATCCGATGGTTCGGACGCCTCGATGATGTCGCGCATATCCTCTTGGGTCAGATCGTCATTCCACGCTTCCAGGTAGCGGGAGGACTTGATGGCTTTGTAGACCTCACGTTCCTCAGCCAGGCAAAGCTCTGGCGAATACTGTTCAATGGTTGCAGCCTGTGGCTCAGGAGGCCCATTGTGTTCGTAACCCATAAAGGACTTAATGAACTCGGGCAGTTCGAACTCTCTTTCAGGCGGTTCCTCCCAGGTGCCAGCCGCCTTGCACCCCTCCCTGATGGCCTCCTGTAGGTTAGCGTACAGCCACGCATAGCGAACCCGTTTGACACCACCCTCGTCCAAACCCCAAGCCGTGAGGTGCCTCCGCAGTGCCTGAGAGACAGCGGCGCGAGAAACAGATAGTTTCCGTGCGATAGCGGCCTGTTCATGGCCCTGAAAATAAAGCACAACCATGCCCCGTACCCGGCCATCACTGATCGCTTGGACCTGCCGGGTGGATTGGTGATACTTCTCCTGTAAGCTCTGGGACCGGTATTGTCGAGCGACGAACGCCAGGAACCGAGCGAGAAAATGCTGGCGCTCCCCGCTTGGGCGTCGACTACCGGTGTCAGATTCAGCGGGCGAACGAAGTCCCTGCCAGCCAGAGACCTCTGCGGCCTCCTCCTCGTCTTCGCTAGCGTCTACAAGCAAGCGTGCGTAAGGCTGCAACTCCTGAGGCTTCAGCGATCGGGGTTGTCGCTGGCGCTTTCGCTCGAAGTCGGTGAGGGCATTGCGCATCACCCTCTTAATGTAGGCATCGAGATTTTGGGGCTGCGGCCTGTTACCTCGTTCTATCTCCAAACAGACCTCGGTTGCCTTGGCCCGCATTTCCGCCGCGCCGTCCTCGGCTTCATCGGCATCCAACTCGAAGAAGGCGAGGCTCCGCGCCCAAGGAATCAGCTTTTCAACAACCTCAGCAGCGGCGTGTTCGTCCATCATCCCCTCCCACCAAATCCGAGAGCACCGTGCCACGGTGACGATGATGGACACCCCGGTCGGCGCGTGACCATAGTCACCCTACCCCAGCCCCAGCCGATCCACCGGCGAGAACTTCCGATGGGCACGCCGAGCTCGCTGCGTTTCAGTGGCCTTGGTGTAGCGCCTTAGCATCTGGGCCGACTCCCAGCCGGCCAGGGTGCGTAGGTCCTCGGGGTCGCCGCCGTTCTCCAGGAAGGCGATGGCAAAGCCGCGTCGGAAGGCATGGACGCCTCGGAACTCCAGGCCGACACTCTCGAATAGACGCTCTAAGAACATCCTCAGCCCATTGTGGGTTAGGGGTTGCCCCCCACGAGCGAGGAAGAGCCAAGGGGCCAGGTCGTCGCGGTGCCGCAGGTAGCGGTCGATGGCCTGGGCGGTGATAGGCGATATGGCCACCTCGCGCTCTTTGCCCCCCTTGCCCTTGACGCGCAGGGTTAGCTCTCTCAAATTGGAGCTGTCGCGTCTGAGATCGCACAGCTCCGAGGCCCTGAGGCCGGTATCGTAGAACGTCAGGACGATGGCCCGGTTCCGCAGAATCCGGGGGTCACGGTTGGCAGGTGGCAGCTTCTTGAGGAGGCGCTGGATTTCCTCGTCTCCATAGTGGGCCTGAATCTTCTCCTCTACCCTAGGCGGCGGGATGCGGGTCAAGGGGTTATCCTCGCGCTCACCCTCTTTCACCAGCCACTTGTAGAACTGCTGCAAGGCCCGATAGTGAATGGAGACGGTGCTGTTCTGCAATCCCCGCCCGTACATGGAGTTGAAATACTCCCGCAGGTGCTCGGCGGAGACGGCGGCAACGGGCGGCATCCCCTTGGCGATAAGAAAGCGCCGGAGGTAGGCTAGCGCTTTGAGATAGGTGCCCTCTGTCCTGTCCTTGCGGCCGCTGGCCCGGAGGGCGAGTGAGAAGCTGCTAATGGCGGTCTCATCGTCCAGTAAATTAGCCGCACTTGATGCAAGCTTGTTTCCCATCGTAGGCCACCTTCCTTCCGGTTCCATATTGGCCTACGTGCACCTAATTGTCAATGGTGGCAGCGGCAGGATTCGAACCTGCGACCAAGGGCTTATGAGTCCCCTGCTCTACCACTGAGCTACGCTGCCGAGCAAGGCGATTATATCAGTGGCGGCGGAAGCACTTCAAGGCTTGTTGGGGTTCTCGCTGGCAGGCCCCATGTACAGGTCGTCGTAGTAGACGTCAGCCTCTGCCGGAGAGGGGCCCGGCGCCTTCTCATCGTAGCGAACCTCAAACAGAACGCGAAGCTTGGAGAAGCCCTCCGGCACGGTTCCCCAGAACTGCAGGAAATCATCCTTGATATTGCGCTCAAAGTACACCCACTCGCCGGTGCGCGGCTCCTCCTTCGTAAGAAAGACGAAGAAGGCATTGGCGATCTGGAAGGGTTCCTCGCTGATGCCGGCCAGGGGGTAGCGCATCTGGTAGTTGGGGTAGCCGACGGTTATGTTGGTGACATCGAAGGCGATGACAACGAACTGCAGATACTGCTTGGGGGTGCCCTTGGTCCAGTGCTCCACTCGGTAGTAGCCTGATATCAGCTCCGGGAACTGCTCGGGCGTTACCTCCTGCACGAGGTAGAACACCTTGGCATTCCCCTGCTCCTCGGCTGGCACCCGCATCTTCAGATAGGCACTCGATTCGCCGGAGTGGGGAAGATCCTGGCTCACTTCGAAGGGAGCTACTTCCCCCAGATGAAGGGAGCACCAGGGATCTCGCCCGGACTCGAACCCTGGATTGTGAAACACATTGGCCTGACCCTCCGCAGGTGCCTGGGGCACACAATCGGTGGCGACCGGCGTTTCGAATGGGGCGAGCGTTGCAGTGGGCTCAACCGACGGCCCCTCGTCCCCATCGCAGGCTACGGCCCAAGCGAACAGCGCCAGGCCGGCGATGGCCAGCAAGCCTAGTCGGACAGTTTTGTGCCACATGCCGCGTCCTCCCGCGAATGCCTTGTGCTCAGTCATGGTACGTCACTTACCCCCGCCATGTAAAGAATGCGACAGGCCTCAGGGCTGAGCCGGCCGGAGGGAATAGCGATAGGGCGCCGTCTGGGTGGTGCCATCGCTGGCAGCAGCGACGATGATGACCGCCTTGTCCAGAGTTGACCCGAAGCCTGAGAGGCGAACCTCGCCTCGATTGGCCGCGTCCAGGGGCAGCGGCCGCACGCTGGTGGTCTCGCCCATCTCGATGACCCGGACGATGAAGCGCTGGGACAGGGACGCCGTCAGGCGCTGGAAGCCCTGAGCCTGCCAGTGGCCATCTCTTTCCCCGTCGTCGAAGAAGGCCAACTCGGGGATGGCGATGTCGTCGATAGCCCAGCCGTCGAGGTTGATGCCCTCATCGGTGATGTACTCGAAGCGCAGGAGGATATTCTGGCCAGCGAAGGGGCTCAGGTCGATGCTCTCCTCCACCCAGGCCGGGCTGTCGCCGCCGCCGCTCTTGCCGGTATACGCGGGCCCGTAGGCCAGGCCGAGCGGGTTCTCGTCGCTGGTCTGGCGACCGCGCAGGATCTGCCAGGTGCTGCCGCCGTCGCTGGAGGCCATGACGTAGGCATAGTCCCATTGCTCCTCGATGTCGTACCAGGTCCAGAAGGTGAGGGTAGCGCTCTTGAGGCCCGTCAGGTCGAACTCGCCGGTGAGGGTGCTATCGATGGCATCGCCGCGCCCCGACCACCGCTGGCCAAGGCCGCTATGGGGCTCGTTGGGGATGGCCTTGACCGCCTCGTCACCGTCGAAAGAGAAGACGGCATCGCCCTCGGTCAGGTCCACCTCGATGTAGTCGGCGGCGAACTGATGGACGCTATCCTCGCCCTCGTCGTAGTCCTTGAGGGTGTCGGCTGACGATACCTCGACCTCGGCATCGGCGTAGCTGTAAGGCCCGCCGTTGGGGTCGTCCAGGTAGTTGGCGACCAGCCAGTCGGCGAAGACGTCCTCGAAGGTGACGCCGAAGGGCGCAAGGTAGGCATCTATGCCCTCGATGCCGTCGGCGGGCTCCTCCCGCAGGCGGCGGGCGCCTTCCCAGCCGCCGTAGTGCTCCAGCAGGTAGCGGACGAACAGGTAGGAGGCTGCGTAGTGAGGGGCGTTGCCACTGCCTAGAGGTCCCCAAGCATTGAGCTGGGTGTCGGGCTGAGCAACGGCCATCGGCGTGGAGCCTGAGCCGCCCCTGGCCAGCTCGGCCGCCAGCTCCGACAGGCCCTCGTTCACCCATACCTCCTCGGTACGGTCGGCCTTCCAGTGCACCAGGTGCTGAAGCTCGTGGGCCACCAGGCCGTTGTAGGCATCGGAGCCCGGCTTTGTGCCGTCAGTAGCCAGGTAGACCATCTCCCGTTCGTTGCTGGTGGGGCTGACGGCGCGAGGGTACTCGTCGGCATCGCTAAAGTAGCCACCCAAGCCGGGCAGGTCGGTGTGGAGAAGAGTGATGTGGCGATCGCTGTCCACCCCCGGCGTCCACTCCTGGCCGAAATAGCGCGCGACTGTAGGGTAGACGACCTCTTCGAAGTCTCGTCCTGCCTCCTCGAGATCCTCCTGAGAGACGTCGAGGCCATCCTGGAAGTAGAAGTAGGCGCTGGGGGTGATGAGACGGAGGGTGGCGTTCACTGTCCGCAGGGAGGGCGCGATGGCGTCCATGACGGTGAGTTCGTCCTGCTGACCCTCCTGATAGGCTAGTGGCGTCTGGCGGGCGACAGGCAGCACGAGGCCGCCAGTACGACCCAGGCGAACGGCTAGCTCCATGAGGTCGCGATCCAAGGGCCGGGTCTGGTCGAGCGGAGGCGAGGGTGTAGGGGAGATCAGGGTTGTGGGCGATGGAGCAGGAGTGGGTGTGGGCATCTCTTGGGGCGTTTTCTGAGTGCAGGCCAGGCAGAGGACGACAAGGAATAACAAAACGGAGGTGACAGCTACCTTCACCTCCCCATAGTACACCGTTGGCCGAGGCTTTGGGCTACAAGGCGCGGGGGTGGGCCTTCTCGTACGCCTCCCGCACGTGCTCAGTCGCCAGATGGGTGTAGACCTGAGTGGTGGAGATATTGGCGTGGCCTAGCATCTCCTGGACGTGACGCAGGGGCATTCCACCCCGCAGCATGTGGGTGGCAAAGCTGTGGCGCAGGGTGTGGGGCGTCACATCATCGCGCAGGTTGGCCGCCTTAGCATACCCTTTAAGGATTAGCCAGAAGCCCTGGCGGGTGAGCCGTTCGCCGCGGCGGTTGACAAATAGGGCCTTCTCGTTCTTGTTGCGGACTATGAGGGGCCGAGCTTCCGTCATGTATCCCTCCACGGCCTCGGTGGCCTGATCGTGGATGGGGATGAGCCGCTCCTTCGCTCCCTTGCCCGTGCAGCGAACGAAGGGATTCTTTCCGTCCACGCTGATGTTCTCCAAGTCCAGCGACACCAGCTCGGTGACGCGCATGCCGGTGGCGTACATCAATTCCAGCATCGCCCGGTCTCGCCTGGCCTCAGGGGTGGCCCGCTTGCAGGGCTGTTCGAGCAGTTCATCCACCTCATTGGGAGTGATAGCCTTGGGGAGCATCTTGCCGACACGCGGCGAAGCCAAGCCCTCGGTGGGGTTGTCGGCCAGAATGCCCTCGGCGGCCAGGAAGCTGAAGAAGGAGCGAATGGCTGCCACCTTGCGGGCCACCGTCGTTTCGGCATACTTACGCTGCTTCAGGTCGAGGATAAAATCTTGAATGAGCACGCGGTTGACCTTTTCCCAGCAGCTGCCATCGCCGTGCGCCTTGAGGTATTCGACTAGCTGTTCTAGGTCACTACGGTAAGCTGCGATGGTGTTATTGGAAGCTCCCTTCTCCGCCGAGAGAAAGTCCAAGAACGTAGTCAGTCGATTCTGCATTCCTTACCTCCGGCCGTCTTCCATACCTGGCTTGAGGATCGGACTAATCTATATACTCCATCTCCTGCCGTCTAGGCAAGCCTAAGGAAAATCCAAACGGCAAATCTCGATGATTTTTTCACCAATATAAAACGCTTAGCAGTGACTTAAGTTAACTTGATTATGGGGGAAATTGACAAAATGTCATGAAAAAGGAATAACTTTTGGAGAGTCCGCTGCCGAGGAGAAGACTCCGAAGCTACAGTTCGGGAAAGCTCAGATCGGCGGTGGGCCAACCGCCGGCTCCTAGCAGGGGCACGAAACGGCAGGGGCCAAGCCGCTTGGCGGTGAGGCCGCCCGGACTGTTGGCTACCACAAGAAGCTCTTGCACGTCTTGGGTGCCCACGGGGATCACCAGTCGTCCCTGGGGCGACAACTGCTCGATCAGGGCTGTCGGAACAGCAGGCGCCGCAGCCGTGACCAGAATCCCTTCGTAGGGTGCCTCATCCAGCCAGCCCAGGGTATCGCCGGCCAGGTAAACCTGGGCATTATGGTATCCCAGCTCCGCCAGGACGGCCGCCGCCCGCTCGGCCAGCGGGGCGATGCGCTCCACTGTCACCACTCGCGCCGTCAGCTCGGCCAGGATGGCCGCCTGATAGCCGGAGCCGGTCCCCAGCTCCAGCACCGTCTCGCCGCCCTTGAGGTCGAGGGCTTGGGTCATCATGGCCACGATGAGAGGTTGGGAGATGGTCTGGCCGTGGCCGATGGGAAGGGGGCGGTTGTCATAGGCGAAGGCGCGCAGGTCATCGGAGACGAACTTCTCGCGGGGAACGCTGGCCATGGCCGCCAGCACTCGTTCGTCACGGATGTCGTGGCGGAGCTCGGCGAGGAGCAGGCTCTTGGCTCTCTCCAGCAGGATGTAGGTGACTTTGGCCATGCAGGCCCTCTACCCGAAGCGAATTTCCGACCTAAGTATACCACTGCCCTGCCCCGACAGTGAGGGCGGTTTTTGCTATAATCGCCGCGACCGGCCATCGGCGGACAGGAGGGGATCGTGGGCGCTCGCTTCTGGATTGGCACCTCTGGTTGGCACTACGCTCACTGGCAGGGCCCCTTCTACCCCGAGGGCGTGCCCACCTCCAGGTGGCTGGCCCACTACATCCAGCACTTCCCCACGGTCGAGATCAACAACAGCTTCTACCGCGAGCCCAAGACCAGCGCCTGGCAGCACTGGCAGTGCTCCGTCCCCGACGGCTTTCGCTTCGCCGTCAAGGTGAATCGCTTCATCACCCACATCAAGCGGCTGCGGGAGCCGGAAGAGCCGGTGCAGCGCTTCCTGGACGGCGCTCGCCTGCTGGCGGACCGCCTGGGCCCCCTGCTCTATCAGCTTCCGCCCAACTTCCATCGCACCGCCGAGAACGAGGCCAGGCTGGCGGCCTTCCTGGCGATCCTGCCTTCGGGCCTGGAGCACGTCTTCGAGTTCCGCCACCGCTCCTGGTTCGACGAGGGCGTCTTCGACCTGCTGCGCCGCCACAACGTCGGCTTCTGCGCCTTCGATATGCCGGACATGGAGTGCCCGCTGGTGGCCACGGCCTCCTTCGCCTACATGCGCTTCCACGGCAGCGAGGCCATCTACGCCAGCAACTACACCCCCGAGATGCTGGCGGGCTGGGCGGAGCGCCTGCGGCGGCTGGCGGAGGGCCTGAGCGATGTCTACGTCTATTTCAACAACGACGCCTATGCCTACGCCGTGCACAACGCCAAGGCGCTGGCCGAGCTGCTGGCCGCGCCGATGGGGCTGGTGGGGGAGTGAGGGATGGTGGGCGCGATGCCGTGCGGTAGGCGAGGACGGGCGCTAGCAAAGAGCCGAGGGACGCGGAAGATAACATCGCGGCCCCGGACGGATTCGAACCCACGACTCCCGGATCAGAAGGCACCGACTGCCAAACCGTCAAGGCCGCAGATTCAAAATCCGGGCCGAAGCCGGCGCTCTCCGCCAGCGCCTCCAGTTCTTTCATTTGACCCGCAATTACGTCACCTGCTATCCTCTTGCCGTCTGAAAGCAGCTTCCTGTCTTCGATGGGAAAGAGATTCCGGGTCAGACCGAAAGGGGAAGGGCTATGCCGGAGGAAAAGCTGCCGGAATGGTTCGAGAAGGATTTCTTCCTGCACGACAAGCGGCAGCGGAGCTGGGACGAACTGGAGGTCGGCGAGGAGTACGAGACGGTGCCCTTCACCGTCACCGCGGAGAGGATAGCGAAATATGTCGAGGGTACCGAGGATTACAACCCGGTGTTCTGTGACGAGGAAGCCGCAAGGAATTCGCAGTTCGGAGGGATAATCGCTCCCCCCACCATCGTGGTCCCCATAGTCTTCGCGAGCACCCCACCCGATTTATGGATAAAGATGCCGGGGGCGATCAACCCGGGGCAGAAGCTCGAGTTCGGCGTCCCTGTGAGGCCGGCAGACACCGTCCGTTGCAAGGCGAGGCTGACCGACAAGTACATCAAGAGGGGCAGGAAATACGCCATGAGCAGGATGCAGATACTGAACCAGAGGGACGAGGTGGTGTGCGTCTGGACCGGCGGGCTCATCCTGCCGCGCTGAATCCGGGGAAGGAGGTGGCGATATGACCGAGAAATTGCGTTTCGACGAGATAG
>Ga0315277_10010367_pt1 | contig 11800 bp, 8 predicted proteins | sample YL17G05_15_MG_FD_203695 | JGI IMG/M metagenome (GOLD analysis project Ga0315277, IMG submission 203695) | Sediment microbial communities from Yellowstone Lake, YNP, Wyoming, USA - YL17G05_15 | ecosystem: Environmental > Aquatic > Freshwater > Lake > Sediment | place: USA: Wyoming | collected...
ACGTAGCTGATTCCTCCGCCCTCTTGAGCTGCGTGACATCTCTGAAGCTCCAGACGCGCCCGACCGATTCTTGATTCTGTTTCATGGGAAACGAATAGCATCCTAATGTCGTACCGCTTCTGAAGGTGATCGTGAAAGGACCCACTCTTGAGGTCTCGTCAAGAGTCTCAGCTATTGAAGTGAGTTCATCATGATTCTCAAGCTGGAGTTGAAGCCAGCCGAGTATCTCAGGCCAGTTCATTGCCAGGATAGTGTCTATCGGAATCCCCCACATCTCCGCAAGACGAGGGTTAGCATGCCTGACCTGCCCCGTTGAGTCTGTGACAAGAATGCCGTCGGCTGCGGACTCGACAGTCGTTCTGAACAACTCAACGCTTTCTCTCAATGCCTCCTCGGCTTTCTTGCGCTCGGTAATGTCGATCAGCTGGACCAAGTAGCCATGAATGGATGAATCGCCACCGAGTCTCAGTGGCGAGATCCCGGATTGTATGAACGCGACCCCATGCCTCGATGTCGGATACGAACCCTGCTCTCTGACTTTCGAGAAGTCCACGGAGCTTTCATAGAGAACCGTTTCACCTCTCTTTAGTCGCTCTCTCATCTCCTCGGAGAAGTTGGGGTCAGTGAAGATGTTGAATTCCCTCATATCCTCAACACTAGTAACACCAGCGAACCGCAAAAGAGCTTCATTCGCCGCAGTCAAATAGCCGTTTGAGTCAAATACGTTGATCGCAACAGGTGAATTGCTAAAGATACCTCTGAACAGTTCCTCGCTCGCCTCCAATGCCTGCTCAGATTTCCTCCGTTCGGTGATGTCCCGCCCAATAGTTTGGAGGACAATAGGCTTGCCAGATTCATAGAGCACTGTAATCACTGTCTGTTCAGTCCAAACCACGCTGCCATCCCTTCGAATCCAGCGAAGGTTGAGTGTGACCGGGCTGACAGGCGGATTCTGAAAAAGCAACTGAAGGGTGGCCCGGTCATCGGGATGGACTATCTTGAACATAATCCTGGAATCAGCATAGAACTCTTGCGGAGTGTACCCGAGCATCGTTTCCGAAACGGAATTAACGTACTCTATCCGCAGCGCAGGATACACTCGAATGCGAAGTATGATGTCTTTTGCGTTTTCGGCCAGTTGGCGATAACGTTCCTCACTCGCTTTCAGGGCTTCCTCAGTCTGCCTCCGTTCCGTGACGTCACGTGAAACCCATTGGATGCCTATGGGTGCGCCAGATTCGTCAAACGCAGGGCCTATTCTTCTTTCGACCCAAACCACATTACCATTCTTGTGAATCATACGGACAGTGGACATCGTCGGGTTCAGTTGTATGTCTTGTAGGAGGAGTTCAACCCAGGCCTGATCTTCAGGATGGGTTGTCTTCACTATGAGCTCAGGATCAGCATAGTATTCTTCCGGGCTGTATCCTAGCATCGCAAAAGACTCGGGACTGACGTACTCCACCCCCTTCTTGGGATATAAGCGGTAGCGGAATACGGCATCTCTTCCGTCTTTGGCCAGCTGGCGGTAGCGTACCTCACTGGCAGCCAAGGCTGTTTCAGCCTGCCTTTCCTCAATGGCCCGGCCCACGTGCTTCGCGATGCTATCTAGCATCCCCTTTTCCTCGTTGAGAAACGTGGCCTCATCTGAATCCGGAATCCCGTCCAGATAACAGATTTCTACTGAACCGACCTTCTCTCCCTTTAGCAGGATATCTGATGAGATCCGCAAGTCTGTTTCGTGAAAACCGGGAGTCGAGATTGTCTTATCCTGGATTATCACACGTGCGCCGGCGTTTTCAGAGTAGCGAACGCCCTGCGGTAACAGGGAAACCAGTGCCTTGAGCATCTCGTCCGGATTGATATCGGGTTCGTTGACTAGCTTGGTAACCTCATAGAGCAGGTCAAGCTCCCTAAGACGTTGGGCAAGACCAGACTCACTCTCCCTCAGAGACTCCTTGGCAGCTTCTCGACTAGAAACATCGCGGACTACACTGACAAACCCAGAACGTACCCCTCCGTCGCCCAGAATCGGTGTCACCACATGTTCGCTGGGAAAGACACTTCGGTCCTTCCTTCTCATCTTGAATGCAAGCTGAGAATAGCCCTGTTCCCGCATCCCACGAACAACAATCGCACAAAACTCTCCATATCTTGCCTCATCAACATGAAGAATCTTGGCGAGCTGCCCCACGAGTTCCTCTCGCGAGTATCCAAAGACTTCTGTTGTAGCAGGATTCATGTCCACGATTCTTGGAGGATCATTCATGTCAAGGACGAGGACAGCGTCCCTCTGACTACTGAGACTCTTCAGAAGCACGTCCATGGCTCTGCGCAAGGATTCCTCGGCCTCACGCCGCAGACGCCTCTCGTCTGCATCCCGAAGAGCACGGTCAACCACTGGACCAAGCTTCTTGAGGTTGGTCCTCAGGACGTAGTCGTGCGCGCCAGACCTCATGGCCTCGACAGTCAGTTCGTCCCCGATGGTCCCCGAAACAATGATGAATGGCCGATCGGAGCCATGTTGTTTCCAGATATCAAGCGCCTCAAGTCCGCTGAAGTCGGGCATTGTACAGTCACACAGGACAAGACTCCACTCTTGCTCTCTCAGGCTCTCCAACATCTGTTCACGGTTCCGAATGCGCTTGTGGACAACCTGATATCCCGCGCGTTTCAGTTCAAGGACCATCAGCTCGGCTTCCTCTTCTGAGCCCTCTATTATGAGTACTCGAAGGACTGACATCTCAATCTCACCTTCCTAGACAGGCGGAACCATGTTGAGGACCACCCAGTACAGACCGAACTGTCTCACGCGTGATGCGAAATGCTCGAAGTCCGCGGGCCTTACAATATAGCTATTCACTCCGAGATCATTGCATGCACTTATGTCGCGATCCTCCTTGGAGGAGGTCAGCACCAAAACTGGCAGGGCCCTCGTCCTGTTCTCAGACCTGATGCGCTCAAGTATGTCAAGACCGTCCACTCTGGGCGTTTTCAGGTCCAGCAGCACCACAACGAGAAGAGGGTGCACTTGCTCCTCAAACAGATGTCGAGGCACCTCTTCTCCAGCGCGAGCGCTGACTATCTTGTTCAGCATTCTCACGCCCTCCAAGGCAGCAATCGCGAGCTCCGCGTCGTCAGAATCAAGAAGGGTTCTGCTAGTGGCATTGAGCAGATCGCTCCTTCCGACAGAACTCGGGATGCTGGACGAGTCTCTTTCAGGTTCAACTATCGTTGGACATGCCCCGCCTGGCAACTGCTGACGAAATCGCGAAGGCCATGCGTACTTGTGAAAGACTGCATGGTCCTGCATTACCGGCAATGGTTGGGAGTACGATGCAGATAAGTGAAGCTGCTACGGATTCCTGCTCATGAAGGACCTCCTTAGTCCGAACTCGGCATGCCTGCAGAGAGCGTTCCGCACCAAGGAACTTCTGCAGACTTGTGGGACTCCATGAACCCCCTGGGCAGCAATAGTTCTTGTAGTAGTAGCTGTGTGCTGCGAGAGTCTTGTTCCTTGCTCAGGTCCCATCAGCATTCTCTCTGGGTGAGATTGAGTCAAGGAATAGCGACCACTCCTTTCGTTTCTGGGCTCATGAGGGGGTCCGCAACTGAAGGGCGGATCGCGACCTTTGACAACTTCGGAACAGCCGCAGAACAGAAGATCATTCGCCGAAGAATGCTAACAGACTTAGTCTCAGGGAAGGCCAACGACAGCTCCAAGGCATCATTGCTGACCTGTCGCATGAGGAGGACCGTTAGTCTGATTCGTCGCCCGGCTGGAGTTCGTACCAGCCAAGTGGAAGCTTCATTACCTTTAGACGTCAAGATGTGGCTGAGAGAGCCAAGCCATCCCGTGAACGAAGTCGCCGATTTCGGCCTGACCTCAAGAGTAGATATCACATTGAACGAAGAATGCCCACATTGTGGAGGCAGACTCATTGAGAAGCATGAAGAGACCATGGTCGAGGAAGGTAAGACGATCGTGTTCGTGCACTTCCGCTGCGTGAAATGCGGAAAGTGGACAAGCCGAAAACGGCCCTAGCAATCAGGAAACGCAAGGGGTGGTCGAGGCCTCAAACAGGCTTCGGATTATCTGCTCGACATTTCCTGGCGGCGCGATTCGGAGAAGAGGCCATACACCCCAATGAGCCAACCAGCAGATACCCATGATTGATGCCCAGATTCATGACAGACGCCCTCAGGCCCAATGCTTAGATTTCCTCAGACAGCAGCCGGCTCCGGGCCGGTTTCACCTGTAGAGAGCAAAATGGCTCAACGGTCATGATTCCGACAGGTGCAGTGCACATTCCTCGTATCTGGAAGACCGACAGTCAACAACATCGAATAGGACATGGCCGGTCCAGGAGCCTGAATCGCATTCTAGGGGTCCGTGAGTTTTATATCCTATGAAGCTGATAATATCCTGCTCAATTCTGGTGGCAAGGAATTGATCATGGGCATTGACGAGCCATTTGGTATTCAGGAGTGAGATTAGTTGAGGAAAAGGATAGAGATTGCGTGTGCTTCAGTACTATTTGTGGTCTTGATGATCTTTCAGGCGACAGCCTTAGTGGCTGCGGTAGCTCCCCCTCCCCCTCCCGGTAGCAGAACCTACACGATATACGGTTTTGTAAAGAAGAGCGGCACAGATACACCCATTTCAGGTGCAACAGTGAGGATATACACAGATACAGGAGCTTACCTAGGATATACTGCAACGAGTAGTACTGGATACTTTACCAAGTCGGTCACATGCTATCCACCTGATTTCTTCGAGATAGTAGCGAGCAAGAGTGGATACCAGACAGCAACCAAATACAGCGCTCCGTCAGGAACCACCTGCAATGTGGGAACCATATACCTCACGCCAGTTCCAATCACCTACACAATACATGGCTACGTGAGGGAATCTGACCGTCTGCTTCCGGTCAGTGGTGCAACAGTTCGAGTCTACAAACCAGTTCTAGAAGGCTGGCAACAGGTTGGAACAGACTTGACAGACGCCAATGGGTACTTCTTCTGCAGCTACGCGGTTGCTGAAACCATATCGAGCTTCAGGGTTGTAGCCAGCGCATCAGGGTACTATGATGGGTCTGACACGATTCAGGGAACCGGTACAGATTTCGATTTTGGTGATGTCATCGTGTTTCCGATACAGACACGCTACGTGGTCCAAGGTGTGGTCAAGAATGACGAAACTGGCCAAGAGGTCCCCGGGTCGACGGTCGCTGTCTGGTCCTACTACAGTGATGGCTGGAATCTAGTCGGTAATGCCGTCACGAATTCGGTGAACGGTCAGTTCGTGCTCGAGTCCATGTGCGCCGCAGACTGGAAGAAGGTCAGGGTTGTTGTATCCAAGATGGGATTTGAAGGCACGGCAAAGATGACATTCGGTCTGGGACCCGACTATGATTTCGGAACAGTGCTTCTGAATAACCCTGTCGACAAGTATGCCTTGGTCGTGGGTATAGACGACTACAAGTACTACAACTCGGATGGCGATTTGCTTTACTCTCACGATGATGCCAACGCGTGGTACGAGTATCTTTCGGAGATACAGCTCATTCAAGATGATCACTTGTTGGTCTATGGCGATGGCCACTCTGAGAATTACGTCAAATATGATGGGGTTGCTTCGGAACATAATGTGAAGAATGCTCTTATTGGTCTTCTCGAAAGTTCTGATTCTAATGACCTGCTGTGCTTCATAATGACGGGGCATGGAGGTAGCTCTGACGTTGTGGGAGAAGTATACCTGGCTATGTGGGACGTCCTTGCAGGTGAAGACTACGAAGATGGCAAATTCTGGGACCATGAGTTCGCAGAGTTCCTTGGTGACGCTGTTGCTGGGCGAATCTTCGTCTTCCTCAGCACTTGTTTTTCCGGGGGCGTGATCCCAGAGATACAAGACCTCGCCAACACAGAGAGCTTCTACGTCACGACCCACTGTGGTCCAGAGGGATCTGGGTATCAGGACCCTGACAAAGAGATGTCTCTTTGGACCTATTGGTTCCTAAAGGAAACGCTCAGAAGTGCCTATGATGATGACCCCACCGTTGCCTTGGAACTGGCTTTCTTGTTGGCAGATTACAGTTATCATGGCTTTGGGGATGAGGACGAACCCATGCAGTACGATGGCAACCAGATCGATAACGATTTCCAGCTGACAACCTGAGATGAATAGCAATGACTTCTTCGAACGGGGTGACTTCTTGCTTTGGCACCCCGTCTTTCCTTAGAGATTACAAGTAGACTCGAGATAGTGCTAGCGCGTGAAGACCAGCGATGACGGTAGTTTCGTGCCACTGGCGGCATTCTGCCGGATGCTGGATGTCACCCAATCATCCGTGGGATTACTACGAACTCAAGAAACGTATGTATGATTGGAGAATGCGTCAAGGGGTGAAAGGTGGGAATATCCGGAAGGGGTAGCAGATACCCTCTCGGAACGAATGCTCCAGCATGTCACTGAGGGGCGTGACCCGCTCTATGCCGGTGGGTCTGTTTCTGTTCTCACCGTCTAGACACCGCATACTCATTGCTGTCTGTCCGTGGCACGTAGCACAACGGCCGTGTCTTTTATTTGAGGAAGGACGCAAATGAACAGCACAGGCCATAGTAATGTTTCCGCCACCTTCATCATTCTTAGGCGGGTCAGCGAGTCGTGGTCATGGAGAGTCAACATCGTGAAAGAAGAGCATGTCAGTGTCCTTGGTGAATTCATGCAGAATGCAGCGCACTGTGCGCTATCAATCGTGCTTGTAGGCAGCCAAGCCGAAGGGGGCGCACTAGACAATAGCGACATAGATCTGATCGTCATTGCACAAGACGAACGGGCTGCTGAAGAAGCTCGCAGACTCGAGGATCGGCTCAATAAGCCACACGACAGGCCTGTGCTCGATTGCAAAGTATACACACAGAAGGAATTCATGGCTGCAAAGGGTGGAAGAGAGAATCGGTTCCTGTGGACGAGCCTTAGAAACGGCAGAGTCTTGTCAGGACGCGACATCACCAGAGAAGTGAAGCTCCTTCCTCAGTCTGTGGTCGATGACGCATGGTCCTCGGTTAAGAACGTCGAGGAGTCCCGAGACAGTCTCTCTGCGATGGTGAAGTTCACTGGCTCCTGCTACTACATGTTCGATGCCCTCACTACCGTGTACTTCATTGAGAAACATGTGCTACACTCTATTGATGCAAGGACAAGAAAAGCTGACTTCATCAGGACGCTCCTCGGCGATCAGTTTGAGAAAGCACGCGAGAGATACTACTGGGTTGCCAGACATGTCGAGACTAAGACTGGAGCGGGCGTTCTCAGAGTGTCTGGATCGATTGACAGGCGATACGGGAAGAAAGAATACACTGCGCTCTTGCATGCATGCAATGACGTACTTGACTATGTCACTGCCGGACTACGAAGGATTATGGATTGGGCAGAGTCCCCTAGTGACAGCTCCAGTTTCAAGATTCGTGGAGGCGCAGAGTGATAAAGAGGGGATGGGGTGGAGCCGTAACCACCCCATCAATGATCTACTGGCTCATCATCTGCGATAGTACGAATGTGTCAGCGTTCATGACAGTACGCTTACGGTGAAACCATATGCACCCCCATGTGGAGGTCCAACGGTCGAATCGTACAGATACAGATAGAATGTACCTTGCCCGTTGAAGCTGTAGCTCTCCGACTGCCCGATTCCGCCTGCATCGCGATGCGCAATCAGCTGGTTAGCAGAATTGTAGATATCAATGATGACGTTTAGTCCTTCATAAGGATCTGTTACCGGGACAGCCGCAATCTCAATATAGCAGAAGCCAACGGAGGTGAACTTGTACCAGTCTACATCCGTGTACCACAGCCCTTCATTAGCGACCGTCCAGGTTACGTCTATGCCATTGCCACCAGTGCCAAGATTGGTTGCTCCCGCCTTGGTGTTTCCGCCATTGTCCCTCATGACAAAGCTTAGATTGGGATTGGTACCGCCTATCTTGTCAATCTGTATACTCTCACCACAGACTTCTTGGTACGTATTGACTCTTGAGCGGGCATACAGGTAACTGGCCCAGAACGAGAAGCCGCTGACGGCCATGTCAAAGAAGTAGAGCGAGTATGTCTTTGCCATTGGCTTCGGGACTGGTTCAATCCATCCGACAGCGCACTTAGCTCCATGATCAATGAATCCCTGAGCTATATTCTTCTCAACCGGGAACCATTGACTTCGCGGGGTATTCTTCCACCAGCCCACCTCATACGGGTAGCATGTGCTCGCGTAGCCCCAACAAGTGTTGATGAAAGCCAAGTCCATCCGAGAAAGATCCGTGGTCCCAAGGTCTTGTGGCGATAGCGGTGTAGTCGTAGTGACTATTGACGTATAGTACTTTGCGCTAAACATCTGGATTGTTCCGTGTCCGATGTGATAGTAGGCCTTTTCATTATAGAGCCAGCCAAGTTCGAAGGCTTTGCTCTTATCTGCATAGTAACGAGGAGTAAAGCCTTCAGGGTATGATGTCGATGTCTTGAAGCGTAGATAGACGCTCTGTGCTGAGGTGTATGTTTCAGGATCGCCCCCTGGGTTTTCGTCATACGGATCATACCCAACCGGGTCGTATGCGTAGCTGTCTTTGTAGTTGGCTGGCGATCCGAGCCAGGCATCAGTCCTCAATACTGCGCCGGAATCTGAGTCGAGCCAGATCACCTCATGGTCGGTTTCATACCTCCAAGCAAGGCTGACCCCCTGACCCATAGGAAGGTAGCACAGCTGGGGGGATTCGACCAAGATCTGTGAGTCGGAAAGACGCGTCCTTGCGATTGCTTGTGCGTCTTCTTGGCCTATTGATGGCTGTGCTTGGGGCACATCTGGATGCCACCTAATCGTGAATGAGTAGACTGAGTTCCCGAAGCAGTCTGTTTCAATCCTCATCCAGTCATCTTCTACTGTGAAACGATCGTAGACATGCTTCCAGTTGGCAATCCACCCCACATTGCCCTGACAGATCTCCTCTGAAACGGCATCATCGGGTACGGACAATAGCCCAACCCGTTCGAGCCGGCCAAGAAAGTCATCTACAGCAGCTGCCGCCGATGTCTTTGTGGTACTGGGATTGAGGCTCCCTGAACTGTAACTTGCTCGAGTCGTATCTATGTAAAAGACTAGGTCCAGTGTGTTGATGTCAAACTGTAACTCTATCAATCCGTTCGCAGGCGTGGACCAAGTCAGAGTCCACAGTCGAGTACCGGTGAATTCGTCGTACTCAACACTGCATTTGTCCAGGCTTGCCTGTTCTGGAATGTCAATCACCTCTTGCACTTTCTGCAGTAGAATGTCCATAACAGGTTGATTATCGCGTTTCGAACTGGGAGCGCATGTGACTGAGGACAGTACAAGCAATCCAAGAAGAAGTGCGATGAAACAAGCTTGTTGTTTGCTTTTCACTAATGTTACTCCCTTATTTCCCTTGATACCCATCTCCGGGCACGGTTCCATTGTCTTTGTATCATATAAACATTAACGCAAACAGATAACTTGTACACGCGGTGTACTCTCAAGGAAGGCACGTCCGAGCGCTTATCCAAAAGTAAGAACAAGGACTGTCTTGATCTGGGGTCAAATACCCAATGCCTTCTAACTCGTCGAGTCGATGAGCGAACGAGGAGGGTCCGACCTCAACGACTCGATGAAGAAAACGGTCGTGGATCTCCTGTCCCAGCAGATTGATGCTGGCGGAACGATCATCGGCCTTGACACCGAAATGATGAGTAAGCATGACAAGCTTGCCGTCAGGACCCGGAGGGTACTCGAGCTGCGCAGGACGGAGATGGAGGAGGTGGAGGTCAGCGTGCCGACAGGGAAGTTGGCGGACCTGCGTGCACTATGGATCACGGCCTCCGGACACATGGTTCTCACCTCCATGCGGCTTGGAACGACTTGCAGCTACAAAGAACGGGAAGAGGTGAAGGGGGCAGTAGCCAACCTCGGCTTCAGACTGAATGAACGTGATACCGACCTGACACTCTCCGACAAGGTTTCAGAGCCCCTGAGGGAGTACATCTGGAGGCTTGCTGAATTCAGGAAAGAGGAATCACTGAGGGGCTGAACCTTCCACGCTCAACGAGAGAGATCCCTTCTATTCATCTACCTGAAACTCCATGGTGGCCGATTGTTAAGGCCGGGTGCAAGGTTTTTGTCATGAAGTCTGCTTTCAGCACACGAAACTGAGATGTGCACTGCCAACAGGTACAGGGTGCTCACAGGAATGGTACCATTGACCCCTGGGAGGCAAGAGAGCTCATCTTTCTCGTCGCTTCATTGTCCATCTGCCATCATGAACTATTATATACTATTCAATCGGCATGAGTAGCATTTGAGCTCCCCTTTCCTTCTGTGTGCTCAATGCAACAGAGTGTGGTGGAGGTCCAGTTGATAGACGAGTGTATGCTAAGGGTCATGCAGTCCGCTATGGGCGCCTCTTCGTACAGAAGACTCCCTGCGCCGAGGCGCTGGAACCCTGTCGACCGCCCACACGTTGCGTTACTTGAGTCCATGGACGAGAGCGTCTTCCGCTTCTTCGTTTCGGAACCCATGGCGGACAGCAGCGAACTGAGTGTGAAGGACCTTGATTGCGTTCCTGATGAGACTGTGGTCGAGGTCAGGTACAGCAGCTCTGACTACAGGTACTATCGTCACGATGGACACGTTTGGACAGTGGTCGCTCAGGCAAGAGATCGATTCTTTTTGGAGTTCTACGTACACGGGTCTCCCGCCGACTCGGTCTGGTTCTTCGATGTTCGTGTGTCACCTCCCGACTGACAGAGACGGTCCGTCGACAAGAGGGGTTGGGCGGCTGGGCGTGTCACCTTGAGCAGTCACCTGATGCTGTCAAGAGTGCCATGTCGTGAAACTCACCCAATATCCAGACCAGTTAAGTGGAAGCTTCATTACGTTTAGACGTCAAGGTGTGGCTGAGAGAACCAAGCCATCCCGTGAACGAAGTCGCCGATTTGGACCTGACCTCAAGAGTAGATACCACATTGAACGAAGAATGTCCACATTGTGGAGGCAGACTCATTGAGAAGCATGAAGAGACCATGATCGAGGAAGGTAAGACGATCGTGTTCGTGCACCTCCGCTGTGTGAAATGCGGGAAGTGGACAAAGCGAGAACGGCTTTAGCTGTCGAGAATCCTACGGAGTGGCCGGGGTCTGCAGGGTGGTGTGGTTGCAGAGGGGAGTTGCATTATTGAGGGCATATGGGGAAAACTAGCCCTGCTGACCGGCCGACCACCGGTAGGATGTCTGCTGGGGTTTCTAATAAATGCGGCCTATTCTTCAGTATTGATCAGCAACGCCTTCAGACCGTTGGAGCAACATCACCATCTTGAACCCCTGTGCAGGTTCTTTCAAGTCAGAGTCTTGTCTACTTGCCTCCAGTCCTTCGACCTGCTCACCCAACACATCCTACCTTTGAATCCCCTCAATGTGGGATTAGACTCTGCGACTCGAGGCTCTTGATGGGGAGGACTCACAGTGATAGATATCTTTCAATCCCCTCAATGTGGGATTAGACTCTGCGACAATAGCAGACATGGTGGCTGCGGGCATGGTCAGCGCCTTTCAATCCCCTCAATGTGGGATTACTCTCTGCGACTCGATGCCAAAGTCGGGGTCAAGCGAAATAATACCGTCTTTCAATCCCCTCAATGTGGGATTACTCTCTGCGACATGGACTTGCTCTTGTCACTCGCGTTGTAATGACAACGTCTTTCAATCCCCTCAATGTGGGATTACTCTCTGCGACATGCACAG
>Ga0315277_10010368_pt1 | contig 11800 bp, 9 predicted proteins | sample YL17G05_15_MG_FD_203695 | JGI IMG/M metagenome (GOLD analysis project Ga0315277, IMG submission 203695) | Sediment microbial communities from Yellowstone Lake, YNP, Wyoming, USA - YL17G05_15 | ecosystem: Environmental > Aquatic > Freshwater > Lake > Sediment | place: USA: Wyoming | collected...
CGCCACAATTGTACAGCAACCGCGAGACTGTACAGCAAGGGAAGGTGAGAAGGCAGTTCTCCGAGTCTTTGCAGGTGGTACCCCCATCCTCCGCTATCAGTGGTTCCACGACAGCATCCCGTTGCCGTCCGCGACAGATACCACTCTGGTGCTGGAGAATGTGCGGTGGGATCAACGAGGCAAGTACACCGTCATAATCACGAACGCAGCGAACAGCGTGACCAGCAATCCGGCACTGCTTGACATCCGCAAATACACCTTGTATGGAAACGGCCACTTGATCACGTCGAACCAGGCCGCGTTCGTGGGACCAGTGTCAATCTCGATCGAGAATCCTTTTACGAATGGCTGGGTTTTCTACACCCAAGACGGGACCGATCCCGCGACGAATGGCGTCCCTTACGCCGGACCGTTCACAGTGACACGCTCGGTGGACCTCAGGACTGTGGCCTACAACACGGATTTCTCTGACTCCTATCCTTCTGAACTATTGGCGATCACAGTCCTGCCTTCGTTCCAACTTTTGGCAGACACCCTTGGGGGTGGAAGCGTCTCAGTGGATCCGCCAACGCCGTTCATTCTTACCAATTCCGTGGTGACAGTCTCGGCGACGCCTTCTCCAGGTTGGACATTCGTGCAATGGCTGGGTGATGCCGGCGGGACAAACCCCACGCTGCCGCTGACGATGAGTCGCGATAAGCATGTCCGGGCCGTGTTTGCCACCGCCATTTTGACAAACGTGGTTGGCAGTGGTGCACTATGTTTGTCTCCCGTCTCCGACCTGTACCCATACGGCACTGTTGTTCGTGTGACTGCCGTGCCGTCGAACGGATACTTCTTCTTGGCTTGGGGTGGCAGCATGACTGGAACCGAGAATCCAATGAGCTTCACCGTCACAGCGGCGAACCAGACATTGGTAGCAGCGTTCGCCAGTTTGGGTGTGGGGCAATACACGTTAACTCCAACGACAAAAGGCCTCGGACAGGTGTGGGTCACGCCTGCGACCAACCGCTATAGTTCCGGAGCGAGCGTGACGCTCCTGCCGCTGCCAGATGCGGGGCAGACTTTTCTCGGCTGGGCAGGTGACGCCACCGGCGCCGAGAACCCGCTAGTAGTAGCAGTGACCACAAACATGGTCATCGTCGCGAATTTCACGAAACGCCCAAGCCTGCACGTCGGCACGCCGCTCGAAGGTCTTGTGGAAGATGGTTTCCGCCTGACACTCATGGGAGAGTTCGGGGCAGCATACACGATCCTCAGTTCGACTGACCTCCACGACTGGATGGCAACGGGCACAGTGACAAACACGTACGGCACAGTCCAGATCACCGACTCCGCCGCAACCACCTCGCCATTCCGGTTTTATCGCGCGACGTCGCAGTAGGCCGCACTGTTAACGCGTGTGCGGTTGTTGGGGCGCAAATCTCCGAAATTTCGAACCAGAATCGGTCACGGCCCGGTTCGCGTAGTGCCTCTGGGGCCAGTCGCACTGTGCGCGGTCCGCGTTTGACAGAGGTCGGCGTTCTGGAAGGATTGCGGCGTCAGCCATGATTCCAGTTGAAACCCGACGGCGTCGCATGGCTGCGGCGGTTTGCTGCGGCCTCGTGTTGCTCGGCATGGCGGCTTACAGGCGAGTCGCGAAGCTTCTCTGAAACCGATCACCGCCGGCACCCCAGACGCATTGCTGGCTGGTGAACGGCCACGCCTCCATTCTACTGATTGCCAAGAAATGCGTAGGCTTTTATCAGGAAGGCCACGTCCCGCGCCGTCGCCGCCGCGCTGGGCGGGTTGCCGAACTTGTTGGGGTCCATGCTGGCGGCGTAGGCGATCGTCGCGCCGTCCAGCCAGCGCCGCGACGATGCGCGTCCGTCCGCCCAACTGAACGTGCTCGAATTCACATGAAACACCGCTGGCGAGTCCACCAACGTCGTGCCGGACCAGTTGTTGGCGGCGGTCCCATTCACACCCATCACCCAGGTCCCCCAGTTCTCATCCCGCGGATCGTTTTCCTCCACAAACAGGATCTTCTCACTCGGGTGAATCAACTGGGTCTGCTTGGTCAGGAATTCCGTTTGTGTCGGATGATTGGGCCAGGTCTGACCGTTCAATCCAGTCACGCCGGCTACGCTGCCGTACGCAAAACCGCTCCCCACCGGTCTCCGATAGCGCGTGTCCCCCGGGCAATGAATGGCGTTGGCGTTGTTGAGATACGGCCCAAACGCGCCCTGTCTGACGCATTCCTGCATCAGCAGAATGGCGTAGCTCTGCCTGTCCATCCCGGCTTGCGGCGGCACGACCGGCAGGGTGGTGGAGTAGTACGCCGTAGGCGGCTGGTAGCGCCACGGGTGCTGGAGCAGCCCGGGGAGGTTGGCGTTGTCGAAGTTGTTCATGTTGACGAGGACCCCCTGGTTGTCATCGGCATACAGGAGCCAAGAAAGAGCCAGTTGCTTGTGGTTGTTGAGACAGGCAGCACTCGTGGCCTTCTGCTTGGCCTTGGCGAGCGCGGGCAACAGCAGCGCTGCCAGGATTGCGATGATGGCAATGACCACGAGAAGCTCGATCAGGGTGAACGCCGCGCATAACCACGCCCAGCCCGGTGTTGGATCTTTCGGCGGCTGTACCAATCGCTGATTACTGCCACATCGCCTTTGCATCATATCACTTTCGTATTCGTGGGCCCTTGTCGCAAGCTGAAGTTCGCTCGTTGGCCTCCGCCAGTGTTCTTGGATTGTCGCCGGACGCATCGGAAAAGAGAAAAGGCGTCAGTCAGTAGTCGCATGCCTTTCTTCTCTGTACCTGCCAGTAAAGCAAGTGTGCCAGGCGCGTCTTCGTCCCCATCCGCAAGCGCCCCGCGCTCCAAGCCACACAAACGTCCCAACGCGCCCGCTGACATTCCTGCTGCTCACAGCGTCTTCACCGTAAGCCTGACCAAGCGGTTTGTGCAAGCCGCAGGTTTCTCTCGGCAGCGGCCATGCGCGGCTCACGCTGAATAGCTTTGAGGACTACACGAAGTCCCCCTCACCCGAACTTCGTCCTCCCTCTCCCCAAGTGGGGGAGGGCCGGGGCGAGGGGATGATTGGTGGCAAGTTGGGCACTCTTTTGTGTGCGAAGTGCCTCCAGAAAACCGGAGTCGAAGCGCATCGCGGTCCACGTTTGACAGATGCTGGAGTTCTGGAAGGATTGCGGCGTCAGCTATGATTCAACTTGAGACCCGACGGCGTCATGTGGCTGCGGCGGTTTGCTGCGGCCTCGTGTTGCTCGGCATGGCGGCTCAAATCCTGGCGTTTGTCGCGCATCCGGTCCCCACGGCACGGCAGATTGCCGCCACCAGGGTGCCGTCTCATTACCCCGCGGATTACACCGCCACCGACTGCGCGCGGGCCGAGGCGCTGGACGGGGCGCTGTTTTGGGGCGACCTGGCGGTGACGATTACGACGGCACTGACACTTGCGGCCCTGTTGCTCTCCGGCACCACGGAGCGAGTTCCCTGCACGGCAGGCTCGAAAGCACGGGTCTGGCTGGCGCGAATTCTTTTCCTCCTGGCGGTTTACCTCACGTTGAGTGCGATTGGATTTCCTTTCCGGTTTTGCCGCTACCTGCACTACCGGGACTTCGGGCTGACGTCGCTGACCGTGCCCGGCTGGCTGAAGGTTTTCGCGCTCACACTGCCGGTGCCGCTCACGATTTTCGTTCTGAAATATCTGCTGGTGATTTGCACGTTGCCGTTGTGCAAGCGGCGTTGGTGGATTGCGGCGGCCCTCGGCGTCTTCGTGATCTTCGATGCCGCGCCGGAAATCGTTTCGCGCACGTATCCGGCGGACCCGGTCGAAACGCTGCAACCGCTCGTCGCCGGCCCGCACTTCGACGCGATGAAAGCCGTGCTGCGCAAGGCCGGCCTGGACCTGCCGCTCATGGTCGTGGACGAAAGCCGCCGCTCGAACGCCGCCAACATGTGCCTCACCGGACGTCAGGGACGGGAGTACGTCTTGGTGACGGACACGTTCGTGCGGCAGTACTCGCCGGCGGAAACCGCGCTCGCGCTGGCGCACGAGCTGGGTCATTTCCAGCACAAGACGAAAACCCTGGTCACGAAGCTAGGCGGCGCGCTTTTGCTCTCGCTGGTGGCGTTCGGGCTGGCGTTTGTGTGTACGGGGCGACAGGCGCTGCCGGTTTCTGACGCGCCAAGACTGATTGCCATTATCATGCTCTGCGCGCTCGTGGCCGGGCAGGCCTTCGGGCCCGTCTCGCTGGCGTTGTCGCGGGGGGAGGAGCGGGAGGCCGACAGTTATGCGCTTCGACTCACCGGGGATGGGAAGCAATTCCAGCGGCTGCTCTTGAAAGTGGCGCGGAATCACCTCACACCACTGGACCTGCCAGGGTGGAGGTACTTCCTCAGCGCCTCGCATCCAACGTTTCTGGAACGCATCGCGGCGGCGGAAGGGAAGTGAGCTCCCGCCAGCGGAATTTACTCCGGTGTGACCTCGATCACGGACACCACCGCGCCTTCGCCCGTGGGCGCAGCTTTGGCGGACACGACGGCGTATTCCTGACCGCGGACCAGCCAGGCGAAATGTACGCCGCGCGTCGGTTGGGCCGGGGACGTGAGCGCCAGCTGCCAGTCCTGGGCGCGCAGGCGGTTCAGGGCTTCCTGGAATGCCTCCGTCGGCGGCTGCGATTTGGGAGTGATGGTGGTGTGATAACGGTTCCCGCCGCTGTGCTGGACGGCGTCGAGCGACCGGCTGGCCTTGTCCGGCTTCTCGTCACCCGGCGAAACCGCCGACAACAGTTTTCCGGCATAATCCGCGACTGATGGCGTGGACGCGGCGTAAAGGCGGACCGAAATGCCGTTGTTCAAAGTTTTGGCCGGCTCCGTCATCACGTGCATGGACCAGTCCCCGCGGCTGAGAACCAGCTTTGAATCCATCACGCTGCGGTAGGTTTCCAGGTAGCGCGAGTCTTGCAGGCTGGCGCCGTCGTCCCGCAGGTTGCGCAATTCAGGTCGCAGTCCGTAGGTTTCCTCGGTCACGTCGCGCCAGCCGCGCGCGAGCATCTGTTCGCGGTAGTAGCCCAGCACTGCGAGCGGCGAGGCGAGGCATTCCCAGTCCTCGCTGACCACGTCCACGCCGTTAATCGTGGAGCGCCGGGCATTCGAGGGCGCGCTGCGCGGGAAATGCGGCCACGGCGTTTGAACCCGAGCGGGCGGCAGGGCAACGGGCGGCGGTTTGGGGACAGTCAGCGGGGCGCGGAGTCGTGCCTGGCTGTCGAGCAGCAGCGTGTGGGCTTTGGTCACGACGGACAACACCGCCAGAAAAGCGCACACCGCCAAAACGGTCAGGAGAATCTTGCCAAAGCGGTCGAAGAGCCCTGGCAACACATTCGAGGCGAACCAACGATTCACGGTTAGAAGAAGCTGGAAACGGCGCTAGTGAGCGAGTTCCAAATTCCGCTCAAGGCGTCGGCCCAGCTCGTCCACGTGTTGCTGACTTCGTCCCATTGGCACCACGACTTGACCGACAGACCCTTGTCAAGCAGCGGGGAGGGCACGAACGGCAGGCTTCCCTTGAGCAGATCGAACGGAAACTTGTTGAGCGAGTTGGTGTCCGCCACGCCGAAGGTGACCCGGGCGAGAAACGGGCCATTGCCGGCGTTGCCGTAGGTCGCGCGGTCGCCCGTGGTGCCGGAGAACAGGTCGCCAAAGCCGAGGCCCTTGCCGTATTCGACCTTCGTCAGGCCACTGTCATAAAAAAACCACTGGTCGAGTTGCGCGGTCGAGGCTTCCGTTCCCTGCGCCCCTTTCATCCACGCGGCGTGGCGGGCAGCCATCGCGGTGCGGATGTAGTTCGTGCCCATGTAAGTGCTAAACACGAGCAAGATCCAGGTGAAGGTCATCAACGCCACGCCGATGCACGATTCGGCAATGATCTGCCCCGAGCAGGTCGCGCGTCGCCGGAGGGATGAGTTGGTTCGCAGCCGCATGGTCGTCCAGAGTTAGTGGTAGATGAGGAACGTCTCGCCCTCCGTGCTGGAGGAGAAATAGACCTTGATGAGCTTGCCCGCCGCATTCACATCGCCGTGGCTGATGACCGGCGTGCCTTCCACCTGGCTGCTGGCCAGGGCGATGAACGCGGGGATGGTCAACGCATTGCCTGAAGACGTGACCGAGTCCCAGTACATGCGCACATTGCGCTGGCCCAGCATGTAATCCACCTCGCCCGGGTTCTTGCCGCCGTTCAGCCAGCGAAGGTTCCCAAGGCCCAGTATTTCGTTGTACTTCTTCTTGCCCGCGATCCACGTCATGAAGCCTGGATTGCCGAAGTAGTACTGATCATCCCAGCCCCATTTGTCGCTATCCCAGCCGGCGGATTCCACTGCGTCTTTGACGTCAGGATAACCGTAGTCCGAGCAGCCGATTTGGCCTGCGATGTCTCCCGCTTCTCCAACCCACGACGGGAAATCCCACGGCAGGTCATCCGTGTCCTTCTTCTCCACATACAGCTTCAGCGAGCTCGGATCGATCGGCGCGGCATAAATCGGCACCCAATCCAATCCACCGCTGATAGCGCCGGCGATGCTGTCGAATCCCGGCACGCTCAATCCCAGCTTTGAGAGGATGCTGCTCACCGCGTCCAGCACCGAGGAGAGCAGGGGGTCCGCACCGCTGCCCTTGGCGCAGACGTTCGCGTTGGCGAAGGCGAGGAATGGTGTGACTTGTACGATGGCCTCCTGAATGGGCATCAAGATTTCGTAGAAGGCCTGTTGCGCGCCATCAATGACGGGGAGCAAATCGCAGGCGATGCACGTGAAAGGGCGGATGGCCTTGGCCACTACTCCGATGTAGGGGATGTTCTCCGCAACCCGCAGGGCGACCGAGGCGACACAGGCCGCCGCCGCCACGCTTTCCGCAACCGCCGCTGCGATGTCCACGTCGTAGTGGAGATTGTTCAGAAGCTGGAGAAGATTGCAGCCCCGCGCCTGCCAAAGGGCGGCCGAGTCTGCAGCGGAATCCACCGCGTTCTGAGCGATGATGCGGTTGTAAATCGCCTGGTTCGTGTCAAACGCGATGACGGCGAAAATAGTCGCCACGAAGACCATCATGGCGGCGAGCAGCATCATCGAACCGCGCTCGTCCGAACGCAATGCGGCCAGCCTGGCGGTCAGCCCGAGCCGGGCGCGAATCCATTGGGCGCATCTGTTCATGACATTGCCATGAGTCACCATCCGTGGGTGTGTGTCGTCCTGCGGCACTGTGGCGGATGGGTCAGGAATCGCAGTTAAGGTCGCCATAAGATTGTCCAGTGATGCCTTCCAAGGTTGCCTGCTTATTCCGGCGGTCCGCCTGGGCAGAGTTGTAGGCGTTGTGCGCCGCCTGTTCCTCTTGTTGCGCCTGGCTCAGGGCCGCATCCGCTGCCGCTTTCTGCTGGGCCGTTGAATTCGGGTTGGCGTACACCGCGTCGCGATTCGATTGCGCCTGTGCCAGCTTGGTTCGGGCGGCATTCCAGGCCGAGCACTTGGCCGTCTCCGTCTGGACTGCATTGTTGTAATCCTCCGATGCCTGCTGCGCCTTCTGGGAATCGCCAATCTTCTTCTTGTCTTCCTCGCTGGCGCCGGCGTCCTCCACCGTGCCGTGCTGGCGGGGACGGTATTCCTCCTTGCTGCCCCAATCCTCCATGCCCATCGAGCATTTGCTTTTGATGTTCACGTACGGAAGGAAGCGCACCGGCGAGTCGGGAAGGTCAATCCCGAGCAGAGACTTAGCCTGGTCGCGGAGCTCCTGGTACGAAGCGTAATAGCTGGGAATTCCCCCCAACCCTTCGCGCGCGGGTTTGAGGCTCGTGAAAATGTGGTCCCCCGCGACGAGGTTCCACATCTCCGCCAGTCCGGGGATGTAGATCGGCTGCGGATACTTGATGCTCACGTCCACCTGGGTGCCGTTGTTCGTGATGTCGAGACTGCCGCCGCCCAGGCTGGAATTCAGCCGGATGTAGTACGCGACGAGGTAACCTTCGACGAATTTTGCCGCGCCCTGCAAAAAGTCCGGCGTGCCGGACGGCAACAGGCTCGAAAGGCTGCCGAGGGAAAAACCGCCCACGGTCACTTCTCCCGGCACGAAGCGGGCGATGGGCGCCAGCGCCATCGCGGCGGCCTTCTTCGCCTTGTCCTTCGCGTCGTTGTCGTTGCCGTTCTTGTATTTGCAGAGCGGCGCCTGGACCGCGTAAACGCGCGCCGCCACGTAGGCTGCATAGTTCCCCAACTGCGACGCCTGAACGATGGAGAAGTACTGCAGCATCGCCAGGAAGAACAACAAGATGACGGGCATCGTGATCGCGACCTCCGTCAGGGACTGACCCCGCGTATCCTTCACGATTCCCAGGAATTGCAGCTTTCGCGCTCGCATGGTTCTTCGTCAGTTCAGATCGCGCCTTTCACCAGGATGGCGAGCAGACAACCCGCCGCAATCGCGACGCCGTAAGGCACGGTGACGGGCGCGGCTTCGGTGGCTTGAACCTCCTTCAGTTTCCGCCAGAACGCGAGCTTGCGCAGTCCCGCGCCGAGCCGCAGCCAAAAATCCTTCCGCCAGATCACCATCATCACCGCCAGAAACGCGCCGAGCAAGGCCGTGTAAACCACCGCGGGTTTGATGAGGTCGCTGCCCATCAAGGCGCCTGCGGCCCCCATGAGTTTCACGTCCCCGCCGCCCACGCCGCCGAACACGTAGAAGATGAACAGGAAACCAAAGCCAATGGCCAATCCGCCGAGGCTCGACCAAAACACGCCCGTGCCGTACCAGTAACCGATCAGCAGCCCCAGCGTCATGCCGGTCAAGGTCAGCCAGTTCGGAATCCGGTTTTCCCGCAACTCGATGTACACCGCGATGGCCAGCATGAGGGCCAACACCACGAGCGCCGGCATCACGGCCGCGCCACCGACGGTCACGGGCGTGCGGGCAAGGCTGGGAGGCAGGGCCGGGGGCATGGCGTGGGAGGGTCCGCTCACGGGCCGGGGAATATCAACAGCAGCGTGGTCAATTCGTATTGATCGCGCGCGGTTTTGTAGAGGCCGTTGTCGGGATGGAACAGGTAGAACACGAGCGGCACGGTGATGGCCGTGATGATGAGGTACTCGGCGAACGTGGCGCCGCGTTCATCCCGCAGGCAGCAAATGAACTTCTGCACGAGTTCGCGCCAGAGGTGTTGCGCACGCATGATCGGGGCTTCGGCTGTTTTCACGGGCATTCTAGCGATGCTGCGGACGATTCATCAACCCCATTATGTCACAGGTCCTCCCGCGCGTCCACGGCGGTTACTTCTTTTGCCGCCCCCACCAGGATCGGGACGGAAACGGAACATTCCTGCTGCCGGGCGTCGGAGAGTTTCAAAACCAACCGATTGGTCGGTGATGCCGCGGGCTCCTGGTCCCAAGCCGTGACGTAAACCCGGTAATCCGGCCCGGCCGGGTCCGGCTGAATTTCGCATTCGAATTTTCCCGACGGCGGCACGACATCCAGCAAGGTCAACGCAGAACCGCCATGCTGCTTGATCCAAAGAATGCGAACCTGCGGTGCCGCCTGCGGGCGCAACTCGAGGCGCGCCGGCAACACCTCGAACTCGGCGGGGTTGTGCACGGCAGCCATGATTTCGCAGGGTGGATCACTTGCCTCGTCCGAGCTGAGCGTCAGGGAAATCCTTTTGCGACCGTGCGGGAGCGAAGGCAGCGCGCGCAACGTCAGCACCGACCGGTTGCTGCCGCCGGAGGTAAGGGTTGCGAGGATGTTCGTGTCCGAAGCCGTCACGCGCGAAAGTGGCGCACGACGAGTTTGGAGCGACAAGACTTCCACGGCTGCAATTTCCATTCCCTGGGCCAGGTCCAGCACCGGTTCCACGGGCGTCACCTGGTAGCAGGGCACGGTGACGCCACTCAGGCCCAACGCAAGCACCGGTCGCTCCGGGTCGTTGCTGTAAACCGAAACCGTCCGCGCCACCGGCCCCCTCAACGACCGTAAGTCCAGGCGGCAATGGAGCAACGCGCTTTCGTGCGGGGCGAGGCGCTCCTTGTCCACGACCGCGCGCAGGCACGCGTCACAACCGGAAACGACCTTCTGGATTTCCACGTCGGCGTTGCCCACGTTTCGGAGCGTGAACGTGTGCGCGACTTCCGATCGGTTGGTAACGCTGTCGAAATTCCACACCAGTTGGTCCACCGCGAGGCGTGGCGCGGCGAGGGAAATGAAGCAGGCGGAATGAAGAACGCAGAAGGCGGAGACGCGAATGCGGAATGCAGAATGCAGAATGTGGAAACTCCGTTCGCACGGTCGGTTCCGTCCTGCTTTATTCTTCATTCTGCCTTCGACCTTCCGCCTTCTTCATTTGAGTTTGCGCGTTGCCTTCTCGAAATACTCCTCGCCGGGCAAACCGATTTCCACAACCTTCTTGAACATGTCGCGCGCCAAATCCGGCTGGCCCAGTTCCTCGTGGACGATGCCTTTTTGGTAAAGCGATTTGCACTCCAGGACGATCTGCTTCCGCAGCTCGCTCATGGCTTGCGCGGCGTCCTTGTTGTTGGCGTCGGCCTTCACCGCCAGGGCCAACAGCCGCGCGGCTTCCTTGCGGTTGCCGGATTTGAGGAGGTCTGCGGCCTGGGTGGTGTAAGCCTGCGCCGCGGCCTGCAACCACTGCGTGAGGCGCGCGGAAACTTCCGCCGCCCGGCGGCGGATGGAGTTCAACGGGTCTTGCTCCAGACTCAACACGTCGTCACAGGCTTTGCGCCCTTGCAGCAACGCCTCCACCGTGTCCTCCTGCTTCAAGCCTTCCGCCGAGGCGAGCGGCGCGGCCAGCGTTTCCATCCTCCGCAGACGGTCGCGCCATTCCGCCACCGCCGTGTTGGCGGCCGAGCCGGCCTTCTCGGTCTTGGCCAAAGCCGCCAGGGCTTCGGTCAACTTGCCCTCGCGGTAGAGGCCCTGCATTTCCGCCAAGCCCGCCGACGTCGCGCGTTCCTGCTCGATCTTGTCCAGATACTCGCGCGCCTCGGTGTAATAGGCGCTGTTGGTGGCGATGCCGGCCAACAACCCCTGCGCCATGTCGAACTGCTGGTGCTGGAGGGCGTCCTTGGCTTTGGCGAGGCTTTGCTGCGCCACGGATTCCTTCTGCGCCTGGGCCAGCCGCACACTGATCAGTTCCGACTTGGGATACGACTCGCGCGCCTTCTCCAACAGCCGCACGGCGTCCGCCCAGTTCCGCGCGGCGAATGCAATCTTCGCATTCTCGATGGACTTGATGACCGTCTCCAACTCCTGTGCCCGCGAGTCTTTCGGGAAATCGCGGAGCACGCGATAAACCAGTTCCTTCGCCTTGTCGTAGTTCTCCGCCGCGGCAGCGGCCTCGGCCTGGGCGAGCCACCCGCGGGCGTCGAGCGCCGCCTTGACCTGAGCCAGACCGCGTTTGGCCTCGGGGCGCGCCGGGTCGATGCGCAACGCCGTCTCGTAAGCTTCCTTGGCCTTCTGCAAGTTGCCCGCCCTGGCGAACTGGCCCGCCAGCTCGACATTCTTGCCGGCCACGTCCGCCGGCATCAAGAGTTTCACCAGCACCGCGACGACCACGATGGCGCCGGCGCTGATGAGCGCGAGGCGCATCGTTTTGCGGCGCTGGCGCAGGTCCGCCATCTCGAACACCAGCACGGCGCCATCCTTCACGGCGCCGACGCGGATCTTGTCACCGTTGGACAAACGCTGGCGGTCACCCTGCCGGACCTTGGAGTTGTTGAGGAACGTGCCGTTTGTGCTGCCCAGGTCCTCGATGAAGTAGTG
>Ga0315277_10010369_pt1 | contig 11799 bp, 16 predicted proteins | sample YL17G05_15_MG_FD_203695 | JGI IMG/M metagenome (GOLD analysis project Ga0315277, IMG submission 203695) | Sediment microbial communities from Yellowstone Lake, YNP, Wyoming, USA - YL17G05_15 | ecosystem: Environmental > Aquatic > Freshwater > Lake > Sediment | place: USA: Wyoming | collected...
ATAGCGCTTCCAAAACGATGCGTGAGAAAACATCTCCATCAAGAAACCTGTACTCTTTTTTGTTATCTAAGCCTAAACTCTTGATAAGGTGCTCCTGTGCTTTATTCCTATAAAAATATTTTTCTTTGATTGTCATTCCTAAATTAAAATGCTGTTTTATGATGAATTCATCACATGTCATTTCTTTTACTTTTTCCTTGAACTCCCATGGTAATGTTTTCAGAATGTCATCGAGTATTATGCCCACTGTCGAATAACCAACTTTCTTCATTTTTATTTCCCCTCGCATTGTAATATCAAAATAATTTCTTCCTTAAAAAGGTGGAGGAGACTGTTCTAGTCTACCTTATACTTTCTTTTTTTTATTCGCTCCTTTTTATGGTATTTACAAGAAAATACTGGTACTAGTTCACCTTTACTCTTTAATTCCTCCTCCCCTGCATAAAATAGTGGGATTTCGTTTTTCATTTTATAACCACTTGCGCGGCATAATCCTTCACCAGCATAAATTCCGGAGTATTCAAAATATTTACAGTCTCTACACATATATTCCTTTATACCTCCGATTCTCATTTTTTCACTTCTCCTTTATACTAATAACATGTCACTTTTTACGTCTTTTCCTCTTCTGGTTTCTTCACACCCCCATTTTACCTTCCCCTTTGATTCTAAGATGTATCCTTATTTCTTGCTACGTTTTGAAGACCTGTTTTTCAACTCTTCCCCTGAGACTTTAATACTATAACTTTCATCACTCTCTTTGTTAAGGACTTTATCCCAGGTTTCAAAATCTGCGTGTATCCAATCCTTAACCGTTTTCAAAACTGGTGTTTCTTTTACCAATTCATCTTTATGTCTCTCTCTCACCAGGTCCTGTAAATCCTTTGTCGTCCCACGTATTCCATTACTACGCTGATGATCACGACAAAGAGCCTTGTCATATCTATTCATAGAATAGTGAAACTCTTCAGCTGAAATGGTCTTTTTACAATCACTGCAATAATATCCCATATGCTCCCACCGGAAACCACCAAGCTCATAACAGATATTTTTTTTAGAAGCATATCTTCAATACTAAAAACATCAATCAATTACTACGTATAAAAAATTTACAACCGTCACAGATCCCACCAGGGGTTTCTGTTTCTCCTGTATCACAGATATTACAGATCATTTGCCCAGCAAACCTAGAATTTCCCATCCGTGTCGCCTGCGATATGCCTTGCTGACCTTGATTTGAGCAGCCTTGTTAACCTAATAAAATGGGGAGTAAATCATTTCCCATCTGTGTCGCTTTTCATTTCCCGTTTTCGTTGCTTTATGTGCCCTATTTTCGTTGCATTAAGTCTCATATCGTTGTTGCATAATACTACTAGCGCTACGACAATGGTGCATTGTTTTCAAGCAGAAGTAACAATCTTTTTCATTATGATATCCTTTATCAGATTTGACTCTATGTTTGCCAAAACGAAAAAATGGCTGGAAACAGAGCAATTCACCTATGAAGAAATAAATGAAATTAGATACCCAACGATAGAAACAATAATCACGATCCATGATTACTTAATTAAAGCCTTCATTGCAGAAGGAGAAACAGTTCATAGGGGTCTTATATCTGATGCTGCGCTCTCCTTTCATGGCATCCAAGCATATCAGGATGAAAATGAAAACAAAAAAGAAGACATTATCTTGAAAGGGGCGCTGATTTTTAATCAATTCCTCCAAGCAGGTCATCCCTTTGTCGACGGCAACAAAAGAACAGGTTTTATCACACTATGGTTATTCCTTACGCTCAATGGCTTCAGATTAAAAGTCTCATCATGGGCATACAAAAAGCATTTGAAACAGATAAACAAGTGGGCGATGGAAATAGATTCAGATAATAGTGGTAAAATAGTACAGTGGATAAAACAAAACGTAATCTTGAGAAACAATAAGAAAATATAAAAGATTAGTCAGCGAGTTTTTTTAAAAGTTTCTTATTTTTTTTAATGAACTGATTGAATTCCTTTGAAAGATCAACAGATCCACGAGTCACTTTATACTTTTTTTGAGATTCTACCATACAACTTCCTATTCAAGTATTATTTATTCTTATCCTCTATTTATAGATTGTTATGACGAACGTTAAATTGATAACGTTCAATCCAACTCAACCGCGAATGATAATACACCGTCATAAAAATATGAATGATTCAACACATATTAACGCTACTGATAGCACAAATCCCGTCAGGAGTATCCGTTTCTTCAGTGCCACAGATTTTAATGAGAATTAACGGAGAAATCTTACGCAAGAGTTCATTATATTAAATTACTTTTTTTAACATATAAGTCAATTTTAGTATTACTATTATTAAACTACATGTCAATTTTAGTAAATTTTAAATAGTGGTTATGCATAGATATACTAGTATGTACGTTGAGCGAGAGATAAAGAACAGGTTCGATAAAATCATCAAAAGTTACAATATGGTCGCGGTCGTTGGCGCACGACAAGCAGGGAAAACAACGTTTCTCAAAAAACAGATGGAGCATTCCAAGTCTACCTCTATCCTCTTTGACGACCCAGATGTCCGCTCGTTATTTGATGAGGATGTAAAAAAATTTGAACTCCAATATCTCGAGGGATACGATTTCTCAGTGCTCGACGAGGTTCAATCCTGCACAAATGCGGGACAAAAATTAAAATATCTCGTTGATTCTGGTCGAAAACTCTGGATCACCTCATCATCCGAAGTTATCCTCGGAAAAGAGATCCTTTCCTATCTTGTCGGCAGAATATCAATTATAAAACTGTATCCATTCTCGTACGAAGAATTTTTAATCGCGAAAGGACAGAAAACGGACACATCGGTTATCGCACGAAGAATGATGTGGGAACATATGCAGTACGGGGGGTATCCCAAAGTCGTATTGACGAACGACAGTGAAATGAAAAAAACCATCCTAGGCGACCTGTACGAAACGATGCTTTTGAAGGATGTCGCAAGAACATTTTCGATTGATGACATACGATCTTTGGAGGAGTTCGCGAAATATCTCGCATTAAGCAGTGGGGCCATCATCTCGTATGGGCAGCTATCAAACTCGCTTCAGATGTCTTTTCGAACCATTAAGAAATACCTTGATGCCATGGAAAAAAGCTATTTTATTGCGAGAGTGTACCCCTTTTTTACGAATAAACTCAAAGAAATCGTAAAACAGCCGAAGTTGTATTTCATTGATACCGGGCTTCGGAATATCATCGTGAAGAACTTTACTGCGGACCCTGACGGGAGGTTGTTTGAGAATTATGTGTTTACTGAGCTTCTGAAGCTTGGTGTGATGCCGAAATACTGGCGGACAAAAATGAAAACCGAAGTTGATTTTGTTGTCGAGAAAGACGATACGGTTGTTCCTATTGAAGCAAAACTACGTGCTGATCCGGGGAAGATCGAACGAGGTTTACGATCATTTATCGAGACGTATCATCCAAAGACTGCACTCGTTGTCACCTATAAAGGAAAACACGGACGTATGGACGTGAATGGATGCGCGGTGTATTTCACTGACGTCGCTGGGTTAAAAGAACATGTCATGTGATAATCATTTCAATTGCTTTCATCATGATTCCCTGATGAGAAACCAGGTGGAATAGTCTTATCATTGGAAATACAGAACCTACAATCATCATAGATCCCATCAGAATTATCTGTTTAGTTATATCTCTAGTTGGTTTATTAAAGATAGAAACGCTTTCCCCCAGACTGGACTCGCCTTTTCATCTCATGACTGTTTTTTGCTTTCGGTTTTGATTTTTTTCCATAGTGCTTCCAAAACGATGCGTGAGAAAACATCTCCATCAAGAAACCTGTACTCTTTTTTGTTATCTAAGCCTAAACTCTTGATAAGTTGCTCTTGTGTTTTATTCCTATAAAAATATTTTTCTTTGATTGTCATTCCCAAATTAAAATGCTGTTTGATGACGAAATCATCGCATGACATTTCTTTTACTTTCTCCTGGAATTCCAACGGTAATGTTTTCAGAATGTCATCGAGTATTATGCCCACTGTCGAATAACCAACTTTCTTCATTTTTATTTCCTCTCGTATTGTAATATCAAAATAATTTCTTCCTTAAAAAGGTGGAGGAGAATGTTCTAGTCTACCTTATACTTTCTTTTTTTTATTCGCTCCTTTTTATGGTATTTACAAGAAAACACTGGTACTAGTTCGCCTTTGCTCTTTAATTCCTCCCCCCCTGCATAAAATAGTGGGATTTCGTTTTTCATTTTATAACCAGTTGCACGGCATAATCCTTCACCAGCGTACATTCCGGAGTATTCAAAATATTTACAGTCTCTACACATATATTCCTTTATACTTCCGATTCTCATTTTTTCACTTCTTCCTTATACTTATAACATGTCACTTTTTACGTCTTTTCCTCTTCGGGTCAATATTCAGAAGATAAATTCTCGAATAGCTCTTCTAGGATGACACCACCAAAATCGTCACCTTCTACCAGGTGACACCAAAAAATAAACAAACAAAACAAAACCTTAATATACAATAACAACATAATGTATATTAACAACATGTTGTATAAATATACATAATAGAACGTTTGGAGAAGAAACCATGCCGACCTTGACCGTATCAATCCCGCAAGAACTGAAGAAAAGAATGGATCAATATCCTGAAATAAACTGGCCGGAAGTGTTAAAGACACGATTGAGAAAACGCGCAGAAGCACTCCTTGCCTTTGAACAAAAAAGACGGAGAGGTGAAGCGTAAAAATGGTGAGTTTGACCCTAAAAATCACAAACGAATTTAAAGCCATCATCGATAAATTAACATGGATAAACTGGTCGGAACTCGCACGAGATGAAGTCCTGAAAAAATTAGAAGAAGAACACTCCGTGGAAACATTTAAAAAAATTATCGCTCAATCCAGAATGACTAAAGAAGATGCTGAAAAACTCTCAGAAAACGTAAAACAATCAATGCACCAAAGCCTGAAACGTAAAGGATTGATTTAGCGTGGATGTCATTCTTGACTCCATTTCTTCACACCCCCATTTCACCTTCCCCTTTGATTCTACGATGTATCCCTATTTCTTGCTACGTTTTGAAGACCTGTTTTTCAACTCCTCCCCTGAAACTGCAATACTATACCGTCCATCACCTTTTTTATTAAGGACCTTATCCCAGGTCTCAAAATCTGCGTGTATCCAATCCTTAATAGTTTTCAAAGCTGGTGTTTCCTGTATTAATTCATCTTTATGTCTCTCTCTCACCAGGTCCTGTAAATCCTTTGTCGTCCCACGTATTCCATTACTACGCTGATGATCACTACAAAGAGCCTTGTTATACCTATTCATTGAATAGTGAAACTCTTCCATTGAAATGGTCTTTTTACATTCATTGCAATAATATCCCATGTGCTCCCGCCGGAAACCACCAATCTTATAACAAATTTTTCTTTAACAAACCAACCATCAGTAAAATCAGGATAAAAAGATGTTGAAAAACAAAGGGATGTTTATTCATTTTTTCTCTCAATGCTATACATATATCCACAATTTTCACATTTTAGACCTGCATCAGGAACCGTAATAAATGTATCACCACCACACTTTGGGCATATCATTCTTTTTCCTGCCTTAAACCATCACGAGATGGCTACTCATGTTTTTCTTTCTTTTCCCCTCCATCTCTATATCTCCAACCATACCCTGGGTATCTCATCGCATTGAAACTTTTTAGAAATTCATCAAATGATATTGAGTCACGGAAACAGATCGTTCTGGTTACTTCCCCTGTTTTTTCATCAAATAACTCAATTACTTTTTTATGCTTTCCTCCAACCCGACCCATGTTCCTCCAACATCTACCATTTCATAACCGCTTTTTCAACCGTCAAGAGATGTGTATTCATTTTTCATCTTTTTTCGGCTTTATCTCACTGTTTTTCGACTGTATCTCATTGATATTTTTCCACGCCTTTTTAACACGTTGTCCAAAAGTTGTCATACCTTCACCCCCTTACGTACAATTCCATAAACATCAATCGCTTTATAAAACCAGCCATCAATTGAAAACAAGGAACCGTTCGCATACAAAGATGTTGAAAAACATGGTATGTAGCCGGAATACCATGAGAGAACTATATTAATAGATAAACTGTTCTTTGTTTTGCAGCCAAAAAAACTTTGACACTGCACTATTTAATGGAAAGTGATACTATATGATAGAGATAAAAGTACAAAATATTGTAGCATCTACATCTTTTGCAGAAAAGTTAGATCTTGATGTGATAGCACAATCATTGGAAGAAGCCGAGTTTGAGCCAGAGCAGTTCCCTGGGCTCGTGTACCGGTTGAGTAGCCCGAAAACCGCTACCCTTCTATTTAGAAGCGGGAAGGCGAACTGTACTGGTGCGAAGAATATCGAAGACGTCAGAACCACTATTAACATCATTGCGGAAAAACTGAAGAAGCTGGGCGTTGAGGTCTATAAAGACCTTGGGATCGTCATTCAGAATATTGTAGCCACAGCTGATCTTGGAGGAGAACTTAATCTCAGCGAAGCAGCTATCTCTCTTGGTTTAGAAAATGTGGAATATGAACCTGAGCAGTTCCCAGGGCTGGTCTATAGGATAAAAGAACCTAAGGTGGTTATGTTACTGTTCGGTTCTGGTAAAATAGTCTGTGCAGGTGCAAGAAAGATAGAGGATGCATCGTTAGCAGTAGATAACTTATTAAAAGAGCTTACTTCGTTAGGACTTCTTCATAAAAAGTAAAGCCCCTTTTTCTTCTTTTATCTTCCTATTCATCAGTTTTATTATGTTTCTTTTTCGTTAAGCAGATTTCAATTGAAGATACATTAGAGGTTCTCCCTTCTTCATTGGTGACGCTCTCCGTGCCAATTTTTATTTCTTTTAGCGTTGCATCAGGTATAAAAAAAAGCAAAATATTGAGGAATTTTTAAGAAAATAATATAAGATACAGTACTTTTACAGCATTACTTCAATTCAACAGAGAAGATTGAAATGAATCCACAAAATGATATTAGTATAGATGAAGTAAAGAGTGATCCCTCAATAGAAAAAGAACTTAAAAAATATCTAAAATTATTAAATGGGGAAACAATCGAATCGAAGAGTAAGATATTCAACTTCTCTGAAAAATTGGCGAAACAAAATCAAGGAGTTGTTCTGCTGTCTAATCAACGATTGATATTTCTTCTCCATCACGCCATGGGTTCAGATCAACTCATGTATATCCCGTTTGCTAGGATAACCAAGGCGAGTTTTTCATCGGCGAAAGGTCTACGGTCAGGCAGGAAAGCGATAACTATTGCCTATGGTGATCATTCAATAAATTTTGGAATTGCATCATCTCTAGGTCGAACGAGCAATAAAGAAACATCTGATCTTTTTGAAGAGTTAAAAAAGAAATTACCGGGTCATATCATTAGTGGATGATCTTCTTTTATCTACCTTTCCTCCCAAACTGGACTCCCCATACAACATGAGGGGTAGGCGGACAGAAGATGCCAATGAAAACTGTATGTGAGACCTGCGGCAAAGAAACCTACAAATCAAGGAGGCAGTACGAAACTGCAAAGCATCATTTTTGCTGTAGAGCATGCTTCTTCAAGTACCGGGCAAAGAATCCGAACGAGTACGGGAGATCGTACAAATTGTAACCCCAAGGACTCATTGCCTCGAAAAAAAAATTGAAGGATTTTACTTCTTTTTCTTTTTAACTACCTTTTTCTTAGCTTTTTTTGGCAATCCTCACACCTCCATCATTACCATTGAGAAATGATATCACGTCACTCATTAAAAAATTATTGCATTTTTAAATGTAACCGATTTTCCAACTCACTTCTTCCCCTTCTCCTTTTCTTGCGCATATTTCAGCCCATGCTTCCTAAGGACCTCATCAGCGGTACCAACAAAAAACCGTCCTTCCTTCGTACGGACCAGACCAGCGGTCGCAATATTCTTAAAATCAATATCGTACGTAATGATCCCTCGTATCTCAGGGTGCTCGCGCGCCGCCTGGATGAGCGATAGATCCGTAAGGGACGCCTGCTTGACCGTCTTTTCAGTAAAAAGTTCCTTCAGCTCTTGTTCCACCACCTTCACCTTGTAGACCTTCAGCGCCCAGGGAAGCTCCTGCTTGATTTCCGAAAGAACCGTCTCGGTCGTCCCTAACAGAAACGGACCAGAGGACATCACCAACGTCCGACACGCCTTTCCATGATGAGCATCGTTTCGTATCGCATAAATAAGGATATTCGCATCAACAAGATACACCGGGGTTTCACCCCGGTAGTAGGTACTATACTCAAACTCATAGCCACACGGACACAACATCCGACGGGATTTCCTCAACCGGACGCGCCGCGAACAACGAGGACAGGTGACTTTCATGCAGGTCTATATCCTTTTACTCGTATAAGATGAGGAGGTTGAATTGATATATAGATTTTTATAGGAGACCCCCCTATTTATTTATGATTTAACGGAGGAAAAAAATCATGCGACAAACATTTTTTAGAAAAAGAAGGCTTATGATAACGCTAGGATCCTGCATCGTTTTACTTGTTGTGACTCTTACGAGCGCCATCGGAACATCAGGAAATCCGCAGACAACACCACAAGAGAAAGTGTACAACTATACGTCATCACTACCGGTTCCCTTGAAGGGTCTGTTCAAGTTCCGAGTATTGAATAAAGATTGGGATTATTGGTCCAACCCACCGAACCTCTTCGCGATCTCCACAGGGAATGTTGGTATCGGGACCACCGAGCCATATGCGAAATTAGAGGTCATCGAGGAGAATAAGGCAGGGTTGGTGGTTATTCCGGAGGACGATGCTGTTGTATTGGGGTATCATGAAGAGACGCAATATAGTGGATATACTCATTATAATTTACGACTTTTCCATAACAACTCAGGATTTGCGAGCGGTTTAACGATCGGTTATCTTGGTGAATCAATACCATACAATAGTCTGGCCGTAGAAGGCAAGATAGGTATTGGTACCACACAACCTGCTGCGAAACTCGATGTACGAGACGGAAACATCACAATCGATGGATTCCCCGTCTGCATCTTCATCGGATATGCACAACAAACTACCGATATAACGGTCAGTAGTACTTGGGCGGATATCACAGGAGCCAGCCTTAACTTTACTCTCCCAAATGCAAAATATGTTGACTGTCGAGCGTTTGGTAGTGTTCCAAGACCTAATTTTGCTATTGGATTCCGTTTTGTCATTGACAATATTCCTTATGGGGACCCACAATTTGGCGAGATGAGCTCCAGTGGAGCCGGGGCATGGGACCCATGGTACATGGAACGCATTGAACCACTTGCTTCTGGAAGCCACAATATCAAAATTCAGATTCGCGGTGAGAGCTATGAGTTTCTCTATTACAACGAGGAATACTTTACTGCACGACTCTTTGTGCAAGCATGGTAAATATCTAAAGAACATTGCAGAGAAATACTATCAATGAAAGGGTAAAAAATATCTACGAAATAGTCGCTTACGATTTCTCTATTTCTGACAACCTTTATCAGACATATAAAAATATATATTTTATGATTTTGTACTTTTGAACTCTTCTGCTTACGTCATCTATCTTGTATCGGAGAAGGTGTTTGCTTTTCCCTCTAGCGAAATCCGTAGTGATCTATTCTTTCAACTTGACTTTGCCACCATAGTGCCTAATGAAAAGAGATATCAGGAGAAGTCTCCTCATATCTCTTTATGCAAAACACAACAATTTCATTAGGCGCTATTGTAATGATACATCAGATAGAAAACCGTTACGGTCTTTTCCAGAACCTGTTTAGCGACATAGGTGTCAACGCCAAGCTTTCAATTCAACAACCAAGAGATGCACATCGGTTTTTCCCAGATTTTCCGCGGTATGAGAGGTCGCATCCATCCAGAGTACCTGCCCGGTTTTGAGATCTAGTTCTTGTGTTTTGCCTTCTAATGGTGTCACCTTTAATTTCCCACCGCTGACAATATAAATCACATGATCAGGGTGGCTATGCATGGCGGCTTTTACACCGGGTTTAAACCGGGTGTCGAACACGCGCACGCGGTTATTTTCCATGATGAGTTTAGACACATTTGACGCTGCCTGTAACGCATCTAACATCTTTGCCATATTTTTTCAACTCCTTTCTTTTTTTTATATTTCTTCGAGAATTGTCATTCAATTGTTTTGATAGTATAATATGTTATAGTAAAAACACCTGTAAAACGATTCAAAAACAATTGCTCTAGATCGTAGATTTTTTGAAAAAAAAAAGAAAAAAAGATATTAAAAAATAAGAGTGATAAAATCTAGGTGATATCTAAAATTTTACCTAAAACCTCTTTGGTCTGTGCTTCTGATAACAGTCCCGACAGTACACAGGTTTTGACCCATCTGGTTTAAACGGAACTTCACATTCTTTCCCACAATCTGCACAGGTGGCCTTGTGCATTTCTCGTGGTGCGCCTCCAAAACGACCGCCACTTCTATCATCTCTATACATCTTAGACATCTCTTTTTTTTTTGTTAGGTTCGTATAGTCATCCACTATATAAAACCGCCACAGAGACCAATTTCATGAGTTTTGGCATCATTTGAGGCTCTTTCCAGTAACGTTGCCATGAAAAGAAAAAAGAGAAGGACGATGAAATTCTCCTTCATATTGAACGGGTCCAAAGCGATCCGACGCCATCTCTATGGTATATTGTACCGCAGGTCGGAAAGCAGTCCTTCGTCCACATCATGCTGAGCCTCATCCCCAAAGATGTAGGTGTAGTACTCGCTCAGATGCTTGAGATGGTACTGAAACCATGAGGTAAAGTATTTACTTGAGATGTTGTGCTGCTGTTCGACCGTGATACCAGGCGGATTATCAAGCCCTAATCGTTGACCGAACCGAGCGTAGCTCTCGTCGATGAACCCGATATGGTTCCCACCCGTGATCGCGAGAAACTCCTTGACCGTACTATTTGAGAGATACTCGGTGTACATCCGAAGAACACTTGCAGGAGAGACCCATCCGTCAAGCGTCCCGACCTGCAGCTGGATCGGCACCGTGATGTTGCGCGCGGCAGCAAACACCGAAGGAAACCCTGCCGGGGCCAAAGCGACCGCCGCATCGACCGCAAAGCCAGGCGTCCCGGTCGCTTCGACACATCCTGCACCACCCATGGAAAGACCGATCGCGCCTCGCGTCCCGTTGTCAACGGCACCAACAATCGGCGAGAAACGACTGCTGTTCTGCGTCCGTAGCGCGTCGAACCCACCACCAAAACCGGATGCCCATTGCGCCGCATCCTCTGAGATTTTATGAGGCGGGGTGAAACAGATCGTCACATACCCATAGGAGGTCAGATGCTCGGGGATCCATTTGATGTTCCATTCAGACCCAGCAAACCCGTTCGCCACCACGATCCCGGGGTACGGCCCCTCAGAGGTATCGATCGGCGCACGCCATCCGTCATGCGTCGCGGGGTAGCGAATCGTCGCCCGATACAACCCATAGGGAGGCACCTTGTACCATACCTTATAGAATCCAATATGATAAGGACCTGGTTGATCAGGCGAAACCGCCACCGCACCATCCAGGGGAACGATACAACACACCAACAGAAGAACAGTAACAGCTCCAAGGAACAGCTCACGCTTCTTCATACTCACACCATGTGATCAGGGATATCATAGATATTATAGCCGGTATTTAATATATTCTCGCCCTCTGGAATATCCGAACTTGAAATGCC
>Ga0315277_10010370_pt1 | contig 11799 bp, 8 predicted proteins | sample YL17G05_15_MG_FD_203695 | JGI IMG/M metagenome (GOLD analysis project Ga0315277, IMG submission 203695) | Sediment microbial communities from Yellowstone Lake, YNP, Wyoming, USA - YL17G05_15 | ecosystem: Environmental > Aquatic > Freshwater > Lake > Sediment | place: USA: Wyoming | collected...
GTGCCGGACGATCCTACGGCTTTCGCACCTACAAAGCCATGGAAATTGCCCTGTATCACAACTTGGGACGACTCCCGGAACCGGAATCAACCCACAAATTCTGCTGAGGAGGCTTTGTTACTGTCCCCATTTCCACGGCCTGAAGGCCATGCCACCTCAGTCGGGGATCATGAAGTTGCGGATCTGGGCCTCCAGGTCGTGGCAGGCAGCGATGAATTGCCGCAGGGTGCGCCGGGTGGACCCAAAACCGTCGAATTCCTGGACGGCGAGGCCGTCCTCGCTGTAGGCCCGCCGGAAGTCCACGAACTTCTTCTCGAGTTCATCCACGATCTTCGGGTCCACCGGCTTGTCGATCCGCGGAATGACCTCGACGTCGCTCGAGTTGTAACGCTGCTGCCACCGGAAAGGCGGCGAGATCACCACGTCCCCCCCGATGAACTCGCTCCAGTGCATGTGGTTGCGGAAGGCCGCCGACAGCAGCCGGACCCGGTAGCCCCGCTCGCGGAAGATGCGGTAGGTCTTCTTGAACACCGCCACCCCGGCCCACTCCAGGTAGCCGGGATCGGTGGTGATATTCTGCTTCTCCGCCACCACCTTCAGCCAGTCGTCCAGCCTCCCCACCATGATCGTGCACACCGGCCCCATGGTGGAGATATCCTTGCCGTCGCGCTCCCGCCTCTTCAGCCCCCGCTCCAGCGCCTCGGCCACGGCAATGCACTGGGGCAGGGTGAAGCAGACCGTGGCGTTGATGCTCACGCCCCGGTAGGTGGCCTCTTCGATGGCCGGAATCCCCGCCTGGGTCACCGGGATCTTCACGATCATGTTCGGCGCCAACTGGCTGAAATGCACAACCTGCTCGACGATGGCCCGCGGGTCCCGGTAGAAGTGCGGGTCGGTCTGGATCGAAAGCCTGCCGTTCTTCCCGTTGTAACGCTCGAAGATCGGCACGAGAAGCTCCGCCCCTTTGACCGAGATCTCCTCGACCAGTTTCCAGGCGATCTGGCGCTCGGTGGCCGTGGGCATCTCCTGGATCAGTTGGCCGATGCGGTCCCTCCACAAGTGCATCTCCTTGCCCAGCACCTCGAGTACGATGACCGGGTTGCAGGTGGCGCCCACCGCGCCGTCCTCGATCGATGCCCTCAGCTCGCCGATGGCCGCCGAATCGTTCCACAGACAGGTCGGGGTGGTCTGGGTCATCTGATGCAGACGGCTTTTGTAGATTGTCGATTCGCTCACTGTCTCCTCCGCTCCTGCACACGCATGCAGAACGCGACAATTTGCATCGTAGCCCGGTTTCGAGCGGCCTGTCAATGGCGGGTCCCCACTTGACGGGCAATCTGTGAGCAATTATGGTGATTAGAGGGACATGGCCAGGACGGGCCGGAGCGGATCGATGAGTGAATGCCCTGCAATCGTGTGCAGGCGCCGGTGGAGACGATGAGGCCGGTCTCGATCAAGGACATCGCCCGCAAGGCGAATGTCTCGCACTCCACCGTCTCCAGGGCGCTGCAAAACAGCCCCGTGGTCAATCGCGGGACGGCCGAGAAGATCCGCCGCATTGCCGAGGAATCGGGCTACCGGGTGAGCGCCGTCGCAAGGGGCCTGGCCACCAGCAAAACGAGAACCGTCGGCCTGGTTGTCACCACCATCGCCGACCCGTTTGTGGCGGGGGTGGTCAGCGGGATCGAAGACGCCGCCAACGCTCACGGGTATTCCGTCGTTCTGGCCAACTCCCACGCCGACCCCGAGCGGGAGATGATGGTGGTCCGCTCGTTCGAGGAGCGGCGCGTGGACGGCGTCATCGTCACGGCCTCGCGCGTTGGCGCGCTGTACGTGCCAATGCTCTCCCGGATGCGGGTCCCCATCGTTCTGCTCAACAATCAGCATCCCGGCGAGTTCGCCCACTCGGTGATGATCGCCAACCTGGAGGCGAGCTCCCAGGCCACGCGCCACCTCATCGGCCTGGGCCATCGCCGCATCGCCTATCTGGGAGACTGCTGCGGTCACCAGTCCGACACCGAGCGGTTTGGCGGCTATCGCCAGGCGCTGGACGAGGCGGACATCCCGTTCCGGCCCGAACTGGTGGTCCACGGCGACGGCAAGTCGGAGGGCGGCATCGAGGCCATGGGCCGGCTGCTGGCGCTCGCCGTCCCGCCCACGGCCGTCTTCTGCTACAACGACATGACCGCCCTGGGCGCGCTCCGGCGGATTCGCATGAGCGGCCTGCGCGTCCCGGACGACATCTCGCTGGTGGGTTTCGACGATCTCTACATCGCGCAGTACACCGACCCGCCGCTGACCACCGTGCGACAGCCGAAACGTCAGATGGGGCGGCTGGCCATGGAGGTACTGCTGCGCCTGCTCCAGGGATCTCAATCCGAGCACACCATCCGGGTGCCCGGCGAACTGGTGGTCCGCGAATCGACCGCGGCGCCCAAGGATCAAAAACCATGCAACTGCTGATACGGCCCGAGGCGTTCACCGGGCGCATCGAGAGATTCGGATTCCAGTACCTCGGCTTCGAGGCGCGCCGGCTGGCTCGCGGCGAGCGCTGTTCGGGCGAGACCGGGGAGAGCGAACTGGGCCTGGTCCTGCTCGGAGGGCGATGCTCGGTCGAGTCCTCGCGGGGCGGCTGGCGAGAGATAGGCGCCCGGGCGACGGTTTTTGACGGGCTGCCCTATGCCCTGTATCTGCCGCTGGCGACCCGCTTCACGGTGATCGCCGAGTCCGACTGCGACCTGGCGTTCTGCTACTCGCGCGCCGGCGAGTCCCATCCGGCGCGGCTGGTGACGCCGGACCAGGTCAGGATCGAGATCCGCGGGGGCGCCAACGCCACGCGCCAGATCAACCACATCCTGCCGCCCGAGTTCCCGGCCGACCGGCTTCTGGTGGTCGAAGTGTTCACGCCTGGCGGCAACTGGTCGAGCTATCCGCCGCACAAGCACGACGTCCACGACCCGCCCATGGAAGCGGACCTCGAGGAGATCTACTACTATCGCGTCGACCGCCCGGAAGGCTACGCGATTCAAAAGGTGTACACGGCGGACCGCAAGCTGGACGAGACGATTACGGTGCGCGACGGCGAGCTGGTGCTGGTGCCCGAGGGCTACCACCCGGTGGTCGCCGCGCACGGCTACACCGTTTATTATCTGAACGCCCTGGCGGGTTCGGCGCGCTCGATGGCAGCTTCCGACGACCCGGCCTACGCCTGGGTGCGGCAAACCTGGCGGGAACAGGACCCGCGCGTGCCGCTGCAAGGGAGGAATCGATGAACACACGTCACCTGACGATGGCTCAAGCGCTGGTCGGGTTTCTCAAGAACCAGCACGTCGAGCGGGACGGCCGGGAGAACCCGTTTTTCGCCGGCGTCTGGGGGATTTTCGGCCACGGCATCGTCGCCGGTCTGGGCCAGGCGCTCCAGCAGAACCCGGATTTCCGCTACTACCTCTGCCGCAACGAGCAGGCGGGAGTGCACATCGCCACGGCCTACGCCAAGACGCGCAATCGCCTGTCGGCCTTCGTATGCACGTCGTCCATCGGCCCGGGCGCCACGAACATGATCACCGGGGCGGCCACCGCCACCATCAACCGAATCCCCGTGTTGCTGCTGCCGGGCGACATATTCGCGCGCCGCAACGTGGCGCCGGTGTTGCAGCAACTGGAGTCCGAGCACAGCCAGGACATTTCGGTCAACGATTGCTTCAAACCGGTTTCCCGCTATTGGGACCGCATCAACCGGGCCGATCAGCTTCCCTCGACGCTGGTGGAGGCCATGCGCGTGCTGACCTCCCCGGCCCAGACCGGCGCCGTCACCCTGGCGCTGCCGCAGGACGTCCAGGCCGAAGTGTGGGACTACCCCGAAGAGATGTTCGAGAAACGCGTGTGGCGCATCCCGCGCCAGCCCGCCGACCGTGCGGCGCTGGCCCGCGCCATCGAGTGGGTGCGGGCGGCGCGGCGGCCCCTGCTCATCGCGGGCGGCGGCGTCCTGTACAGTGAAGCCACCGCGGCGCTGGCCCGCTTCGCCGCGCTCACCGGAATCCCGGTGGGCGAAACGCAGGCCGGCAAGGGGTCGCTCGCCTTCGACCATCCGCAAAACCTCGGCGCCATCGGCGTGACCGGCACGCCGGGAGCGAACCTGGCGGCCCGCGACGCCGACTTGGTCATCGCCGTGGGCACGCGGCTGAGCGATTTCACCACCGCCTCCAAGACCGCGTTCCGGAATCCGGACGTGCGCTTCCTCAACATCAACGTAGCCGAGTTCGACGCCTACAAACACGCCGCGCTGCCGCTCATCGCCGACGCGCGGGTGACGCTCGAGGAACTCGAGGCGGCGCTGGCCGGCTACCGCGTGGATGGGGAGTACGCGCGCTTCATCGGGACATGGCGGGAATGGTGGGAGAGCGAAGTCGATCGCATCCACGCGCTGCGCCACGGCCCGCCCATCAGCCAGGGCGAGGTCATCGGCGCGGTCAACCGCATCTCGCGGCCGGAGGACGTCGTGGTTTGCGCCGCGGGCATCCTGCCCGGCGATCTGCACAAGCTCTGGCGCACGCGCAAACCCAACGGCTACCACCTCGAATACGGCTATTCGTGCATGGGCTACGAGATCGCCGGGGGGCTGGGCGTCAAGATGGCCGATCCTTCGCGCGATGTCTGGGTCATGGTGGGTGACGGATCGTTCCTCATGCTGTCGTCGGAAATCGCCACCTCCATTCAAGAAGGCTACAAACTCAACATCGTCGTGCTGGACAACCACGGGTTTTCGAGCATCGGGGGCTTGTCGCAGTCGATTGGCTCGGGGGGGTTCGGCACGGACTACCGCTTGCGGCGCGCCGAAAGCGGCCAGTTGGACGGCGCCTCGGTGCCCGTCGATTTCGTGGCGCTGGCCGCGGGTTTGGGGGCGCGGGCGGCGCGCGCGACGACGCGCGAGGAAGTCGAACGGTCGCTCGAGGCCATGCGCGGCGACGACCGCACCAGCGTCGTGGTCATCGAGGTGGACAAGGAAATGCGAGTGCCCGGATACGAGTCCTGGTGGGATGTCCCGATCTCGGCGGTCTCGGAGATCGAGAGCATTCGCCAGGCCCGGGCGCGTTACGCAGAAGCGGTCAAGATGGAGCGGCGTCACGAAGTGGCCGCTCGCGAAAGGTAGCGACGATCATGGCGACACTGCGCGTTGGGAATGCCCCGTGTTCGTGGGGCACGCTGGAGTTCGACGAGGCCAAGGGAGAACAGATCGGGTTTGCCCGCATGTTGGACGAACTCGCCGAAACGGGCTACACCGGCACCGAACTGGGCGATTGGGGCTACATGCCCACCGACCCGGCCGTGCTCGGGTCCGAACTCGAGCGGCGCGGCCTGGTCATGCTGGGTGCGTTCGTGCCGGTGGCCCTGAAAGAGCGGGCCGCGCACGGCGCGGGCGTGGCCAACGCCGTCAAGACGGCGAAGCTGCTTGCGGCGGTCGCCGCCGATCCAAAGCCCTATCTCGTGCTGGCGGACAACAACGGCTCGGCGCCGGAACGCACCCGCAATGCCGGCCGGATCACCGCCGGGTTGGGGCTGAGCGCGGCGGAATGGAACGTTTTTGCCGAAGGAGCGAACCTGGTGGCGCGCGCGGTGCGAGACCAGACCGGGCTGCGGACGGTCTTTCATCATCACTGCGCCGGCTACGTCGAGACGCCCGACGAGATCGCCCGGTTTCTCGAGCTGACCGACCCGCAGACGGTCGGCCTGGTGTTCGACAGCGGGCACTACGCTTACGGGGCAGGGAACTGCGACGCGGTCGGCGGGCTGGAGCGCTACAAAGAGCGCGTATGGTACATCCACCTCAAGGATTGCCAGCCGGAGGTGGCGAGCCGGGCGCGGGCCGAACAGTGGGATTACTTCCAGGCATTGCGCCACGGGGTTTTTTGCGAGCTGGGCCAGGGCGGTATCGACTTTCCGGCGCTGCTTGGCTGGCTGAAAGCCCGCGGCTACGACGACTACACGCTGGTGGAACAGGACGTACTGCCCGGAATGGGCACGCCGAAGGAGAGCGCGCGGCGCAACCGTGAATACCTGCGCTCGATCGAAAGTGTGGAGGGTGGGCTTTAGCCCGCGGCCGGGCTTTCAGCCCGGCTCAGCCCGCCCCACGTTGTCAAGGAGCGATTCATGAGCGTCAAGAGACTCAATGTCGGAATCATCGGCGCCGGGCGGATCGGAAAGGTCCACGCCGAAACCATCGCTTTCCGATTGCCCGAAGCGGCGCCGGTGGCGATTGCGGACCTCAACCGCAAGGCGGCCGAGGACCTGGCGGCGCGCTGCGGAATCCCCAAGGTGGCCGAGTCGAGCGAGGAGATCTTCGCCGACCCAAGGATCGAGGCTGTGCTGATCTGCTCTTCCACCGGCACTCACGCCGATCTCGTGGTTCAGGCGGCCGAGGCGGGCAAGCACATTTTCTGCGAGAAACCGATCGACCACAGCCTGGCCAAGATCGACCGGGCGTTGGCGGCGGTCGCCAAGGCCGGCGTGAAGCTCCAGGTCGGCTTCAACCGGCGCTTCGATGCGAATTTCGCCCGTGTGCGCCAGGCGGTGGCGAGCGGCGAAATCGGAACGCCGCACCTGATGCACATCGTCAGCCGCGATCCGGCGCCCCCGCCGGTCTCCTACGTCAAGGTATCCGGCGGCATCTTCCTGGACATGACCATCCACGACTTCGACATGGCGCGCTTCCTGATCGGAGACGAGGTCGAGGAGGTCTACACTGCGGCCGGGGTGATGGTGGACCCGGAGATCGGCAAAGCGGGCGACCTCGACACGGCGCTGGTGGTGCTGCGATTCAAGAGCGGCGTCATCGGCACGATCGACAACAGCCGCAAGGCGGTCTACGGCTATGACCAACGGGTGGAGATCCTGGGCAGCCAGGGATCGATCGCGACCGGAAACTGCTACCCCAACCAGGCGATGATCTCGACGGCCACGGCGGTCCGGCGGGACCTGCCGCTGAACTTCTTCATGGACCGTTACACGGAGAGCTTCGCCAGCGAGCTGCGGGCGTTCGTGGGCGCGGTGCTCGAAGACAGGCCGACGCCGGTAACCGGCATCGACGGGCGCATCCCGGTGGTCATGGGCCTGGCCGCGCGCAGGTCCTACGACGAGCGCCGGCCGGTGCGGCTGGAAGAGGTGGGGTAGGCGCCCCGGCCGTGGGTAGTGTCTGAAAGCTGCGTTGAACCGAAAACAGCGAACGCTTATACTCCGCCAGTTTCCGGCTCACCATAGAAGTATGCCATCTGATCGCAGTTCGTTGAAAGCCCTCAAAAACCTCATCTCCGAAGTAGACCTCATCCTCGAAACAACTCCCCTACCGCAAAATCGAACAGCCCGCAGCCGTGAACTGCTCGGCGCAGCCCTAGCCCTCACCGACGATCTTCTGAAGCAGGACCGCATGAATCCGGCAGCCATCATGGGGCACAGAGGCGGAAGCGCCACGGCCCGCAAGCTCGGCTCCGAGCACTTCCGACAGCTTGCAGCCATGAGGAAGACGCGGGCGGGCGGCAGGCCGAGATCTAGGTTTCCGACCGCCTGAAAAGGTTCGAGTTAGGCAACCGGCAGACGAGGGGGCACTGGATTTGGCGGCTGGCTGACGCTCTGTGCGGCGTGCAGCTCCGGGAATTTCCGGTTTGGACGTGTTTCCCGCTTGCGGAAGCCTTTTTCAGGCGCAACGCCTCCCGGCTCGCGACCTCCGAGCCCGTTTGGTCAGTGTCGGAGTGTTGCAGGTAGCCGGGCGTTCGGCCGTCGCCACGAGGTTTCTGGTACTGGAACAGCTTTCGGGCCTTGCGGCGCGTGAACTGCCAGTTGATCCTGGTCCGCTGGCGGTCAGTCTTGCGGTTCCAAGCCCGCGTTTCCCGTTTCAACGTGCTCAGGTCCGGGATCCGCCGATTTCCGAGACATTGCCGCGAGAACAAGCTGAGTTCGATCTCCGCCTGGTTCAGCCAGCTTCCGTGCTTGGGGGTGTAGTGGACCGCGAGCCGGTCTCAAAGATCTCCGCCCTCCTGCTCGCCAAAGGAGTCGACCAACGATTTGCGGCAGTGGATATTGAGGTTATCCATGACCAGGTGGATGGTCTCCGCGGAGGAGTATTGCTCCACGACGTGACTCACCACCTGGGCAAACTGAGCGGCGCAGCGGTCAGGAGTGGCGGTGGTGAAGTGCCGGCCCGCCTTCGGCTCCACAACGCCAAATACGTTCGCCGTGCCGCACCGTTTGTACTCGTTGTCCGGTCGGGCCGGCTTCCCAGGTTTGACTGGCATCGGCGGGCGCACGTCGGCGTGCAGCGACACGGGTTTTTCGTCCAGGCAAAGGACCGGTTCGGCCGCATCGTAGGGCTTCTCATAGACCGCCAGTACGTCCTCCATTCTCTCGATGTAGTCCGGGTCCAATTCCGCCACGCACCACATTTTTTTCCCGCCACGGCTTCAAGTCGTGGTCTTGCAACAACACCCGGATTGTCTCTCGGCCCGCGCGAGGAACCAACTTGCGCTTGACGGCTTCCTCCGCCACCAAGCGCACGGTCCAACGCGCACGCCCTTCCGGCGGTTTGCCGCAGACCATGGCGACCACGCGCTGCTTCTGGGAATCGTCCAGAAGCGGCTTAGCGCCGGGCCGCTGCTTGTCATACAGGGCGCGGTCCAGGCCGCCGCTGTTGTAACGGTGAGCGATCTGGCGGACGGCCTTCGGGGTCAGGGGCAGCGCTTGCGCGACTCGGGGCGCGGCGGCGCCCCGGGCGAGTTGCCGGAGAGCCAGGGCGCGCAGGACGACGCGCACCTGCTGAACGCCGGCTTGCAGGAACCGCTCGAGGCGGGAGCGGTCCTTCGACTTGACTTGGATGGAGATTGGGCATCGCGCCATACCCCATGATAAACCAAAACATTTCCTTATGCAACTGTTTTATAGCACCTTTTCAGGCGGTCGAAGACCTAGTGCGCCTTCAAATGAATTCGACAGCTTTTGAGAAACGTGGGGCATGCGGCGGCTCTTCGTGTTGCCGGGGCCTCTGGATAGCTGTCAGTATACACCGGACGTTTCTTCCCTGAGCAGTCTCGGGACTCCAGCACCGCCTTGATTTCGTCGGACAGCTCGGGAGGGAGGAGCCGGAAACAGATGCTGGCCCCAGCGGAGAAGGCTGCTGGGGCCAGCGTGCTCCCGCAGGAGAACAGGAAGCGCGAAGCGTGTCGATGCGTCAGGCAACCACGTACAGCGTGTTTCCGTGACGGTTCACCAGAAGCAGGGGATCCTTCCCCGCGCGCTGCATGGCCTGCTGGAAGTCCGTCACGTTCTTGACCGGCGTGCGGTTCACTTCCTGGATCACATCGCCTTCCTGCAGACCGGAAGAAGCCACCGGACTGGAAGGACTAATATCGGTCACAATCACGCCCGGGGTGTTGGCCGGCAGATTGAGTTCTCGTGCAGCTTGGGGCGTCACGTTTTGCACCGAGACTCCTTGCAGAGCGCCGCCGGGATTCGGCCCCTCGGCCTTCGCCCGTTCTTCTCCAGTCGGCTGCAGTTCACCCAGCTTGGCCGTCATCTCGCGAGTGCTGCCATTTCGCAGTACTTTAAGGGTGACGGTAGAATCAGGCTGCATCATCGAAATGCTCATCCGCAGTCGGTTGCTGTCCGACACGGGTTTGCCGTTGAGTTCCAGTATGATGTCGCCCTTCTCCACGCCTGCCTTTTGGGCCGGACTGTTGGGGCTCACATCGCCGACCAAAGCACCCTGCTCCTCCTTGGTGTCGAAGGCTTTGGCGATCGCCGAGGTGACATCCTGCGGAACGATTCCCAGGTATGCGCGGATGACCTTTCCATTCTTAAGAATCCCGTCCGTGACCTGACGTGCCAGGTTCACAGGCACGGCGAATCCAATTCCCTGGTTTCCCCCAGATCCGTGGGAGAGGATGGCGGTGTTGATGCCGATTAGCTCGCCGCGGTCGTTGACCAGTGCGCCGCCGGAGTTGCCGGGGTTGATAGGCGCGTCAGTCTGGATAAAGTCCTCATAGTCCTCGATGCCGAGGCCGCCACGACCGGTCGCGCTGACGATACCCATGGTGACAGTCTGCCCGACACCGAAGGGATTGCCGATGGCCAACACAAAATCACCGACTTGGGCCTTCGAAGAGTCCCCGATCGTGACGTATGGCAAATTCTCACCGTCGATCTTGAGCACCGCAATGTCGGTCTTGGCGTCCCTGCCCACGACGTGAGCTTTGAATTCCCGCCTGTCTGATAGGGTCACCTGGACATCCGTCGCTGCATCGACGACGTGATTGTTCGTGAGGACGTAACCCTCCGGACTCACGATCACGCCGGAGCCCACGCCCTGCTCACGACGCTCCCGCGGAACGTTCGAGCCGCCCCCGAACTGATCACCGAAGAATTGACGGAAAAAGGGGTCCATCCGACCCGGCCCGTCAAACCCCGCCGGGGTCTTCATGACTCTCGAGGAAGACACCTTGACCACAGCCGGCAGCGCCTTTTTCACCACCGGAGCAAAACTGTTCCTACTCGGTCCCTCGTTCGGATCCGCGAACTAAAATGTGGCCGGCGGCCTTGCGCTCGATGTGGTGATGCTCGCGCGAACGGCTCCCAGCCCTCCGACAGCCAATACCAGGCCTAAACCGAAAGCCAGGACCTTCGGACGCCTCCAAAAACTTAATTCCTTCATGTTGCCTCCTGATTCCCAATTCTCTTGTCTTCGGAGCCCGGGGCCGAGCCGCCGGGTTCCGTCTCCAATTCGATAGACGCACCAGCAGACCTCTCCCGTCATCGCGACGACTGAGTACGGCAGGCCCCGGAGACTGGGTAGGGCGACTGCCCTCTAGCCGTCTAATGTAAGTCAGATCTTGAAGGAAGTGGCAAGTTTTCTGGCAAGTTCAGGAGGCCTTGGCTTGCGGGAAGGCCTGATAAATCAGTTCGTCGAGCTGCGCGTCGACGCGGTTGAGCGACGCCCGGAGCGGGAACGGCAGAACGGCGTCATTGCTGGTGAACACGGCTACGGCGGGACGGAACACGCGTGCTTCGAGTCGGCTGAACAAGCGGGCGACCTTCCAGCCATAGGGCGTCAGAAAGTAGCGATGGGTTTTTGGTGGACGGAAGATCAGCCCCTTCAGTCGTAGCCGCCGCAGATCGTAGGTCATCTGATTGGTGGTGTATTCTTCGCTGGTGACGCCCAGCAGATCGACCACCAGCGCCCGCAGATCGCGATTGTGGAAACCGTCGATGAGGTGCTGAAACAGCGTCAGCGCCAGAAACAACGCCATGACGCGGGGTTGGCCGAACTTCAGAGCTGGCGCCTTCTCACCGTCTTCGGTGACGGTCGGTTGCACCACGCGTTGGATGCTGTCGCCGCTCAAGCCACTGTTGTGGCTGACACGTTCGACTTCCAGCAAGCGCCGATTGATTTCTCGGCCGATCTTTTGCAGGTAGGGCAGATTGGACAGACCCTTGTTGACGTTAAAGTCGTTCGGGTTGCGGAACGTTCCTTCCGTCCGGCAGCCCCGACCTTTCTTGAAATATTGCTTCAGGTCGAAGTTCTTGTAGTTGCTGTGCAGGCTCGGATGCACTCCGTCCTGAATCACGCGAGTGCGGAACTCCCTCGGCGTCTTCTTGGTCACCACTCGGTCGAAGATCAACTGCACCCGGTCGGGCCGCCCCAGATCCAGATTGTCGCGAATGATCTCTTCGAAGAACCCGCGGCCCCGTAGCGGCCGGTCGAAGATCTGCGTCAGGCTCACTGCCATCTGCCAGATCGACAGATTCCAGTCGTAGCCG
>Ga0315277_10010372_pt1 | contig 11797 bp, 10 predicted proteins | sample YL17G05_15_MG_FD_203695 | JGI IMG/M metagenome (GOLD analysis project Ga0315277, IMG submission 203695) | Sediment microbial communities from Yellowstone Lake, YNP, Wyoming, USA - YL17G05_15 | ecosystem: Environmental > Aquatic > Freshwater > Lake > Sediment | place: USA: Wyoming | collected...
CGCGGGCCGGCATTTGCCGGCCCGCGCTTGAGCTTGAGCTTGTGCTCTCTAGGACGCTCCGAACGCCTCCTGGCGCTTGTGGAGCAAGGCCCACTGCGCGTCAATCTGGCGCTGGGCCTCGGCTATCACCGCCTTGCCCTTTTCGTCCTTGAACAGGTGGCTGAACCGGCCCTGCGGCTTCATGAACTCCTCGACCGGCTTCTTCTCCTTCGGCTCGTAGTTGATCTTGTACTTGCCGTTCTCCCACTCGTAGATGGGCCAGAAGCAGGTGTCGGCCGCGAGCTTTGACATCTCGACGGTCAGGTTGCCGGCGTGCTGCCAGCCAAGCGGGCAGGGCACGAGCACGTTCAGGAAGCTCGGCCCGTCCGCGGCCAGCGCCTTGCCGACCTTGGTGACGAGGTCGTTCCAGAGCGCGATCGTGGTCTGCCCCGCGTACCCCGGGTTGTGGGCGATGACTATCTCCATGATGTCCTTGCGCGGCACCGACTTTCCCGGTATCACCGACCCGGCCGGCGAAGTCGTCGTGTGCGCGCCGTAGGGCGTGGCCGAGCTGCGCTGGATCCCGGTGTTCATGTAGCCTTCGTTGTCGGTGCAGACGTAGAGGAACTTGTGCCTGCGCTCGAACGCGCCGGAGATTGCCTGGAACCCGATGTCGTAGGTGCCGCCGTCACCGCCGAACGCGATGAACTTCACGTCATCCTTGATGTTGCCCATCTTCCGGTGGAAGTTGTAGGCCGCGATGACGCCGGACGCGGTCGAAGCCGCGGTTTCGAACGCGGTGTGAATCATCGGTATCTGCCAGGCCGCGTGCGGGTAGATGGACGAGAAGATCTCGGTGCAGCCGGTCGGCATGATGCCGACCACCGGCTGGGGCGCGGCCAGCAGTATCTGCCGCACCGCCAGCGCCTCGCCGCAACCGGCGCAGGCGCGGTGGCCGCTTGAGAAGAGCTCGGGATTCTTGCAGAGGTCCTTCAGTCTTGCCACGACTACTCCTCTCCCCGGCTTTGGCTTTTGACTTTTGGCTTTTGACTTCTGACTTGCGCTCGGATGAGGTCCGTAATTCCGCCTTCTGACTTCTGCCTTCTGACTTCTGACTTCGTCCTCATCGTCTACCTCACTCCGATGTAGGTCACGAGGTCTTCCTTCTTGCCCGCGTACGCCTGCTCCAGCACCGTCGCGGCGTCGGCGAGCGAGAACTCCTTGCCGCCGAGCCCGTACACATACGAGAGCATCCTGGGCCGCTGGGGTGAGTCGTAGAGCGCCGAGCTTATCTCGGTGAAGAGCGCGCCGCCCCACGCGCTGACCGTGTCGGCGCGGTCCATCACCGCGACCGTCTTGAACTTCGCGAGCGACTTCTTCAGCACCTGGTGCGGCAGAGGCCGGAACACGCGCAGCTTCACCATCCCGACCTTCTTCCCCTGGTTGCGCATCGTGTCGACCGCGTCGCGCATCGTGCCGCAGGCCGAGCCCATCAAGAGCACAACCGCTTCAGCGTCCTCGCAGCGGTACTCATCGATGATTCCGTAGCCCCGGCCGAACTTCTGCTTGAACTCGGTCTGCACCGCCTCGATTATCAGCAGCGCCTGGTTCATGCCCTCAATCTGCGAACGCTTGAACTCGAAGAAATAGTCCTGCATCGTCGCCGGGCCCACCAGAATCGGCTTCTTGATGTCGAGCAGGTTGTAGTTGGGCCTATAAGGCCCGATGAACTCGCGCACCGGCTTGTCCTCGAACGTCTCAATCCGCTCCATGCAGTGGGAAAGGATGAACCCGTCCACCGCGCAGATCGCCGGAAGCGACGCCCGCTCGGCAATCTTCACGCACTGGATGAGCGTGTCGTAGCCTTCCTGCACTGTCTCGCAGAAGAACTGCAACCAGCCCGAGTCGCGCGACGCGAGCGAGTCCGAATGGTCGCCGTGGATGTTCAGCGGCGACGAAACCGAGCGGGAGGCGATGGGCATCACGATCGGCAGCCGGAGGCCGCCGGCGATGAACAGCATCTCGTGCATCAACATCAGCCCCTGCGACGCGGTCGCGGTCATCGTCCGACAGCCGGACGCGGCCGAACCGATACAGGCGGCCATCGCCGAATGCTCGCTCTCCACCGCCACGAACTCGGAGTCCACCTTGCCGTCGCTTACATACTGGGCGAAAATCTGCACGATTTCGGTCGAGGGCGTAATCGGGTACGCGGCGACCACGTCCGGGTTTATCTGCCGCATCGCAAACGCCAGCGCCTCATTCCCCGTCTTCGCAAGTATCACGTCCGCCTCCTCTGCATCTTGCACCTTGCATCTTGCAGTTTGAATCTGTTCACTTGCGCTCCTCTTCCATCTCAATCGCGTGGGCCTTGGGCGGGCAGACTTCGGCGCAGATGCCGCAGCCCTTGCAGTAGTCGTAGTTGATGCCGGTCACCTTGCCGTCCTTGACCATGACGGCGGCGTCCGGGCAGTAAATCCAGCAGTTCAGACAGTGGATGCACTTCTCCGCGCTCCAGCAAGGGCGCCGCGAACGCCACGCGCCGGTCTTGTTCTCGAGCACGGCCTTCGGGTCGTCGATAATCGCCCCGCACGGCAGCTCTTTCCAACTCTTCAGCTTCGCCATGTCAGTTCGTCCCCTTCTGTTCGCTCGGGCCGGCATTCTGAATTCTGGTTTCTGGTTTCTGAATTCTGAATTGTCTGTCCATGGCTCAGCATCTCACTTCCTCGTACGCCCGGCGGATGCTCACCAGGTTCGGCTCGACGAACTTCTCCTTGCCGCCCCGGAACTTCTCACCCAGCTTGTGCTTGATCGCCTCCATCATCGGCTCGAACGCGAGTACGCCGGTTGCCTTCACCAGCGCGCCGAGCATCGGCGTGTTGGGCACGTTCTTGCCCACGGTCTCCATCGCTATCTTCGACGCGTCCACCACGTAGAGCTTGATGCCGGGCGGCAGGTTCAACCGCTTGCGCAGTTCGGCCGGGTCAACGTTCGAGTTCACGAGCAGGATGCCGCCATCCTCCAGGCCCTCAGTCACCCTGGCCGGCTCAATCAGCGAAGCGTCGAGCACGACCACCACGCGGGGATTCTTCATCCCGGCGTGAGAACGGATCGGCTTGTCCGAAAGCCGGTTAAACGCGGCCACCGGCGCGCCCATCCGCTCCGGCCCGTACTCCGGAAAAGCCTGGATGTAGAGCCCGGTATCCAGCGCGGCTTCGCCGAACAAGAGCGCCGCGGTCTTCGCGCCCTGCCCGCCGCGCCCGTGCCAGCGGATTTCCAGCGGCTGGCCGCCGAGCATACTGCAAGATTCAGCCATCAATACCTCCAATCATTCGTCAATCGTCAGACTAGAATCGTCATTGCCGACAGCCCGCGTCCGGGCTCCGTCATTCGCCACTCGACATTCGTCATTTCTATGTTGTCTGTGCGGACTCCAATGCTACCATCCCGCCGCCGGAAGTCAACCCAGCGGCCCGGCGACTTCGCCGCAGGCCGCAGACTCTGCTAACGAGAAAGGAGCCCGCGACTAGCGGCTAGGAACTGGCGCTACCCCCGCTCACGATTACCTGACCCCTACTCCCTGCCCCATCAGCCTCTCAGCCTTGACCCGTCCTTAACCTTAACCTCAACCTCAGCCTTAACCTTTGCCTCTGCCTCTACCTGCCGCTTCGCCCGCTTGCCGTCAGGTCAGGGTGATGCCGAAAACGTCCTTGGCGAGTCTCCTCAAGACTCGGTCGTCGAGCCCCAGGGCAAGCCACTTATCCTTCCTCGACTGGGCGCAGATGACCAGGCTTGCGCGGGTGTACTTCTTGGTGCACTTCCAGACCTGCTTCGCAAAGGCGTGGTAGAGGATGCGGACGGGCGGCGCGACCTGCTCCCGGGCGAACCACCAGTCTCTGAAGGCGGTTTCGAGGGCCTCGGCCTCGCGGGCAGAGACCGCGTAGTTGGCCGTCATGATGGGGAGCATGGCCAAGCGCTTCAGGCGAACTGTGACCGGGTCGGTCTTGGCGTTGTACTTGGCTTTGCGTTGGTTGGCGGTACGCATACGAGAATATAGCTCCGGGCTCCGGGCCGTCAAACCGGCGCCCTCGGAGCTTGGGGCACTAGACCCCTTGACTCCTCGAATCCTAGACCCCTGTCCGTTGTTCCACTTGCCCCCTCGACTACTCACCGACGTCACCCTGAGCGAGTCCGACGAATCGAAGGGTCTCGCCTTGTGCTCTATCACTAGCGCGCCTCACTCTACTAGCTTCGCGTCGCGTAACCTGCAAGCCACAACTCGCAACGCGTTCTGCCCCTCTGCACTGGAAACTGGCACCTGGTCACTGGACACTCGGGCGCACCGCGCCCGCCTTGACTTCCGTCCCAGCCCGGATATGTTCTTGACGATGAACGCGGATGTTCGTTCAGCCTTGACGTGGAAGGAACTAAACGAGATGTCCCCAGACCCACCGCGATTCAGTGCGGGCGAAGAGAACGTCAGCAAGGAGTAGTAGATGACAACAAGGAAGAATCGGACAATCGGGATGCTGACGGTTTGCATGGCGGTCGCCGCAAGCATCGGAACCGCTTCAGCGGATTGGGTCGCGACCACGGTGGCCGCAGGCACAAACCCCTATGCCGTGGCGGTGAACCCGGTCACAAACAAAATCTACGTCACGAACTACGGCGGCGTCAATGTGACGGTGATCGATGGCGCGACCAACGCCACGACTCTGGTGACTGCGGGCACTACCCCCATCGCCGTGGCCGTGAACCCGGTCACGAACAAGATCTATGTCGTGAACAACAGCAGCAACAATGTGATGGTGATCGACGGCGCGACCAACAACACGACTCTGGTAGCGGTAGGTTTGCATCCCCGTGACGTGACGGTGAACGTGGTCACGAACAAGATCTACGTCGCGAATAGTGGCAGCGACGATGTGACGGTGATCGACGGCGCGACTAACGACACGGCCCTGGTGGCCGCGGGCACAAACCCCCGTGCCGTCGCGGTGAACCCGGTCACGAACAAGATCTACGTCGCGAACTATGGCAGCGCCACTGTGACTGTGATCGACGGCGCAACGAATGCCACAACCCTGGTGGCCGCGGGCACAAACCCCTGGGGCGTGGCGGTGAATCCGGTCACAAACAAGATCTATGTCGCCAACAGATACAGCGACAATGTGACGGTGATCGATGGCGCGACCAACGACACGGCTCTGGTGGCCGCAGGCACAGAGCCCCTGTTCATGGCGCTGAACACGGTGACGAACCGAATCTACGTCGGGAACTGGGGCAGCGACAATGTGACGGTGATCGATGGTGCGACCAACGACACGGCACTGGTGGCCGCAGGCACAGACCCCAATTACATAGCTGTGAACCCGGTCACGAACAAGATCTACGTCGCCAACGCGCTCAGTGCCGATGTGACGGTGATCGACGGCGCGACCAACGACACGACTCTGCTGCGCTCAGGAGACCCTCGTGGCGTGGCTGTGAACCCGGTCACGAACAAGATCTACGTATCGAACTGGGGCACCAGCGATGTGACAGTGATCGACGGCGCGACCAACGACACGGCCACGGTGCCCGCAGGATCGACCCCCTGGGGCGTGGCGGCGAATCCGGTCACGAACAAGATCTACGTCGCGAACTACGGCGGCGACGATGCGACGGTGATCGACGGCGCGACCAACAGCGCGACTCTGGTGGCAGTGGACTCGAACCCCTGCGCCGTGGCGGTGAATCCGGTCACAAACAAGATCTATGTCGCCAACAGATACAGCGACAATGTGACGGTGATCGATGGCGCGACCAACGACACGACAGCGGTGCCCGCAGGCATGTCCCCCACTGCCGTAGCGGTGAACCCGGTCACGAACAAGATCTACGTCACGAATAGCGGCAGCGACAATGTGACGGTGATCGACGGCGCGACCAACGACACCGCTCTGGTGGCCGCAGGTTCGGCCCCCACTGCCGTGGCGGTCAACCCGGTCACGAACAGAATCTACGTCGCGAATAGCGGCAGCGACAATGTGACGGTGATCGACGGCGCGACCAATGACACGACTCTGGTGACGGCAGGCTTCAGCCCCGACGCCGCGGCGGTGAACCCGGTCACGAACAGGATTTACGTCGCGAACTACGGCAGCGCCAGCGTGACGGTGATCGACGGCGCGACCAACGCCACGACTACGGTGGCCACAGGCGCGAGCCCTTATGCCGTGGCGGTGGACCTGGTCACGAACAAGACATACGTCGCGAACTACGGCAGCGCCAATGTGACGGTGATCGACGGCGCGACCAACGTCACGACTACGGTGGCCACAGGCTCGAACCCCTATTGCCTGGCGGTAGACCCGGTCACAAACAAGGTCTACGTCGCGAACCGGGGCAGCGCCAGTGTAACGGTGATCGACGGCGCAACCAACAGCACGACTATTGTGGCCGCGGGCACAACGCCCTCGGGAATTGCGGTGAACCCGGTCACGAACAGAATCTACGTCGCGAACCGGAACAGCGACAACGTGACAGTGATTACGGACGCGCCGACCAACGATACTAAGGTGCATGCAGCATTCGACCGGCTGCCGGGTGATACGACTTCGTTCGGTCGCCCGACCCTGACCGGCAAAGGGGTCAACCGTTCCTCACCCGGCCGGACGGCGATGATGGGGGCATGCAACCGGCTGAATACCACGCAGACGGCGTGGGACTGGGCGACCGTCACCTCCGGCGCCGGGACCGATTCCATCACGTGGACCTACAACTGGGGCGCGGACTCGCTGATTGCGGGGGAGAACTTCGTCTGCGCCCAGCCGCTGGAGTCCGACGCCGGAATCACTAACAACCTGGGCTTGGGCACGCCCTTTGCAGGCAACCTCGAGGTGTACCCGGTATATCGGATAGGATTCGCCGCCGGGGTCGAGGAGAGCCCCAAGCCGCAAGCCACAAGCTTCAAGCTTGGGCCGACCATCATCCGCGGCGTGCTGGTGCTCGGCGCAGTAGACAGTAGACAGAATACAGCATGCAGGGCGGAACTGCTGGACGCAGGGGGCCGGAAGGTGATGAGGTTGCAACCGGGTGCGAACGACGTACGACATCTGGCGCCGGGAGTGTATTTCTTGCGCGGAGCGGGAGCCGGAGGCCGGGGCCGGGGTGAAGTGCACAAGATGGTACTGACGAAGTAGCTGCGGACGCGAAGGAGGACTTGTGAAGATCAAATCGATATTGCTAACTGCCCTGGCGTTCTGCGCCATCCACGCGCGGAGCGTGGAAATGGCTGGGAATCCTTGGGTTCCGTCAGCCTGGGGCACGCGACCCAGGCTCGTTGGCTTGCTCCCCGAGGGAGATGCGATCAGAACCGCGCGGGGGCCTGCGGTGTCATGCCAGGAAGAGAAACCGGCATCCGTCGATGGCGGGATCTCGCTCTACCTGCGCAAGGTTACCGGCACAATCCAGCTGGCTGGTCGTGCGAGTAGCGATACCTACCAGACGTATTTTCACGTGCCGATACCGTTTCACGAGCAAGCGCCGATACTGCTCCAGGTGACCTGTCCTCAACTGATCGACTATCGCTTCCTGACCGAGGACCCGCCGAATCTTATGGTAGCAGCCCGTATGGCGAACGCCGATAACGCCGTGCTCGACTGGACGGCCTGGGTGCTGGTCAAGGAGAACACATACGCAGATCTTCCTTCGTACGTGCCGATTCCGACGCCGGACCAGTTGCCGGATTCGGTCAAGCCGTGGCTGGAAGAGACCGACTGCTGCCAGATCACTGCCCCAATCGTCCAGTTCAAGGCCGACTCGGTGCGCGATACCACGACCAACCTGATGAAGCTGGCCGAAGACGTCAGCAGGTTCTGCGCCACACTTCCCGCCGAGACCGCATCACACGATCCCGGAGCTTGCGACGCTGCGTATGCCCTCCAGTGGGGCGCCGCTTGCACTGGGTGCGCCAATGCCGCGGCAGCTCTGCTTCGGGCGAACGGCATTCCGGCCCGGGTGTTGTTGAACGTTCCGGTCGTCGCGCCGTCGTTCATGCACTATATCATCGACTACTACGTCCCGGGTTATGGTTGGGTGAGAATGGAGAGCATCGGAGGCATAAACCCGATGCCGCCTCAGGACCATCTGGTTGTGCGTGCCTGCAATCCGGGAGACGAGTTTCCACTCTGGCAACCGTACGGCGTCGAAGGCGATTGGCACTCATCGGACTCGGCCTTCGGAGGTTGGTTCTTCGGTCACGAGGCCTTCGCAGTCCTCACGCTCAGCGACTCGAGCGAACAGGTTGACTACGCGATAGCGCTGACCGACTGGGTCTTCGGCTACTACTCCGCCTATTCCGGCATCCGTCTGACCCCGGCTGAGTCTGCCGCTTTCGCGTCCGGGCTGGGCCATCAGACAGATGCCCTCGCTCGCATTCAGGCGAGCGACCTGCCGGGTTACATCATAGACATGGAGGAGGCGCTGATTGACTATCAGAACGTCAATCCGGCGCCGGTCGAGACCCTCTTCTCCGAGGACTTCGAGAATGGCCCGGTTGGATGGACCCACGGCGGGAGCCAAGACGAGTGGGAACTGGGCACTCCGACCTTCGGGCCGGCAAGTGCGCACTCGGGCCAGAACTGCTGGGGCACCAACCTGGACGGTCCGTATGCGAACAACGACGACTGCTGGTTGCAGTCGCCGCGGATTGACCTTTCACGCTTGGCAAGCGCCAATCTCAGCTTTTGGATTTGGAACTCGGTTCAGGATCTATACGCGTACGACCCGGTCTGGGTCGAGATCTCCAGCGACGGTACGACGTTCCGCCAACTGACCAATGGAATGGGCGGTGTGAACGACGACCCGGTGATACCGTCGACCGGCGGCTGGCACCACTTGGTTCTTGACCTCGTCCAGTACCTGGGGGACACTGTGCGATTGAGGTTCAGGTTCTGGTCCGACGGCAGCGTCGTTTTCGCCGGTTCCTACATCGATGACGTTCGGATCTCCGGCCGGCGGGCAAGTACGGGCATCGCAGAAACACCGAACGTGGAAGCTCGAACAGCGAACCGGCTGCCGACTGTTGTTCGAGGTGTGCTTCGCTTGCCGGCGAGCGCAAGCATCAAGCCTCAAGCCACAAGCTGCCTGTTGGATGCGTGCGGGCGGAAGGTGCTCGACCTTCTACCTGGGCCAAATGACGTGTGGACGCTGGCGCCGGGGGTGTACTTCGTGAGAGAAGCCCAAGCGCAAGCCAAGACCGTTCGCAAGATCATCCTGACCAAATAGGACAGGAGGTTTCACCGACAAGGGCTGCCCGTGTTCCTGCGGGCAGCCCTTACTGATACCGCTGCACGGCCTTGGGCAGCAGTCTGCCCCTAGGGCGTCGGCGCGGGGACGCTGAAGACGTCGGTGCGGATGGCGGCGAGGACGTCGGGCCTGAGACCGCGGTTCTGCCATTTCTCCAGCAGCACCTGGGCTTCTTTCGCCAGCGTCGGGCCGGAGATGGTTCGGCCGTGCGAGAGGCGGAAGAGCTGCCGGGCATAGTCGAGGTAGAAGACGATGTACATCGTGTCGATTCCTGAGGCGCTCAGCACCTGCTTCGTCTCCGTTTCCATCGTGCACAAGGCGATCATCGAAGCCTGGTAGCGTTCGCTCATGTCGGCATAGATGCGGGCAGTCGTCTGTGCCGCTATCTCGGGCGAGTACTTCGCCTTCCAGCGCGATAGTCTGCGAGTCACGTCGGACATGGTGAGTCTCCTTTCCGGCCATCAGGCCGGGTTCTTGACCTTTCGGACCTCGGGGGTCGTGGAGCCGACAGCCGGTCCACACGGCCTCCTAATGTATTAGTGCGCTCTCATGGGCAGAACGTAACATGGAATCTCATAGACTCGAACGATGACGGTCCCAACCGGCGGCCTGCGGCCCGAGGCCCAAGCCGGCACTTGCACCTGCAACAGGGGGGTCAATCCGGGGGTGACTCCGGGGTTCAACGCCGAGTACAATGCGGCCATCAATGTGGCCGTCAATCAGGGACTTAGCTCGGACTTCAGCACCGGGAAGAAGACCGGAGCCAGCGCGGGGAAGAACGCCGAAGTCAGCCCGGCACACAAGGGCGCAGTCAACCGCGCCATCAGCGCCACAGCCAGTTCGGGGTCGAGTTCGGCAGCCAACTGCGCCGTGACTCGCACTTTCACTTACGCTTTCAGTCGCGAGATAAGTGGCGCAGTCAGTCGCGGGCCGAATTCGCGGCTAAGTGCTGAAGTCAGGGCCGAAGTGAAGGCCGCAATCCCGATGCGAGTGCCGGGCGGAGCGCCGTGGATCAGGACCACATCTGTCTACGCTATTGGTGTGTGTCCGAACACAATGCCCACCCACTACGGGTAGTAGCTCGCTGCTCCCCAGCCACAATTCTGTCGGGGAGTGGGCGGCCCACCTACTGCCTGGGGGGTAGCCTCTGCCGAGACACTTCGCGGTACGACTAACCCCACAACTGCCGGTATTTCTAGTCGAACAACAAGCCGAACGACGCCGCGAAGAACTTGCGGAACAACTGCTGGAACGACTTCAGGAACAGGAAAAGGTCCAGGTTGAGGTCAAGGTCGAGATTCAGGTTGAGACACAGGTCGCTATTCAGGTGCAGATACACGTGCCGACGCAAGCGAGCACACGGCTGAGGATACCTCTGCAGGTACTTCCTGGCGAACTTCGCCGCGTACTTTGAGAGACACAAGGCCTTTCCCGACGAGCCTTCCGACGAGCTTTCCAGTGAACTTCGGCGGCTACGATTGTGGCCGCGACTGGACCACGATTCCGCGCGTGCGGCGTCTCGCCTGCCGTCAGCGCAAGCCGTGAGCCGTTGTCCGTGAGCCGTAAACCGTGCACCGTAGACCATAGGCCGTCAGCCGTGAGCCGTTAGCCGTCGGCCGTTCGCCCCGCTGCCTTGACAGCCGGGCCTAGGAGGGAGACCCAGCAAGCAGCCGGCGGAGGGCGAACGGGGATGGTCGGCGCATTCTCTGCTGCGGCCGTTTCCGCAGCATCTGGTCAATCCGCTCGAGCAGATCGGCAATGCTCCCGGCCGCCAGCCCGGCTTGCTCCAACAGCTCCCGTACCTGGTCCCGGCCCAGCCGGTCGTCGCACCTAGATAGCCCCAGCAGCGCCTGCCGCAAGCCGTTGGCCACGCCGGTAGCCAGCAGGATAACCATGGACTCCGCCAGTGTCAGCACCGCCTGCTTGTGCAGCCCCTTGTCCGCCAGGATGAGGCCGACATTGCCCAGCTCGGTCGCAACGCCTGCCTGGTAGCCGATCTCGCGCTCCAGCGCCAGCGCATCCTCATGGAAAACCAATGCCTCGTCGAGTTCGCCCCGGTAGCGGTGGATGCTCCCGATATTGCCCAAGGCGCTCGCCTCGCCCCATCGGTCTCCGGCCTCGCGCGATATCGCGAGCGCCTGCTCATAGCGCGGCAGCGCCTCGTCGAGCTCGTCCTTGTCACAGTAAACGCTCGCGATATTGCCCAGGCAGCTCGCCACGCCCCGCTTGTCCGCGAGACTGCGCGATATTGCCAGCGCTTCCTCATGGAACTGCAGCGCCTTGTCGAGTTCGCCGCTGTCGCGGTGGATGTTCCCCATGTTGCCGAGGTAGGGCGCCGCGGCCCGTCGGTCACATAATCTGCGGACCTCGGCCAGCGCTTCGCTCAACGCGTTGAGCGCGCCGAAGAATTCCCCGCAGTCATGGAGCATGACCCCGATGTTGCCAAGGGGTGGAGCTATGCCCTTCTTGTCCCCGCACCATCTCGCCAGTCGCGCCGATTCGAGATGGTGCGGGGACAAGAAGGGCA
>Ga0315277_10010373_pt1 | contig 11797 bp, 8 predicted proteins | sample YL17G05_15_MG_FD_203695 | JGI IMG/M metagenome (GOLD analysis project Ga0315277, IMG submission 203695) | Sediment microbial communities from Yellowstone Lake, YNP, Wyoming, USA - YL17G05_15 | ecosystem: Environmental > Aquatic > Freshwater > Lake > Sediment | place: USA: Wyoming | collected...
GCGGCCCCACCGGCACCGGCAAGACCCACCTCGGGATCGCCATCGCCTACCGCGCCATCCAGAACGGCTACGAGGCCCTGTTCACCAGCGCCGCCGAGATGATCGAGGCGCTCTCCGTCGCCGCACACCGCGGCGAGATGGCCAGGACCCTCGTCCACTACACCCATCCGCCAGTGCTGGTGATCGATGAGGTTGGCTACCTCGCGGTCGGCGGTGACGCCGCCAACCTGATGTTCCAGGTCGTCAACGAGCGCTACCTGCACCGGCGGCCGATGCTGTTCACCACCAACAAGCCGCTCGCCGCGTGGGGGCTGGTGCTGCACGATCCCGACCTCGCCGAGGCGATCCTCGATCGTGTGCTCGAGCGCGGGCGGCTGGTGGAGCTACGCGGCGCGTCGTATCGTACCCGGCACCTCAAGCGTGCCGAACCAGACCGGAGTCCCGGCCGCCAACCGGCAGGAATATCCGGAAATCACCGGCAGGACTTCCCGGAACCCACATCCGTCTCATCATTGAGTCTACCATGGAAGACCACTGCCCGATGCTGGTGCCTTGTGTCTCCCGAGCACCGGGAGGGAGTACGGAAGGCGGGTACATGGCCCTGGCGCGGCACGGGCGGTTCGAGTCGGGCCCTCGGGGCGTTGTGACGCGTCCGGCGTCCAGAAGATGCAAATCATTCTCGCGGGCCTGCCGGCTGCCCCGCTGGTTCGGCCACGGGGGAGGAGCCTACCCCGTGGGCTCGCAGGCCAAACGAGCCGAAAGGGGCTGTGCGAGTCCGGGTGCCTTCCCCGGTGGGGGGGCAGCATCGCGCCGCGCCCCGGGAATCGCGCTCCAGGGGAGACTCATCCATACCAGGTGAGATCGCCGACGCGCCGAAGCCCCGCGCATGACGGGGCACGAACGGTGGCGCTGATCGTGGCGTGCGGTGGTCCTAGCAGGTGCTTCCGGCATGACCCCTGGCGCCGGGATCATGGCAGCCGGTGATTCCGTCGGCGAGGCGGTCGGGCCGTTCGGCGCGTGGAAGCGCGAAAGGGAGATGCCATGACAGGGCGTGAACGGCGCGGCTTCGCTGCGATGAGCCGCGAGAAGCAACGGGAGATCGCTCGGCGCGGGGGACGCGCCGCGCACCAGAAGGGCACGGCGCACGAGTTCAGCGCGGACGAGGCCCGCGCCGCGGGACGCAAGGGCGGCGTGGCAGTGAGCCGGAACCGCGAACACATGTCGCGCATCGGTCGCGCCGGAGGCCTCAGCTCCCGCGTCGGCCGGCGCATCACCGACTCGCCTCCTCCCGCGGAGGCTCGCGATCAGCAGCCTGGAGAGCAGGAACCGGCTCAGCCACACATTCGGTAGCAGGCGTGGCCCGCCCGGAGCGGGACGGATCGCGAGGAACGACCGCCATTCCGGCCGAGGTCGTGGACGAAGCCTCCTCGTCGGGAAGCGGGCCGGGACCCGACCATAGGAACGGTTTGTCGTACGGACCGTTCCGTAGGAGACTGCCGGCTCGGCGCATCGCCCAGTCGCCGCCCCGGCGTCGGCGTCTTCGGCAGCAGCTGGGAATCTCGGGGCTCCTCGGAATGCCTTCTTCAATCTCGCACAGCTCCAGCGCCCGCGGCTTCCCCGGCGGGACACTCCGGTGCACCCGGCCATGAACGCATCCGTGCGCGTCCTCTTTATCGAGGATTCCAGCGACGACGTGCAGCTCATTCTCCGTGAGCTGCGCCAGGGCGGATTCACGCCGGACTACTCGGTCGTGGACACGGCGGAGGCCATGCGCCAGGCCCTGGCCGGGGGCCGCTGGGACCTGATCATCGCCGAACACTCGCTGCCGGGCTTCGGCGCCCCGGAAGCGCTGTCGGTCCTCGAGCAGAGCGGGCAGGACCTGCCCTTCGTCGTGGTCTCCGGCCATCTCGGCGAGGACTTGGCCGTGGCATGCATGCGGGCCGGAGCCACCGACTATCTGACCAAGGACAACCTCGCGCGGCTGGTTCCGGCCGTCGAACGCGAGTTGCGCGAGGTGGAGCAGCGGCGCCAGCGGCGCGAAGCGGTACAGGCGCTGCGGGCGACCGAGGAGCGCTACCGGCTGCTGGTGGAGAACGTCGCAGACGTGATCACGGTGGTGGACGACAAGGGCCGCATCACCTTTGCGAGCCCCTCCGTGGCCCGCGTGCTCGGGTATGCCCCGCAGGAGGTCGTCGGCCGCCGTTTCCTGGATTTCGTGCACCCGGAGGACGCGAAGCTCGTGTCCGCCGGCCTGGACGAGGCGCTGCTGCGGGGCGCGACGCCGCTGATCACGGGGCTGCGCTTCCGGCATCGCGAAGGCGGCTGGCGCGTCCTGGAAGGGAGCGCGGCGCGCCTGGTGGAACCCGACGGCTCGATGAGCGTCGTGACCGCCGGGCGTGACATCACCGAGCGCATCCGGCTCGAGGCACAGCTCCATCAGTCGCAGAAGATGGAGGCGGTCGGACGGCTGGCCGGTGGGGTGGCCCACGATTTCAACAACCTGCTCACCGTGATCCTGGGTTACAGCAACCTGCTGCTGGACCAGCTGGCCGAGAACCGTCTGCTCTACCAGGAGGTCGACGAGATCAAGCGCGCGGCCGATCGCGCGACGGCGCTGACGCAGAAGCTGCTGGCCTTCAGCCGCAAGCAGGTCCTGAGCCTGCGCCCGGTGAACCTCAACACGGTCGTCGAGGGGATGGCCGACATGCTGCGCCGGCTCATCGGCGAGGACATCGAGCTCGGGATGAAGCTCGACCCCGGCCTCGGCTTCACGCGGGTGGACCCGGGTCAGATCGAGCAGGTCGTCATGAATCTGGCGGTGAACGCCCGCGACGCCATGCCACAGGGAGGCAGGCTCTCCATCGAGACTGCCGGCGTCGAGTTGGACGCCGCCCTCGCGCGCATCCGCGCCCTTCAGGCCGGGCACTATGTCATGCTGGTCGTGACCGACCAGGGGGCCGGCATGGACGAGGCCACGCAGGCACGGCTCTTCGAGCCCTTCTTCACCACCAAGGAGCTCGGCAAAGGGACCGGGCTGGGGCTCTCCACGGCCTACGGCATCGTGCGGCAATGCGGCGGGAGCATCTTCGTCGACAGCGAACCGGGGCGAGGGAGCAGCTTCAGGGTCTACTTGCCGCGTGTGGAGGGTGTGGGCGAGGCGGGGATGGGGGACAGGCTGAGCCCGGGCGAAGCTCGGGGGGACGAGACGATCGTCCTGGTCGAGGACGAACCGATGGTCTGTGCCCTGGTGAGCGAGGTGCTGCGCAAGAATGGCTACCAGGTGCTGGAATTCGCGAACGGGCGTGAGGCATCGGCTCGCCTGCGGCACCACGACGGCCGGATTCACGCGCTGGTCACCGACGTGGTGATGCCGGGGATGAGCGGGATCGAACTGGCGCGGCAGCTCGCGCAGGACCGCCCGGACATCCGCATCCTCTACCTGTCCGGCTACACCGACGATCTGGTCGAGCGCCAGGGCGCGCTGCGGCCAGGCCTGGGTTTCCTGCAGAAGCCCTTCACGCCCGACACGCTGCTTCACAAGGTGCGAGAGCTGCTCGACGCGCCGCCCGGCGCTCCAAGCGACAGCTCTGGCACCCCCGGCACGCGCGGCGGCTGACCTCGGACCTGGGCAACGGCGTGGCGGTGGGTGGCTGCCCGCACCCCACGCCTGCCCACCCGCACCTCCTCGTCCGCTGCTGAGCCCTGCGCCCGCCGCCGGGTTCGCCTCCGCGTCGCATCCGGGCCGGCTCGGTCTCCTCCCGTTTCGCACGGCGTTGTGGCACAGTCCGCGCGGCATGACGAAGCCCGATCCCCAGCGCGCGCGGATTCTATTCGCTCTGGCTCTGGCGCGGGCGCCGGTCCCCGCAGACGCGTGGCACCATCTGCTGGCGGTGGACGTGCCGCGCCAGCGTCTCGTGCTCCTGGACCGCCAGGGGAACGGGCTCGCCGAGTACCGGGTCTCCACGGCGTCCGCCGGGATCGGCGGCGAGGAGGGCTTCCTCCGGACGCCCCCGGGCCTCCACCGCGTCCAGGCGAAGATCGGGGCGGGGGAGCCTGCGGGCGCGGTGTTCGTGAGCCGCGAGCCCACGGGCGAGGTGTGGGACGGCGAGCCGCGCGGCGACGACCTCATCCTCTCCCGCGTGCTGACTCTCGATGGCCTCGAGTCGGGCGTGAACCTCGGGCCCGGCCGTGACTCGCTCGCGCGCTTCATCTACCTGCACGGCACGAACCACGAGCAGGAGCTCGGCGAGCCCGCGTCCCACGGCTGCATCCGCATGGGCAACGCGGACGTCATCGAGCTGTTCGACCGCGTGAGCGAAGGGGACCTGGTCGCGGTGCTCGACGACCTGCCGGTGCCCGACTGGCGCTCCGGCCGCTTCCACTACGCCGGCGTGGCGGGGAGCGGCATGAGCGCGCTCGCCCAGTTCCAGGTGATGCGGGGCGGTGTGGCGAGCGGCAGCGACCGCAGCTTCGACCGCGGCGAGCGCCCGGGCGCCCGCGCGCAGCTCGAACGCCTCGGCATCCGCATCGTGCCGCAGGAGGGCGGCGGGGTGGCGGGGGCGTCGGCAGTCGTGGTCTCGACCGCGGTCGAGCGCGAGGTGCCGGATTACGCAGCGGCTCGGGGGCAGGGCGTGCCGGTCGTGCACCGCTCGGAGCTGCTGGCGCGCTTCGTCGCCGATCACCGCACGATCGCGGTCACCGGCACCAGCGGCAAGTCGACGGTCGTGGCGATGATCTTCGAGATCCTGCGCGCGACCGGAGGCGACCCTTCGGTCATCACCGGAGGCGACCTGGTGGTGCTGCAGCGGCAGGGTCTGTGGGGCAACGCCTGGGCCGGGCGCTCGGACCTGCTCGTGGTCGAGGCCGACGAGAGCGACGGCTCGGTGGTGCGCTACTCGCCCGCGGTGGGCGTGGTCCTGAACCTCCAGCGCGACCACAAGGAGATGGACGAGGTGGCCGCCATGTTCCGCGCGTTCCGTGCACGTGTGCGCGAGGCGTTCGTGGTCGGGGAAGGGGAGAACCTGGCGGAGCTGGCCGGTGGCGCGACCGTGTTCGGACTGGGCCCCGCGGCCGCCGTGTGCGGCACGGACGTGGTGCTCGAGCCGGGCTCGACCGCCTTCACCGTCGAAGACGCCCGCTTCACGCTCCCCGTGCCCGGCCGGCACAACGTGGAGAATGCGCTGGCCGCGATCGCCGCCTGCCGTGCCGTCGGGGTGCCGCTCGCCGTCATGGCGGCGCCGCTCGCCCGCTTCCAGGGCGTGGGCCGGCGCTTTCAGCCCCTGGGCGCCGCGCGCGGCATCGAGGTCGTGGACGACTTCGCGCACAACCCCGCCAAGATCGCGGCGGCCCTGACGACGGCGCAGGCCCGCGCCGGCTCGGGGCGCGTGCTCGCCGTCTATCAGCCCCACGGCTATGGTCCCACGCGCTTCCTGCGCCGCGACCTCGTCGAGACCTTCGTGACCTGCCTGCGCCCCGGAGATCGGCTGTGGATGCTCGAGGTCTTCTACGCCGGCGGCAGCACCGTGCGCGACTTCTCGGCCGCCGACATCGTGGCGGAGATCGCTGCCCCCGCAGTCAGGGCCGAGTTCGCGCCCTCGCGCGAGTGGCTGGTCGAGCGCGTCGCGGCCGAGGCCCGGGACGGCGATCTGGTGCTGGTGATGGGAGCGCGCGATCCGTCGCTCACGCACCTGGGGCGGAGCCTGCTCGCGCGGCTCGGCAGCCCGGAGTCCGCGGGGGCCTGAGCGGCGCGCTGCGTCGAGGCGCCGCACGACGCGGTGCCCCCCTCGGGTGTCACTGCCTTCGGCGGACGAGCCAGAAGTCCCCGCTGTGCGCCGCGACGTACAGCTCGCCGCCGAGCCGGGCGCCGAAGAGGCGCTCCGGCGTCACGCCGCGCAGGAGGAAGTGGTCGTAGGCCGCGCCCTGCGTCGAGTAGTCGAAGAGCTGCGGCAGCCAACCGTTGGCGAGAGGTGGAGGTGGCGTGGTCCGGTATTGCACGGGGGCCTGACGCCACCCGGCGAGGCAGTAATCGGGGATCCCGCCGCGCTCCCGAGCCAGGACTGCCGCGCTGTGCAGGAAGACGGGGTGGCTGACCACTCGTGAATGCCGGTCGAACATGAGTCCCATGATGACCGGGCGGGGGCCGGTGGTGGGCACGAGCGCCCGCAGCGTCTGCGCTTCGTGGTCGAAGGCGGCGAAGCCGCGGCTCAGCGACAGGCCGATCACCAGCGAGCTGGCGACCGCCAGCCAGAGGAACACGCGGCCGGCTCTCGGCTCGAGCCGCGGCAGCAACCCCGCCGCCAGGGCCGCTGCCAGGGGGGCGAAACGCAGGTTCAGGTACTGGATGTGCGGCTGCAGGTTCAGCGGCAGCGCGAGGTAGAAGACGAAGGCCGTGGCGCACAGACCGACCGGCCGCGCCCGTTCGTACCAGGTTTCGCCGTGCCGGTGCGCGGACCGTCTCTCGACCAGACCCACGAGGACCGCGAGCGCCGCGACGATCAGGCTGACGCGCAGTCCCCACTGGTCGGAGCCGTCCTGCATGAGGTTCGCCAGGAGCCCAGGGAACGCGCCCAGGTTGTGCCCCAGGGTCTCGAACTCGAGCCCCTCCCTCGAGAGCGCCGGTCCCGGGGCCAAGCGAGGGGCTCCGGCTTGGCCCGGCGCCGGCTGGCCCACGAGAGTCACGATCCACACCGTGGCCACGAGCACCCAGGGCAGCACGCCGGCAAGCGCGGGAGCCCGGGATCGAAGCCGGGCCGGCAGGCCCCGGGTGGTTTGATCCTCCGGGACGCGCGTGGTCAGCAGTAGGAAGGGCAGCGCCAGGGCCAGGTAGGCCGCCGGGACGGGATGGAAGGCCAGGCCGACGAGCAGGCTCGTGGCGAGCAGCGCGGCCCGGGGGACTCGACGGGAAGCATCGGTCAGCGCGCGAAGGAAGAGGCCCAGGCTCAGGAACGTCAACGGCAGCGCCGCGCAGTAGTTGAGGAATCCCCAGCCGAAGCAGTCACCGTAGGCGAAGGGGACCGCCAGCAGAGCCGGCCAGGCGGGCCGCTGCAGGCTTCGCAGCAGGAAGCCGAGCGCGAGGGGGAAGGAGGCCACGTACGCGGACAGGAACAGGCGGTTGGCCAGTTCCAGCGGAAGGACGCGGCCGAGCAGCCCGACCGTCCAGTAGTAGCCGAGGTAGGGCGTCAGTCCCGGGCGCGGCTCGAAGAAGCGCGGGAACAGCGTGGTCGCGTCGTGAAGGCGGCTCTGGATGGTCAGCACGAACAGGTGCTGCGGGAGGTCCACGAGCGGAAGGTCACGCCCGACCCAGAGCGGCGAGATCGCTGCGAGCAGCGCGATCGTCCAGGCCATGCGCTCGCCGAACTGGTCCGGAAAGGAGGTTGACGCGGAACCGGCGCCCGGGCGCGCTCTCTTCGTATTCACGGCGCGAAGATACGGGCCCGCCGGACCTCCATCAACCCTTGGTCGCAGCGATGTCCACGTTGGGTCCCGGCGTCATCACCTGGGGTTCTGGATCTCCCCTGCTGCCGGCCGCGGGCCCCGCAGGGAGTCGAGCCGAGCCGCCCAGCCCTCGATGATCGCGGCCGCCCGTGCATGGTCCGGGGGCAAGGCGCCCGCCGCGCGGGCGCGGGCGGTCGCGGCCCGCGCCGAATCGGGCTCGCCCGCCCGCACCCAGGCCTCCGCGGCGCGCAGAGCCGCGCCGGCGGCGCCGAGAGCCACGTACGCGCGGTCGAAGTAGCGAGCCGCGCTCCGGTTGTCTCCGGCGTCCGCTGCGCGGTAGCCGAGATGGTTGAAGAGCTGATGCCGCTGCTCGCCCGGAAGCGCGCGGGGGTCCGCGGCGAGCGCCTGCGCCCGGCGCTCGCTCGCCCCGGCATCCGCGTTCACCCCGACCCACGCGCCCGCGTGCAACGCAAGCACCGGGAGCACGCACACCAGCGCGCCGCGCAGACGTCGCTCCGGAAACCGCGCCAGCAACGATCCCGCGCCGAGCGTGAGCGAGATCCCAAGCAAGCCCGTGAGGTCCCAGTCGCGGTGGGCGCCCAGCCCGTTCGGGGCGACCGGGAAGACGAGGAGCAGGGGGAGAAGTAGAAGGACTGCTGCCACGAGGAGGCGTGTTTCCGGCGCCCGCACGAAGCCCGCCCAGTCCTCGCGTCGGGCGAAGGCCGGGACGAGCAGCGCCAGCGGGGCCACGAGGACGAGGAGGTTCAGCACGTCATGCAACGGGACCAGCCGGGGTCCGGGGGATCCAAACAGGGAAAACAGGAGCTGGCTCAGATCCATGCCCGAGAGCCGCCCGCGACTCAGGAGGAAGAAGCCCGCGGCCATTCCGGCGGCGAGCGCGTCCGCGATGAGCGCGGCTCGGCGCGGCCCGGGCCGATCCTCCGGTCCCGCCGCGATGAAGGGGCGCAGCAGCTGAACCGGGAGCATGACCAGCGCCAGCCGGTGGCAGGAGAAGAACACGAGCCACGCCAGCGCGGCCACGATCGCGTCGCGCGAGCGCCGCAGCGGGGCGCGGAGGGCCAGCCACCACCAGGCCGCGGCAGCGAAGACGAGCGCGGTCGACTCGGCGTAGCCGGCGAAGGCCTCGATGGTGCCCGCCAGCAGCACGCCGGCGACGAGTGGCGCGTGCAGCCTCGGAGCGGCGGGGGGCGGGGTCAGCACGCGCGCGAGCCCGCCGGCGAAGACCAGGAAGAGCGCGAGGGACAGCGCGGAGATGGTCTCCCGTGGCGGGATCCCGAGCCGCGCCAGCGCAAGGGGGAGCCAGACCTCGAGCAGGGCGTCGAGCGGATGCATGTGGACCCGCCAGGTGAGCTCGGGGAAGGTCAGGGCCTTGGTCTGGCCGGCCGCCCCGAGCTCGAGCAGGCGCATGCGCAGCCCGGTGTCGCTCAGGAAGTGGATGCTCTCGCGCAGCGGAAAGGCGACGAGGATCGCAAGAACCCCGAGCAGCGCCCACCACGCGGCCCGCGGCGGCGGCCGCCAGGCGAGGAGCGCGGCGAGCCCGGCGGCCGCCAGCAGGCCGAGACGCGCCGCCAGCGCGAGCGAGCGGAAGCCGTCCACGGCCCAGAAGCGGTTCGAGTCGGGGGGGGCGAGAAGCGCGATTGAAGCGAGGGCGAGCACGGCCAACAGCCCCGTGGGCGGCAGGGTGAACCCAGGCGCCGGCTCCGCGCGGCTGGGGCGGTGAGCTGCGGCCAGCCGCGCGCCCCGGCGTCCCGGGCGTCTCGGGGTCACGGCCGGCTTCTCGGCGGTTTCACCGGCAGGATCTCCGACGTCTCACGCGGCCGGCGGGGCTGACTGAGCCCCGAAGCGTCTCTCGACGTACTCGTCGAGCAGGCGCGCGAAGTCCTCGGCGATCGCATCCCCCTTGAGCGTTGCGGCGAGCTTGCCGTCCACGTAGACGGGCGCGCGCGGGTCTTCGCCCGTGCCGGGGAGGGAGATGCCGATGTCGGAGTGCCGGCTCTCACCGGGGCCGTTCACCACGCAGCCCATCACCGCGACCCGCAGCGCCTCCACGCCGGGGTACACCTCGCGCCAGCGGGCGATGCGGCCCTGGATGTGGGCGGTGACCCGGGCGGCCAGCTCCTGGAAGACGGTGCTGGTCGTGCGCCCGCAGCCCGGACACGAAGTCACCTGCGGCGTGAAGCGGCGGAGCCCCAGCGACTGCAGGATCTGCTGGCAGACGCGCACCTCGTCAGTGCGGTCGCCGCCCGGCGCGGGAGTGAGGCTCACGCGGATCGTGTCGCCGATCCCCTCCGCGAGCAGGATGGAGAGCGCAGCCGTCGAGGCCACGATGCCCTTCATGCCGGGACCTGCCTCGGTGAGTCCGAGGTGCAGGGGGTAGTCGCAGGCGGCGGCGAGCGCCCGGTAGACCGCGGCCAGGTCGCCCACCTCGCTCACCTTGGCCGAGAGCACGATGCGATCGTGGGGCAGCCCGAAACGCTCGGCCAGCTCGGCCGAGCGCAGCGCGCTCTCGCGCAGCGCCTCGAGCACGACCTCGTGGTCGGAGCGCGGCTCGCGACTACGCGCATTCGCGTCCATCAGGCTCGTGAGCAGCGCGCGGTCGAGCGAGCCCCAGTTCACCCCGATCCGCACCGGCTTCGCGTGCTCGACCGCCGCCTCGATCAGGCGCCGGAAGTTCTGGTCGTGCCGCTCGCCGGCGCCCACGTTGCCGGGATTGATGCGGTACTTGTCGAGCGCGCGGGCGCACTCCGGGTACTCGCTGAGGAGCAGGTGCCCGTTGTAGTGGAAGTCGCCCACCAGCGGCAGGTGCACGCCGCGGTCGTCGAGGCGCCGGCGGATCTCGGGCACGGCGGCCGCGGCTTCACGCGTGTTCACGGTGATCCGCACCAGCTCGGAGCCGGCCGCCGCCAGCTCCGCGGCCTGGGCCGCGGTCGCCGCCGCGTCGGCCGTGTCGGTGTTGGTCATGGATTGGACGGCCACCGGATGGGCTGAGCCCAGGAGGACCCGCCCCACGCGGCAGGTGACCGTGGGGCGGCGCCTCGGAGCAGCGGGTGCGATGGGGGCGACGGACACGGGGCGAGGATAGGAGCGCCCTCCGAGGCCCGTCAACCGCGGCGCGGAGATCGCGCTCGCCCGTGGCGGCGGACTCAGGTATCGTTCGTTCCCGGAGGCGGTCCGAATCGTCGTCCCCCGGCACGCCCAAGGAGCCCCCCATGCGAACCGCGATCATTCTCGCCCTCGCCCTGCTGCTCGCCGGCTGCGCCTCCGGAGTCAACCGTCCCGTGCAGGAAGTCACGGCCCGCGTCGAACCCGACAGCGTGCAGCGCGTCCGACTGGTGGCCCACACCTACTACTTCGAGCCCAACCGGATCGTGCTCAGGGCCCACGTGCCCGCGGAGCTGGTCATCCACAACGCCGCCCTGTTCGTGCCGCACGGCTTCGTCTGCAGGGCACCCGAAGGAGGTCTCGACCTCAAGGCGAAGCTGGGCATGTTCCACGGCACGAAGCGGCTGCGCTTCGTCCCCGGCATTCCCGGCGAGTACCCCTTCTACTGCCCGGTGGGCTCGCACATGAAGCACGGGATGACGGGCACGCTGGCCGTGGTGCCGTAGCGCGAAGGCCCGAGTCCGCCGAGCGGGAGCCGGCCCATGATCGCGGTCCGCGTGCTCGTAGTGATTGCCGCGCTCGCCCTCGGCGTCCGCAGTGCGCACGCCGAGGCCCGCTGGAGCGTCACCGCCTCGCTCGGCGCCGCCTGGAACCTGCCCACCCCGCTCACCATCCGGCAGGCGGGCTTCGCGGACCTGCGAGTCAGGGCGCGGTACGACGGGCAGTCATTTCGCCGGCCCTGGTATTACGCGCTGCGAGTCGAGCGCACCGGCCGTGGGCATGGCTGGGCGCTGGCGTTCGTCCATCACAAGCTGCACCTGACGAACCCGCCTGCCGGCGTGGAGGAGTTCACCGTCTCGCACGGCTTCAACCTGCTGATCGTCGAGCGCTCCTGGCAGGAGCGCGGCGTACGCCGGTCGCTGGGCTGCGGCATGGTGATCGCGCACCCCGAGAACGCGGTGCGCGGGAAGAAGCTCCCGGAGCGCGGGGGGTTCTTCGGCCGGGGCTACCACGCGAGCGGGGTCCTGCTGAGCGCCGCGCTGGGGCGCGAGGTTCCGCTCCGCGGCCGGTGGTTCCTGCCGCTCGAAGGCCGCGCCACGGCGGCCTGGGCACGGGTGCCGGTCGTGGATGGCCACGCGACGGTCCCAAACCTCGCGCTCCACGCCCTGGCCGGAATCGGGTGGCGCTGAGCGGGGGAGGGCGTGGCGCCCGGGGTGGTCGGAGGGCGGCTAAGTACACA
>Ga0315277_10010375_pt1 | contig 11796 bp, 6 predicted proteins | sample YL17G05_15_MG_FD_203695 | JGI IMG/M metagenome (GOLD analysis project Ga0315277, IMG submission 203695) | Sediment microbial communities from Yellowstone Lake, YNP, Wyoming, USA - YL17G05_15 | ecosystem: Environmental > Aquatic > Freshwater > Lake > Sediment | place: USA: Wyoming | collected...
CGGTGGTTTTTTATAACCCCACCACAAAGACGCAAAGGCGCGAAGATTCGCAAAGGCTCATCTGGCTCAGACCGGACCGTTCAGGCAGTCCTTACTGGAGTCAAATGCATAGCCCCATTTCCAACAACCAACAGCCGACTGCAAATCACACTATAATGGAGCCAAACCAAAAAGCAAACCGCAGAGGACGCAGAGGCAAAAGGAACCACGGAGAACGAAACAAAGTGCGACGCGGATTCATCCTTCAAAGCACCTACCGGATCGAAGCTGGGAAGCCAATTGTGTTGATTTACGGCAAGCTCGAGTCCGGTGGGTCTTTTCTGATCCGGGACACGCAGCAGGTGCCGTCCTTCTATGTCCGCCGTGCCGATGCAGACCGCGCCCGGGCTCTGGGCGCCCCGATCCGGGAAGAAGACCCAGCCAGGGTGACGCTGCGCGGTGAGCCGGCCGTTCGAGTGGAAGTACGCGTACCTCAGGATGTGCCGCCGCTGCGCGAGAAGCTCGCGGCGGAAAATGTTGAATGTTATGAGGCGGATGTTCCATTCGCCTCGCGCTACCTGATCGATCGGGGCATCCGCGGCTCCCTGGAGATCCGGGGAAATCCTCGGCCGGGAGGTGGGACTGGCGCCGTTTTCGAAAACCCGCTTGTCCTGCCCTCCGACTGGACGCCGCATCTCTCGATCCTCTCGCTCGACATCGAGACTGATCCTCGGGCCACGCGCCTTCTGTCCATAGCCCTCGCAGGATGCGGGGCCTCTGAAGTGCTGCTTTTTTCTCCACCTGGCTACACAAGCCCTTCCGGATCGGTGGGATATCCGGACGAAAAGGAACTCCTGCAAGCTTTCATACGACGAGTGCGCGAGCTCGACCCGGATATACTCACCGGCTGGATGGCGCGTCTTTTCGCCGCGCGCGCGGCATCCTACCCCAAATACTCGATGAGCTGTTTCCACGCCGTGATCAAGCTAAAGCGGCAGGAGACAAGGTGGCCAGCCACGCCATCAAGATCCTGATGAATTCGTTCTACGGGGTTTTGGGTACGCCCGCATGCCGGTTCGCTTCGCCCGAGCTGGCCAACGCCATCACCGGATTCGGACGAGAGATTTTGCTCTGGTCCAAAAATCGGATTGAACTCTGCGGCTACCAGGTGCTCTACGGCGACACCGACAGCCTTTTTGTTCTATCCGGACTCGAGGATGCAGCGGCAGCGCGCGGCCTGGGGGCGCGCCTCGCTGCAGATCTTAACCGGGATCTGGCCGATCACATCCGCCGGAATTGGCGTGTCGAAAGCAGGCTCGAGCTGCAATTCGAAAGGCTATACCACCGGTTCTTTCTGCCTGCGGTCCGTCATGGCACCGGCGGCGCGCGCAAGCGCTACGCCGGTCTCGTGCAGGAGAACGGCAAGGCCGAAGTGGTGTTCACCGGCATGGAGGCCGTTCGACGCGACTGGACCGAGCTGGCCAAGCAGGTACAGCGCGAGATTTATCTGCGCTTGTTCAGCGACCGCCCCGTTGAGGATTACCTGCGCAATGTTGTCAAAGATTTGCGCGCCGGGCGCCTGGATGAACTGCTGGTATACAGAAAAGCGGTGCGCAAGGATCTGGATTGCTACGTTGCTTCGACACCTCCCCACGTGGCGGCTGCACGGAAGATGTCAGGCAGGCAGGGCTCTTTGGTGGCCTACTTTATTACGAAAAAGGGACCGGAGCCGGCGGACGAACGCCGGTCGCCCATCGATTATGAGCACTACGTCCAGAAGCAAGTCCGTGCAGTGGCAGAGCCGGTGCTTGCTTTGCTCGGCCTGAACTTCAACCGCATTGTCGGCGACGACGCCCAGCTCAGGCTCTTCTGACCTCCTCTATTCTGTTGCACAGGCGAACTTGGAGTGCCGAAGCTTTCTGCCGCTTCGGGGCGGCTTTGAGCTGGTCTGTGTCTCTGTACAACAAACAGGTAAAACTCTGCTGTTTTGACAGAGTTTTTGTGCGGCCATTATTGCGGCCCTTGCCTCATCAACAAGTATTCAGAGCCGCGACCGGCAGGGAGCGGGGATGTGACACAATACTGTTCATCATCCCCGCTTGCTTCGCGCGCGGCTCTGAACGATCCATAACGGGACCGCGCAGCCATTGTTGGAAATACATCCAGCTGAGGGCTGATAGCTGAAGGCTGACCGCTCAGCGCGGCCGGATCGGGGGCTAAACCGCCCTATTTGGTTGCGGCTGCCGGCCGCGCTGTGACGAAGGAAGTGATGGAAGGATGGCGCGGGCCGGCGCGCGATTTTGCATGGCGCCGGCCCGCGTCCGCGTGAGGTTAGCTAAACGGTTAGAACCGGATGGTTGAGGTGATCTGAATCTGCCGGTTCCCACCCTTGCCGGTTACGCGCCCGAAAGCCGAGCTGCTCGGGTTCCCGTCCGGATTGTTCCAGTTGGGATGGTTGGGCAAGTTGAAGAAGTCCGCCCTGATCGAGAAGTTCTTCTCCTCACCAAACCTGAACTTCTTGAACATCGCGACGTCCCAGTTGTGTGCGTTGGGACCCGTGAGGATGTTTCGCCCCACGTTGCCGTAGGTTCCCGCAGCCGGTGCCGCAAAGGCATCCTTATTGAAGAAGTAGTTCTGGTCGTAGGCTACTCCGACGGAGTACTTCGGATCGGACAGGTACGGATTTCCGACCAGGTTGTAAGGCTGGGCGCCGCTGCCTGTCCCAACCCCCGCCTGGTCCCAGGTGCGCCATCCGACACCAAACATCTGGTCTCCCGTGTTGACCGGACTTCCCGACGCCCATTGAGTGATGCCGGAAACCTGCCAGCCGCCAAAGGCCGTGCCAAGCCAGTTTCTGGTGTTCTTCAGGAACGGAAGATCGTAGACGTAGCTGACGGTGAACATGTGCTTGCGATGCTGGTTGGCGATACCCCACATCATCGAGCCATCGTAATTGTTCGGCAGCAGGGTGCGCTTGCTGTCGGCATTGCTCGTGGTTCGCGACCAGGTGTATGCGATTCCAAAAGCCATGCCGTTTCGGAAGCGGCGATTGATCTCGTTCTGCCACCCGTTATACCAGGACCGTCCGGCATGCTCCGACATGCGGATGATGCCGAGCCCAGTAAACGGACGCAGGAAGTCGGTATTGGCTCCGGGGTTCGCTTGCAGCGTTCCAGGGAGCAACTGGTTGATATTACGCTCGCGCGGCAGGCGGTAGGAACGCCGCGCAACGTAGGCCGACTCGACCGTGATACCCCAGGGCAACTGGCGCTGCAGGGTCAGGTTCCAGGCCCACGCGGTCGGATGGTTGAAGTCATAGGGATTGGCTGTGATAAGGAATGGCCATTGCCTTTGGACTGAACCGCCCGGGGCGTCGGCGTTTCCATTGCTCACGCCCGACATCGGCTGAATCGGAGCGTTGCCGCCTAGCAGTGTGCTGTCGTTGAGCAGCGTCCGGTTGTGGAACATCCCGACGCCCGCGCGGAGAACGGTTTTCTGGTTGACCGACCAGGCCATCCCAAGACGCGGCTCAAAGACGTTCTTGTGGGTCGGAGCGAGGCCATCGGGCAATCCGTGGAAGAGCCGGTCGAACGAGCGGTCGGCCGCAACATCGACTCTGCCTTTCGCCGCATCGGGCCAGCTGGAGCCGGGCAGGACGATGCCGTTGTATTGATCGCCACTGATGATGTAACCGGATGTTCGATCCACAATGGGCCGCTTGGTCGCGTCATAATACTTGGGATCAAACTCCGCGATATTTCCCCACAGGCTGTGCCACGGGGGCCAGAGAACGTAGCGGACGCCGTACTCGAGCGTGAAGTTGGGACGCATCTTCCAGCTGTCCTGGACGAAAAAGTCCATCGCCGTGGCACGCCAGGGCGTGTATGCACGCCGTCCGACTTCGCCGTAGTTGGAAAAGAGACCCAGGGCTCCGTTGGCTATTGCAAGCCCGGTTCCGCCCGTCCGGCTGTCTCTGAACTCGAAAGATCCGTTCGCGTTGTTGGTCGCACCGGGGATCGTGGTCGACACGTTGATCTGGTCGTAATCGTTCTCTCCGGAGCGCTCGATGACGACGCCCCACTTGAACATGTGCGTGCCCTTGATCCAAGTCATCGTGTCGCTGAAGAGGTAGATAGGACCGGAGGAATACAGCGGCAAGCGGCTGCCGTCGTTGGTGCTGATTCGATCCATGATGATCGTCGGAATCTTGTCGTCCCGCACTTTTGTTCCGGGGAACAAGTAGGGATAGTTGATCCCGTATTGAGACCGCTTCTGGTACTTGGCAAGCTGATCGGGCGCGAGGTCAATGTGGACAACATCAACCGTCGGCGAAGCGTTGGCTTCATTGATGAAGTTGTTCCTTGCCGTCCAAGTCCAGCTCAGCGTGGCCGACCGATTCGGGCGGTTCGCGGTCTCCGTTCTGCCCACCTCGAACCATTGATACAACGAGCCCCGGAATGATATCCGGTGCTTTGCGTTTGGCAGATAGTCGACTTTCAGCAATTCCTTAGCGTAATTCCGAATCGCGGGAACCGCCTCATAGAAGTTGGCCGTCGATCCGGCCGGCGTAAAGCCGAGGATCGGTTCCGGATAGGACTTGAGTATTGCGACCCCGTTCGGGCTCAGGCGAGTCGAGGGAATAATGTTGCCCGGAAAAGGCTTTCCCGTGGTGGGATCATTGATCACGAACACCCTGTTAAACCATCGGTTCGTCGGATCCAGGAGTTCGCTGAAATCCCCTTTCCGCATTGCGACTGTCGGGACTGCCCAGGTTCTCGAATCTTCCTGCCTGTTCCGGATCCACTCCTGGGCATAGTAGAAGAAGAGCTTGTCTCTGTCCTTGTTGAGCCCCGGCAGGACAATGGGTCCGCCCACATCAAATCCGAACTGGTTGTAACGGAAGGGAGACGGCCGCGTGTTCTGCGAGGGGTCCGGGTTCTGGTTCCGGCTCCAGCTGTTGGCGTTGAGCGCCGCGTTGCGGAAGCTGTGGAAGACGCCGCCATGGAAATTCTTGGTGCCGCCCTTTGAGACATAACGGATCTGACCTCCGGAGGAGCGTCCGTATTCGGCGTTGTAGTTCGTGGTCAGCACCTGCATCTCCTGCACGGTGTCGATGTTCAACGGACCCGCGATCTGACCGGCCGAACGGGTCCTGGTAAGAACGGCTCCGTCCTGGATCACCACATTTTCGTCCCCGCGGCTGCCGGCAATATTGAAGCCGCCATCAGTGTTGGACTCGCCGCTGGAAGTGCCACCGCCGATGACACCTGCCTTGAGGCGTACGAGGTTCTGGGGATTGCGGCCGAATACTACGAGGTTGTCAATCTGGCCCGAGTCGATGATTCTGCCCAGCTGAGCCGTATCCTTCTGCAATTCGGCGGCCGCAGCTGTAACCGTCACCGTTTCACTCTGAGCTCCAATCTCTAAGTCGATATCCAGCGCTACCTTTGCATTGGCATCAACTTTGATCTTCTCTTTGACGTACTTCTTGAAACCTGTGAGCTCGACGCTTACGGTGTAATAGCCGACGTCAAGCCCTGGAACAAGGTAGAAGCCATTGTTTTCCGTCGTGATGGACCGGGTTCTATTGGTAGCCTCGTTGAGCACCGTTACGGTGGCACCGGGCACGAAAAGTCCCGCCGGATCCTTCACGAACCCCGAAATCTGGCCCCGGTCGAACTGCGCATAGAGCGGCACTACGACCAAAAGCGATAGCACCACAAAAGGGATTATTATTAAGTGTCTCTGCTTTGCCATATTGTTTCCTCAAGTTGAGAGTTTATGCACAAGCAAGTAGCCAATACTGTTCGCGAGTACGTTCCAGTTCCGTCGCTCTGCGAAGAGTGTCGCGCCCCCGATCCATCCTTGCAGGCACCTGAAGCCGGGCGTTCCTATATCTTTTCTCAGCATAAAAAGCGAGCAACTAGTTCCAGGGATACATGGAAGCTAGAACTTTTCGTGCTTCCCGTCAACAATAAAAGGCCTGGCCGGAAGTCCACAACAGGGCGGAACCTGGCAGAGGCTTTTGTTTTGACGAGTGACCTGCTGTGTGTGCCGGCGGCCCGACGCTGCCCAATAGCGACTTGCGTCTTGGCGATTTTGGGCGACGTTCGCGGATTGGGGTCAAGACTGTGCATTCAGCAGCGGACTTTGTCCCGTCCGGCGGTTGGGACCCACATGAAAGAAAACTGTTGAAATGGGCAGAGTGCGGGCCTATAGTTGCAGCCGGCCCGAGAGGGGATACGAAGGATCCAAGTACCCGCGGTTGAGACCTTCGAGCGGGGGCGTCAGGATTTGCCGGCTTCGGCCAATATGCAAGCATCCAGTCCAACTGGAGCGCCGGTCTCATTTTCGACCTCACTCGGGCCATTCTCTTTGAGGCTCTCCAATCCAGTACCGCACGTCCCATGATTCGAACCATCCATCGGGCGAAGTTCGTCCTGGCCGAAAGCGACCTGTTACTGCAGAATGCCGCCGTTCATGTCTGCGATCCGGGACGCATCTCGCGCGTGGAGCCCTGGCACAGCCCGCCGGCTAGCGACAACGTGGAGGTCGTGGACTGGGGGTCCGCCATCATCTTGCCGGGACTCGTCAACGCTCACACCCACCTCGAACTGACGCGACTCCATCAACAGCTCACGGAGTTCTCTTCCTTCACCGACTGGCTCTCGCAGCTCATTCAAAAGCGCAGGCTATGGACCACAGAGGACTATGTGGAATCCGTACGCCAGGGCGCAGAACTGTCGCTCGCATCAGGTACAACGCTAGTCGGGGACATATCCGCCAGCGGTGCAAGTGCTCCAGCCCTGAAAACCTCAGGGTTGCGCAAGGTGGTTTTCCAGGAAGTCCTTGGGCTCTTCCCTGAGAAGGCGGCGGAGAGCGCTACGGGATTGGACGCGCGTCTGGAACTTGTGAGCCCGGATTCCCTCTTGACGTACGGCGTCTCCCCGCACGCGCCCTATTCCGTGGCCCCGGAACTTTACCGCGCCGCGGCGCAGACCGCCTGTCAGCGGCGGATTCCTCTGGCCACGCACCTTGCTGAGACCCGAGAGGAGAGAGAGTTCCTGGGCTCCGGGTCCGGAGAATTCAGGGATTTTATGGTCCGGCTCGGCGCGCTGCCTCATGATTGGAAACCTCCGGGATTGGCACCTATCCCGTACCTGGATTCCCTGGGCGCGCTGCTGCCTTCGACCCTCCTGGTACACTGCAACTACCTGGACAGGGAATCCATGGCAACGATTCTCCACTCCCGCAGCAGCATCGCGTACTGTCCGCGCAGCCACGCCTTTTTCGGTCACGAAGAACACCCTGTGCGGGAACTCTTGGATATGGGCGTGAATGTCGCCCTCGGCACCGACTCGCTGGCCAGCAACTGCTCCCTCAGCATTCTCGATGAAATGCGCTTCCTCTTCCGCTCGAGGAAAGATTTGAGGTGTCAGGAGATCATCCGGATGGCGACTCTGAACGGCGCGTCGGCGCTCCACTTTGGCGGCGTGCTCGGTCGCCTGCGCCGCGGTTACTGGGCTGACATGACAATCCTGCAGCTTCCGGAAAGCGCGGGCGCGAAGTATCTTACGAGTCAGATTCTGGAGGGCGCCGGCGAGTGCACCGGAACCATCGTTCAAGGAGAGGTCGCTTGGCACAAGACCTAACCGACAACTGATCGAGGTCTGACGTCCGAGGTCTGATATGTTCCGAAAGACATTATTTTGGGGTCTCACCCTCATGCTGGTCGCAGTGATCGTGTCGCTGGTTATCCGCTCGCGGCGCGAGGAAAAGAAGCAGCCCCCGGCGCTAGTGGAGGTTGTCCAACAGTCCAAACCGACCGCGACACGCGTCCTCTCCCCCCAGGACTTGGTGATTGTAGAAGCCAAGATGGATCTTGCGGGGGCAGACGGAAAACCTCTTGCGAAGGATCAGAGCATAGCGGCCGCTCATCATCAGGTCGTCGTGCACAACGATGGACCTGTGGGGTACAGCAACGTGCAGTTGAAGTTCACGTATCTGGGTCGCGGGGATAAGGTTCTGGAATTTAAGACCTGCGTCGTTGCGAAACCGATAGCGCCGGGCCAGACCGTGTCGCTCGGCGACATCTCCATTGATGGCGTACCGGCCGCTGCCACACACTGCACGACGCGAATCCTCTACGCCGACCTGGAGCCTTCCCCGAAAGGGAAATATTAAAACAACACAAATATGCGAAGAGCAACAAACCACAAAAAGATCTCTGCAGTCATCCGGCGGCCCTGCGGCCCACACAGTTATTTACTCAGAATCAAGGTGCGGCGGAGAGACAACAAGAGATAAGAGGAGCGCGGTTTTCTTGAAAGTGCTAGTATCATCATGGAGTCAGCCTTATGCCTAAGGATCGAAGTCCCTTCACTCCGGGGAGACCCGTTCCCGTGGAGTTCTTCATCGGCAGACTGCAGGAGATCGAGCGCATACTACGCTCGGTAAAGCAAGTAGCGGCGGGTAAACAGGAGAACATTTTCCTCACTGGTGAGCGTGGCATCGGCAAGAGTTCTTTGGCGGCCTTCGTCCGTTATCTGGCTGAAAAGGAGCATGCTTTTCTCGGTGTTCACGTTTACATGGGGGCGGTGAACACGGTTGAAGAGTTCGTAAGAAAGACATTCGAACGGCTGCTGCAGGAAAGCATCGACAAGCCGATATTCGAAAAGATCAAGACCTTCTTCGGAAATCACATCAAGCAGGTGGGTCTGTTCGGACTCAGCGTCAAGTTCGAAATAGACCCCGATGACCTGAAAAACGCTGTAAACAACTTCTTGCCTGCGCTGGATCGGCTCTACGACAAAATCCGCGACGATAAAAAAGGGGTGCTTCTAATACTGGATGATATCAATGGAATCACCGCAAGCCCCGAATTTGCGCACTTTCTGAAGAGCCTGGTGGATGAGATAGCGACTCGCCAGAAAACCCTCCCGCTTCTTCTACTTTTAGCCGGCGTGCCTGAGCGTCGGGACGAAATGATTAAGAACCAGGAATCCATCGGCCGCATTTTCGACGTTATCGAGATAAAACCCTTCAGCCGCGAAGAGACGGATGAGTTCTATCAGAAGGCGTTTAGTGCCGAAGAGGTTACCGTGGACAAAGAAGCTCTGACTCCTCTCTACCGATATTCTGGCGGATTGCCCATGCTTTTGCACGAAGTCGGAGATGCGGTCTTTTGGGTTGACAGTGACAATCGGATAACCAAGGTTGATGCATTCGCAGGAATCTTCGGAGCTGCCGATATCGTTGGAAAGAAATATCTCGACCGTCAGGTATACAGGGCGCTTCGCAGCGATCGATATCGTTCTATTTTGCAAAAGATCGTGAAGCCTGATCTGACCATGCGATTCGTCCGGAAAGAAATCGCAAAGCGGCTCACAGAGGATGAAAAACGCGTATTGGACAACTTTTTGAGCAGGATGAAGGACTTGGGAGTCGTCAGAAGTGGCGAGCATGCAGGGGAGTATATCTTCGCAAACAACCTCTTCCGTCTCTACATGGGCCTGGAATCTGTAAGCAAGCAGAACAAGGTGCATTAATCTTTCTCTTGATCGATTCTATTCCCGCACAGCCCTGTTCCAGTAAGCGATATCCCTGGAAAGGTTCCAGACCCTGAATGCTCAGGGGTCTTTGTGATTCTCTGCGCTCTTCGTGTCATTGTGTTGTCCTGTCTATTGGGTCCGGCCGAAGCGAAGAATGCTGAGGATCAGCATCACAGTTCCGAACAGCGCTAGCGCCAGCGCGTGCGGCCAGAGATACTCCATGCCGACGCCCTTCAGAAAAACCCCTCGCACGATGATCAGGAAGTAGCGAAGCGGAATCAGGTAGGTCAGATACTGCATGGCGGGCGGCATCGAGCTGATCGGGAACATGAATCCCGAAAGCAGGATGTTCGGGACCATAAAGAACTGCCCGGTGAACATGGCCTGCTGCTGCGTCTGGCATATGGTGCTGATGAAGATGCCCAGGGCCAGCGCAGAAAAAATGAACAAGCCGCACGAGAACAGGAGTGTCAGGATGCTTCCCTTGACGGGAACGCCGAACCAGAACCTTCCAACGATGAGGATCACCAGCACATTGAAGTAGCCCACGATCACTCCGGGGAGGGTTTTGCCGAGAATCATTTCGACCGGCCGGATGGGAGTCACCCGCAGCTGTTCGATGGTTCCGCGCTCTTTCTCACGCACGATCCCCAGGGAGGTCAGTGGAACCAGCATCTGAAGGAGCAGGACGCAAATCACCCCGGGAACCATGTAGTTCAAACTCTTCAGGTCGGGGTTGTACCAGACGCGCGCTTCGTTTTCGAGCAGCACCCGTTCCACGCGCGCGCCGGTCTTGCGGAAACGGTCGAATACGACTTTGAATCCTGCTTCCGCGACGATGTTGTTTGCGTAGCTGAGAGCGATGGTCGCGGTGTTAGAGTTGCTTCCGTCGACAATGATCTGGGCCGAGGTGGTCCGGCCTGTTTTCAGCTTTTCCGCATAGTCGTAGGGAATGATCAACGCCATGCGGGCCTTTCCGCGATCCAGATAGATATCCAGGTGCTGGACGGAATCGATCTGATCGACCACCTGGAAGTAACCGCTCGTCGTGAAGTGCTCTACGAGCTGACGGCTGCTCTGCGTCCGGCTCTGGTCGCAGACGACCAGCGGAATCATCTTGATGTCGGTGGTCGCGACGTATCCGTAGATCAGGAGCTGCAGCACCGGCGTCAGAATCATGATCCGGAGGGTAGCCCGGTCCCGAAACATCTGCGCCAGCTCTTTTCGAACAATGTGCTTCAGACGCCGCAGCATGGCTTTAGTCCAGCCTTTTCTTGAAACGAAGGGTGCTGATCGTCAGCAACACGATGGCGAACACATTCAAAAAAACCACCTGCGGCCAGAACGCGGAAAGCCCGGTGCCCTTCAAATAGATGCCCCTGATGATTTCGAGAAAGTAACGCGCCGGCACCGCATAAGACAGCGCCTGCAGGACCGCCGGCATGTTCTCAATCGGAAATACGAATCCCGACAGGAGAATAGAGGGGAGCAGCGAAAGCAGAAACGCGAAAAGCATCGCGGACTGCACGGTGTCGGTCAGAGTGGACACGAGCACGCCTATTCCCAGAACGTTCGTGAGGTAGAGAAGAGCCATGAAGAAAAGCAGTATCAGGCTGCCTTTGACGGGAACGCCGAACACGAGGTACGCCATGGTCACAATCAGCATCATGTCGAGCATGGCCAGGAGGATGTAAGGAATGATCTTGCCGATTACAAGCTCGACCGGCCGCACCGGGCTCACGATCAACTGCTCGATTGAGCCCATTTCTTTTTCTTGAACGATCGTGATCGCCGTCATAATGGCGCCGATCAGCATCATAATGATCGCGATAATTCCCGGGACGATGAAGTGAGAGCTCTTCAGATCGGGGTTGTACCAGACTCGCGACTCGACATTGACCGCGGGGATGTCGAACGGCGGCGGGTAGGTGATGTGCCGCAGACGATCCAGGATCAGTTCGACGGAATAAGTCTGCGCGATGCTGGTGAAGTAACCAAGTGCGATGGAGGCAGTGTTGCTGTCGGTTCCATCCACCAGAGTCTGAACTTTGGTTTTCTCGCGCAGCGTGATCTTGCGGCCAAAATCCGGTGGAATCACGACACCTAACCTGCAACGTCCCGAGTTGAGGAAATCCTCGATTTGAGAATAGGAATGCGTATCCGCCACGCGCACGAAGTAGCCTGAGGTGAAGAATCGCTCCAGAAAATCCCGGCTCGCCTGGCTGCGGTCGTAGTCAAGAATTGCGACTGTTACCGAAGTGACGTC